>ERZ1370068.8125-contig-7002_pt1 | contig 74346 bp, 126 predicted proteins | sample MGYA00561227_ERZ1370068 | MGnify/ENA primary metagenome ERZ1370068 (study PRJEB38410, sample SAMEA6850437) | metagenome | study: Metagenomic assessment of the ecological functions of the soil: analysis of the soil microbiota associated with the... | reverse complement strand
AGCCCCCACCGCGCCGACTGCTCGAGCTCGACGCGCTGGAAGCGATCGCCTTTCACGTCGGTGATGCCGTAGTGCAGCGCGACGCGCTCGTTGACGAACGTGTGCTTCGCGTTCAGCAGATCGACCACGCTGCGGTCTTCTCTGAAGATGCTGTCGGCGAACAGCGTCAGCTCGGTGCGGAAGTCCGCGCGGGGATCGGATCGGCCGGATGCATACGGGAACACCGCCTGGTCCGGCACGATCTCGTCGAGGCGCTTCATGTCGAGCCATTGCGGGACGAAATTGTTCGCCAGCGTGATCGAACGCGGATCGGCCAGCAGCCGCCGCACCTGCCGGTCGAGCACGGCGGCGTCGTGCAGCTTGCCGTCGATGGCGAGCTGCAGCAGCTCGTCGTCGGGAATCGTGTTCCAGATGAAGAACGACAGCTTCGACGCGAGCTCGATATCGTTGATGGCGTAGGCTTCGCCAGGTCGCAGATTCGCCGGGACGTGCTCGCCACGATACAGGAAGAACGGGCTGGCCAGCAGACCCGTGATGGCGCTGCGGACGCCGGCCTCGAAGCCGTCCTTCAGCGCCTTCTTCGTAGTACTGGAACAGCTCGTTCACGTCGTCGGCGGACACCGGGCGCCGGTACGCGCGTCGTGCCAGAGATGCAATGATCTGTTTGGCACAAGCCGCCTGCGCATCGGGCTTCGCGCCTTCGGATGGATGGCAGATGAAAATGCGCTCACGGCTGGGCGTCGGACCGACGCCCTTCGCGTCGAACGGTCCCCGAAGCTGGAACGAGCTCACGCGATACATGCGGTCCTGGCCGCCGCCGGGTGCGAACATCTGCAGCTGATCGTCGGATTCGGCGAACGTCCGGCGTTTGAACGCCACACCGATTCTGTGCGGTCCGGCCGTGGCGAGGAAGCGGATGTTCTTCAGGCGCGCGTTGACGCGATCAAGCGCGCCACTCTGCACCTGATCGTAGAGCTTCATGTCCTCCTCGCCGCCGATCACCGTCTGATAGACGAGCTTGTTATCGAGGGTCACGACCAGCGGGTTCTCGAACTCCATGCCGCTGCCCCAGATGTTCGTGACGATGTCGGCGACATCGACGGCGTACTCGCCGTCCGACGGAAGATCGACTTTCGCGAGAATGCCGCCGCGCGTACCGAGTGGAAGGCCGGGCGTGTGGGTAAGCTGCGTGCCTGGTGCGGCGCGGAAGGTCCACCCTCCTGGTCTGGCATCAGGCCTGCCGAGCGCTTTCACGGCTACGGCGCGCGCGGCGATGACATATTGTTCGATGAAGGAGGGCGACACCTGCAACGCGGTCGCAATGTTGTCGAAGCCTTCGGCGATGTCATCGGCAGGCAGAAGCTCGCTGGCATCAATCTCTACCGCCAGGAGATCGCGCACCGCGTTGGCGTATTCCTTCCGATTGAGCCGATGCAAGACGACCTGGTCCGACAGATGCGACGGACCGGCGGCTGCCGCGCGGTCGAGCGAATTTTCGAGCCAGGCGACCAGAGAGTCCACGGCGTGGGCATCCGGGTTGTCGAGCGCCGGGTGGCGGCATGACGCGCCCGCGCAACTTGCGAACGGCTTTTTCGAACACGTCGGCGTGCTGTCCGATGGCTTCCGGCGTGAGGCCCTCGAAGCTGACGCCGCCGGTCTTCGCGCGGTCGTTATGACACGTCACGCAGTATTGCTTCACGGTGGCTAACTGCGCTTCGGATGCTGGCGCGGCTGACGCGTCTTGAGAGGCGGCGAATGTGCTGACGACAACGGGGTCGACCGGAAGCACAAACCAGAGTACCACCCGAGGCCGAAGAACACGGCGAGGAGAATGAGCAGAGCTCAGCAGTCGTTCACGCTTCATGGTCGCTCTCTGGTTCCTAAGCGTCCGGTGACAGGTAGGCCCACAGGCTCTCGAACGCGCGACGCACGAACTCGTCGGGATTCCCCATCTGCGCGTCGAATTCCTTCGTCGGCTGCGCCGCCACCGCCTCGCCCGGCCCGCGCCCCTTGTTCAGCAGCTGCGTCAGCCGGTCGTAGATCGTCCCAAACATCTCGTACTGCGCCTTGAGATCTTTGAGGCCGAGCACCGGCCCCCGTCCAGGCACGACGCGCGTTTCCTCATTGGCCAGCGACTGCAGCCGTTGGAGGCCGCCGACAATGCCGCCGATCCAGCCGCCGGTGGTGTAGTCAACCACTGGCCAGCCCTCGACCCGAGATAACGTCGCCCACCGCGAGCACGTTCTGCCGTGGAAAGTACACGTAAAGATCGCCGTCGGTGTGCGCCGCATCCGGCAAGTATCCGTAGCGAACACCCGAGTCGAGCTCGCCGGTCGTGTAGAAGGTCTTGTTCGGCTGCGCCATCTTGGGGAGGCGCTTGAAGCGGCTGGCCGTTCCACGGCCAGGTGACGTCGGTCGCCAGCCACAGGCGGGTGTTCTCTTGCGCGATGATCGTCTTGCCGCCCTTGCCGAGTTGTTCGTTCGATCCGGTTTGCTCGGGATGCCAATGCGTATTGAAGATGGTGTGAACCGGGCCACCGCCGGGCAGGCCGGAGACGGCTTTCATCAGCGCGTCGGAGGCACCGGCGGATCCACCATCGACGAGCAGGACGCCGTGGGGGCCGGTTTGCGCCACGACATTGGCTTCGCCTGGGAGTCCCACCACAGAACAGGTCGTCGCTCAGCCGCTGCACGCCCGAGCCTTCGGATGCCGCTTGCGCCGACCCGGCCAGGCCTCGACCTGGCACACCTAGAACGATTCCGGCGGCGCCGCCAGATGGCGACCTTCAGGATCTGCCTACGGGTTTGACCGCTTTGGCCCACTAATCCTTCCCTATTCAGTTTAGGCGTCCTCACACATCGGGATCCACTGAAGAACACCTCTCAAAATAGCGTCGTTTCCCAATCACGATCGAAACGGCCCAGCCGGAGCTTTTGAGCTACTCAAGCAGGTGAAAATCGCCGGAAAGAGGCCGGAAAACCGCTTGACCCCGGCTCACGGAAGCTGTAGGTTCGGCGCGCAGCAGCCCGATCCTGCTTTCGCCGATCCTTCGTCGAGTTCGACCTTGGTTGCAAGGAGACGTCATGGCCAAGTGGAAGCACCTCCTCATTGCAGCGCTCGTGGCGATTCCCGCCGCGTGGGCGTTGCACGCGCAGACGGCCAGAGCGCCGGCGCTGACCGCGGCGGATTACCTCGAAATCCAACAACTGCCGGCGCGGTACCCGTACGCCGTCGACATGCACGGCGGCGATGGCTCAGCTTACGCCGCATTGTTTACCGAGGACGGAACGTTCGGCACACAGGCGAAGGGGCGCGCACAGCTTGCCGATCTCGCCGCGAAGACCAACAAGGACCGATCGGGCCCCGGCGTATACCCGACATTTCGTGACAAACGTGGTCATCAAGCCGTCGCCGGAAGGCGCCACCGGACGGTCATATCTGGTCGCCATCGATGTCGGCGAGAACGGCAAACCGAGCTCGATTCTCCACGGCGGAATTTACGACGATGTGTATGTGAAGACTCCTGAGGGGGTGGCGAATCAAATCGCGAACCTACACTCGATCCGAGATTGGCCCGAACCCCCGGCGCGTTAGACGCGCCACGATCTGTCAGGAGGCGTTCATGCGTAGAAAGGCTTTCGTCGTACTTGCCGTGGGCTTGGCGATTCTCGGAATAGTCGCTCTGCGGGCACAACAATCAAGGTCCGGGCCCTCGCTGACGGCCATGGATTACGTGCAGATCCGACAGCTGGTCGCGCGGTACGCCTTCGCGCTGGATACGGGCAGCAACAATGGATATGACTACGCGGACCTCTTCACGGCAGACGGGAGTTCGTGATGCAGCCGCCCGCCAAGGGACGCGAGTCAGCTCGCGGCACTCGCGCGCGGCAACACGATCGGTCCGCTCAACACGACGCACTATGCGATGAGTCTCGTGATCGAGCCGACTGCCGATGGTGCGATCGGGCATCAGTTACGTCACGGAGCTCACCTTCAACGATAACGCTGCCGCCGCTCGGCAACCGCACGCAGTGGGAAGTCGTCGGCGACAAGCGGGGCGAACCGTCGAGCATCGGCGGACATTACGAGGACCTCTACGCCAAGACTCCCAAGGGCTGGCGCTTCAAACGCCGCCATTTCATTCCCTCGAAGAGCGGCGGCGGCACATCGACAGCGCTGGCCACACTTTTGAAGAGTCCCGTCGCGATCAACTCACAACCGGCCGACAACGTGACGGCGGCGAACGGTTCGCTGTCGGTCATGGATTACCCGCAGATCAGAGCAGCTCATCGCGAGCTACGGGCATGCGCTCGATTCCGGCTTCGGAAAGGGCGATAACGGAGACGCGTACGCCGGACTGTGCACGAAGGATGGCGTCGCCTTCACGAACACGAAGGGATACGACGCGTTGGCGGCGCTGGCGCGCGAGCAGCCGCGAGGGCCGAAATACGTGCGGCACTATCTCACCAATCACGTGATCGAGCCGTCTCCGGAGGGTGCGACCGGGAAGGCGTATCTGGCCGTCCTCGATATCGGTGAGGGTGGCAAACCGGGCACGGTGTTTCTCGGCGGCCACTACGAAGACACGTACCTGCGGACCGCGGATGGCTGGCGGATCAAGGCGCGCAATCTGTTTCCGCCCAAACACGGCCGCAGCCCGTGCAGGCGTCTGCGCGCTGAACATGTGATTCCAAACGGAACCGAGCCGGGAGTAGCGACATGACATGGCTGCCTGTTCGAGCTGAATCGGGTTCCGAACGCGACGCGATGTTCGGCCTCACATGCCTGAGGTCGACGAACTGCTCTGTGAAATGCTCTGGTCGCCGACCAAATCTCAGATCCATGGCTGGTGGAGTGCTGTCACCTTCGGCAGGCACAGTTGATGGGCGCACGCGCCGCGCTGGCTGGCGTGGACTCTCCGTTGCTATCGGAGCTCGAGAACTGGCGCGCGAGCGCCGTCTTTTCCAATCGTGAGCGCGCGGCGTTGTCCTACGCCGAGCAATATCATCTGGATCACCACGTCATCAGCGACGAGCAGAAGGATCGGCTGTCGCATTACCTTGCGCCGCGCGAATTCGTCACTTCGTGTGGGCGCTCCACGCATGAAGCCTACGCTCGAGTGCTCGCGCTGCTCGACATCGCGCCCGATCCCAACACCGCCGCAAAACCGCGGCACCGGCGTTCTGCGGATGCCGAGGACGAGATCAAATCAGGGCCGGATGCCAACGCCGAGGGCGGCATGTGGAGCCTCCTCGATCCCGCTTTCGGGAAAATCTATCGAGCGCTCGCCGAGGCCGTCGTCCGCCAGAAACTGATCGATGAGGTGACGAGCGAAGCGATCCGGCTTCACAACGCGAGTCATCAGGGCTGCCAGTATTGAATGAGCATGCGCCGCGCAGTTGCGCGGCCGGCGAGGCTCGAGCGACCTCATGGACGAGGTCCGCGCGTACGAAACCAGCGATTCGTTGAGCGATGCGCAGAAGGTCGCGCTTCGGCTGCACGACGCGTTCCTGTTCCACCCCGGGCGGGTCAGCGCAGCGCTGCGTGCCGAGGCGCTCGCGCACTTCTCGGCACCGCAACTGGTCGAGCTGGCGTTGAAATTCTACTTCTGGTCGTCGAACCGGCCGACGGTGGCGCTGGGAAAACTGTCGGGGATGCGCCTCACGACCGGGACCGGCTGACGTCGTTTCACTACGACGACGAAGGACGGCATATCGTCCATTCAAATCCGTAACTTGTCGCCGCTCTGCAATCGGTTATGACTCACCCAGACGGATTAGCCGCGACCGTCGGCCGAACGACCGGCGTCTTCAGCTTGAATCGGTACACTGCATCGCAGCCCGCTACGTAGAGGTCGCGGCCGTCCCCTCGCGCACCTGAGCGACGGGCGCTTGCGCCTGCCGTCGGCAACCGCGCCGGAATCGCCACTGCGGCCATTACTGTCACCAGAGATGCTCGACCGCCGCGCTGTCCTTCATCGCCTCCTTTCAGATCGGTGTTCGACTGGATTGAACAGCGTGCGGGCGGTAGTGGTGTTGGAGGCCACCGACGATCGCTCCAGTCGCGCGCACGCTCTTTGTGCTTCCAAACCGGCCTCGGTCATCGTCCCGCGACCAAAGTCGCGCGCGCTCAGGCACGCCTCTGTTCCTGGTTCGATGAGCCGCAGCGAGGCTGAGCCACTTTGCATGACTCGACGGAATCGGGCTGTGACGCCGCGTTTGCCGGCATACATCACGCCCAAGTTGAACTGCGCGCTGGCATCGTCCTGCTCTGCCGCCTTGCGGAACCAATTCGACCGCCTCGATGGGATCTTGTGGAACGCCCTCGACCGACGTGGCGTAACGAGTGCCCAGATTGGTTTGTGCGCTGGCGACGGCCCCTGCTTGGCTGCCTTCCGATACCAGTCAATGGCCTGCTCGTCATCTCTTTCCGACGCCAGTGCCGTTGGCATAGAGCACACCAACAGTGAATTGCGCGATGGCATCTCCCCGCTCGGTTGCTTCTGCGGAGCCAGCGGGCGCCTGTGTTACGATCTCCGAGGCACGCCGGTGCCGTTCCCGTACATTAGTCCCAGGCTGTACTAGCGCCGTCGCATGCCCCTGTTCGGCCGCTTTCCGAAACCACGAAAGCGGCCTGCGTCGGATCCTGGGAGAGGCTGTTGCCGCTGGCATACATAAGCCCGAGGCTGAACTGTGCGCTGACCTCTCCCTGATCCGCGGCTTTCCGGTACCGACTGAGCGGCCTGCGCACCGTCCCGTGCCACGCCAGTGCCGTTCGCGCACATCAAACCCAGATTCGATTGCGCCCGAGAGTCCCCTCGGTCCGCGGCTTTGCGAAGCCACACCACGGCTTGCGCATCGTCCTGCGCACGCCGTTGCCATCGGCGCATCAAGCCCAGGTTGAATTGGGCGTCAAGTTACCTTGTCCGCCGCCTTGTGGATCCAATGGCGCGGCTTGCGCGTCGTCATGCGCGACGCCCTTCCCGTGGCATACCTGACCCCAGAGCTGGAAACTGCGCGTCGATCTCCACCCTCGGCCGCCGACGAAGTCGTCCAACCTCCTCGTCTTCCGGCCGGTCGCCCGTTTCGCGTTCGCCGCCGTGGGTCGTCCAGCCGTCTGCGGTAAGAGCCTTGATCGCCAGTTCGGTCGAAATTCCGCACTCAGCAGTTCCCGTACCGCTGAGCATCCACACAACGCACCGAAGCGGCGAAGAAATTGCTTGTAGAATTTCGCGGCTCATCTCGATCTGTCAACCTACTGGCGACATCCGTGCGAGCGCGGAGCTGTGCCGGGATGTGCCGCCTAATCAGGGCCAATGACATGGAATACCGCCAGCCATCGCTGCCGCGACGAGCGTGAAGAACGACATGATTTCCTGAGAGCGAGCACCCACGTTGCCGCGTATGGGCTCAGGATTCGCTCCAACGCGTCCAACCGATGTGGCGACGCCTACCCGGTTGCCCGCACAGTGCTGAGTAAATGTGCGCCGCCAGCGCATCATAGTCACCTGCGCCGCGTTGACGAATCCGCCGATGATGGCCAGCAATCCGATGATCGAGCAACGCCGGATTGCTCGGCGCTGATGGGCAGCGGACCGCATGACCAGGGCCCGATCGATCGGCCCCGCCGCTCATCGCCAGCATCGAAGGCTTCGACCCAGAACGAGCGATGGCCGTGACCGCCCGTGATCGCACTGACGCGCGACGCCGCCGAGGTTCCACGCGCCGTGATTCCAGCGCCAGCAGCCACGGTCGAAGCGAGGCCGCCCGCGCCGCTCAGCAGGGAGGGTATCCGCGTTGAAGCCGGAATACAATAAGCCAGCAGGCAGGCAGAAGAAGGAAGGCGCTCCACAGCGCAACCGTGTGTCCACCGGCGAATTGAAGATGGCTCATGGGGCGCGCGCGCCCGGCTGCTTCTCGTGCAAGGTCCACGAACCCGGCCCCGGCGGCCGGCTCTTTGACCCGCGCGCCGGAGCGACGCGGACCAGCCTGCGCCAGCGGTCGGGGCGCCGCGCGATGGTACCGCGGCGATTCCCAGCGGAACCGCATCAGACCGACCGAGATGGCGAGCGACAGCAGTGCCACCGATCACGAACAGCGCGCGCCAAAGCCGAGCGTAGGCAGGACCGGAATGGCTATGAGGCCGGCGAGCTGTCGCACCGAGGGGGATGCACACGATGGTCAGCCGTGATCGCAAAGGCTCTGTGCCGCAGCGGAATCGTGCCGCTCACTGGCGAGAGCGGCAGCGTGGGAGAGAGCGCTCCCTGAAGACCGGATGCCGATGAAGAAGCGCAACACCCCCAGCGCGAGGAGGGCCGTCGACTCTCGACGCGGCCACCGTGCATCACGCCGAACAGGAGCACGCTGCGGCGATCAGAGGCCACTCGCCGTCCGCGGCGATCCTGCCGCACGCCCGCGATCGCTCCTCCCAATCCATCATGCCCACTGAAGCCAGCGGCGGCCACCGGAGCAAACAGCAGCTTCGCGGGACGGCCCATTCCGTCGCCATGGACCGGATGAACGATGCCGAGTCAGCTGGCTGTCGATGCCGCCGATGATGACGCCGGAGCGCGATCAAGCGCGACGACCGCGCCCTGATAGGGGCTCAACCGGCCTTCGCGTCACGAGCATCCGGCCGACGTCCACCGGTTTCGACTCCTCAGCCGGGGTGCGCCCGCCAGTGCGATCCCGTGGGGTCTCGAGTCTTGACGTCCTCGATGTCATTATGCGCCGACTCAGCGGCTGCGTCCACGGAGCGGCATCGATCCGGCGTCTGTGACGGCGCTGCCTGCCTCCGCGACCGCTGCCGGCGACCGAACTGTGACGGAATCACTGCAATGTTCGGCGTTTTTCGACGTGCACCCGAGATCACCCCAGCGCCATCCCGCCGGCAAGTTCTTCACGCCGGAGACGTCCTCGTAACCGCCCTGGCGCTCGGATCTTGGTAGGGTCGCCGCCGACGCGCCTGATCGCCAGCACGCACGACTGGCTGTCCTCGCGCCCTTCCGCCGGTGGCGGCGCGATCACCGTGGTTGACGAGGCACGGCCGATGCCCGAAGCCCAGCATCGTCTTCGGATCCCGGCAGCCGCCTCTTCCCGTCCCCGCCAGTCGAGGCTGGCCAGAGCATCGCGACCGCGGTTCGGTTCCTGGGCACGGGTTGCCCAGGCACGCCCCACTGTTCCGAAAGGCTCCACTGCCCGCCATCCGAGAAAAGAGGTCGGCGAACAGATCGCAAGCGCCACCCGGTGTCGCGCAGGCGTCACGGCCCACCCATAACGGCCGGAAAGCTGTCTAATCCGGCGTAGTCCTGAGCCGTCAGCGTCGGGCAATCGCGGGGCGCCGAGCCTGCACCCGCCGCTGCGCTGGCGCGTTCGACGCCGAGACGGACGCCGCCAGACCGTATTTGAGAGCAGCTGCCGTCAGATGGCGGCCGCCGATCGCGAGAGAGCGTCCTCCGCGCTTCCCTTTCGAGTCTCTGGCTGACGAATGTCGATCGGCGCACTCCCGGCGTCCGGTTCCGTCACGAAACCGACGCGCTGTCTTGCTGAAGCGCGCGGTAGGATCATCGCTGTTGCGCTTGCACGTTCCAACGTTCGTCTGTGATTCGCATAATCCCATCGACGGCGCCGGCGATAGCGGGTGCGCGCAGCGATGCGGCGCGAACATGAGCTCATGACTTCGAACAGGTCGTCACGCTCTACTTCTTTTGCTCCTCCGTCCGACCGCCGCCGATCTTGAGCTGCTGCGATACTGAACGTAGCGCATAGGTCTTCTGACGCCAGTCAGCCAGCGCGGTAATCCTTCAGCTCAATCCGCCCGGGACCGCGTCCCACCGGGCGGAAAAGCCGCCTTCCTGGGCCGATGACGCGCGTCATCTCACCTTCTTCAAGAGATCGTGGAACGTCGGCATCGGCACTTGGATGCTGCCGGTGCATCCTACCAGATGAATCATGCGGCATGTATGGCACCCAGAGTCATTGGCTTGGCGAAACTCCCGCCGTCATGGCGGCTCCGGGGCGAACGCCCGCCACCTCCGAGGCGTTAATTCTGATAGACGTCCATGCAGGCCGTGACGAATAGTGTCTTGCCATCGGCATCGCCAAAGGCCACGTTCGCTGGCGCGAGAACCCGCTGGTCTGGGCTCGCCGCCTCGCTGCGGAAGCTGCAGGGTTCCGAGGCGCCTTCCCTGGGGCGACCAGGATTCGCACCTGCCGGTGACCAGCACCCGACGTGGAATATACAGGGTTTCCGGCCAGCGTCGCCGTCTTCATCCCGTCGTTGCCCATCACGTCCGCGAATCCTGACGCCGCTGGGGTTGGCGACCGTGTCGTCGGCCCCTGACGTCGTACCGCAGCGATCTTCCGGCCACGCTGTCACGGCGTGCAGATTTTTCAACAGAGAAAGCGCAAATGCCGTTCAGGAGTGCACCAGCGGCTTGCGGGTCCCGAAGCTTCATCAAGTGAGCGTGACCTTTGCCATCTTTCACGAGGTAGGAACCCACTGAAAGGCAGCTCTTTCTGAGGACTGCGCCGGCGCTGCGCAGGCCCGAGATACTGTCCGTGAAGCAGATCGCGCTGTTGGATTTGATAACCGGGTCGTTCGGTCCGCTGAACACGCTTGCCCTCGAAACGGTCGGCCAGCACAGTGCGAGTCCCATCCTTCTCTATTCGCGCGACATTGCGGTCGGGCATCGCACAGATGACTATCCGCCCCTGCGGGTCACGCGTCAACCCGTTCGCCGATGAGAAGGCGGCTGACCGGCCGCGGCGCCGTCTGCTGACCACATTCAGAAAGTCGGTGCCCGTACTCCGGCATTTTCCAGGAAAACCGAGATGGGCCTGTTCGGCTCCCACCTGTAGATGACGTTGTCCAACATGTCGCTGAACAGCAGGGCGATAGCCGTTCTGTCCCCTCCTGAATCCAGACAGCTCCTTCGGTTAGCCCGAATCGGTCGCCCAGCAGTTCGGCCTTTGCCCGGAGTCGATGATGTTGTCGAGGGCTGGATCGAGCTTGACGACGGAGAAGGGTCGATCCATCGGCGTCTGGCCGCCGGTCAACCAGCTGAGCGTCGGCGAGACCAGGCCCGATCGCCATGGACGACCAGCACGCATACACTCCGGTCTTCATGTATCAGCCTCATACGACCGCGTCGCCTGATTCTGTCGACGACCGTATTAGCCAGTGTGCCGCACGCCGGGGACCGTCGACCTCCACCCGATCTCCGGCCGCCAAAAACCGCGGTGGATCGAATCGCACACCTGCGCTCGGTCGGCGTACACTCGTCACGATGATGTCTCCTGGATCGAGGGTGCAGAACGTCGAGATGCAGCGCATGAAGCATCGGTACCTGGAAAGATCATCCGGTCCGTTGTTTCATCCTGTCGCACCTCTCCATTGACCCGCGTAATCACCCGAGAGGGCGGTCGCCGATTTCATCCCTGGTCACGAAGAAGGGCCGATGGCCCCCGAGTGCGCCGAAGTTCTTGCCGGCGGTGACGTTGAATTTTCCGTGACGACACCAGTCGCGCACGGTCCCCTCATTGCACACCGTATACCCAGCGACGTTGTTCGAGCGCAGTCTCCGGTGCGATGCGTCGAGCCGCGACGCCCGACAATGACGGCAAGCTCGCCTTCATAGTCGAATTGGACTGACTCGGGCGGTCGCATCAGCGGCTGCTCGTGCGCAACAAGAGTTCAGGAGCCTGAGGAACAGAGCTTGGATACTTTCGTTGGTCCGCCGCGTCCTTGTATTCGGCGTTGCGACCGGGCATAGTTGATGCCCACGCACACAGTCTTACCAGGACACTCAATCGGCTTCAGGAGCGTGACGTCACTAAGCTGGAAAATCTGGCGGCGACCCAGCCATCCTTTCCAATCGATCCAGGGCGCCTGCCTCCAGGACGCTCGAGCAAGCTTTGGAAAGCTCGGTCCAAGTCGCTCGCCCGCGTCCGACGATGCCGGCGACTGCGACGATTCCATATGACGCACGCGGTCCGACCGCGAAGCTGGCGAGTCTCACACAGTGGCCTCGGCGATCGGCTGAAGAAGGCCAGTCCGCACTAACACTTCGTCGAGACGTTTCTCGAGCTCCGGCAGTGCAGGTGCCATCGGCAACCGGTGTTCGTTGTCCTTCAACAGGCCGAGGTCCGTTTCATCATGTAGCATTCACGGGAATCGGATTGGTGTCGAACTGAACGGACCCGGTTGAGATCGAAGAGCTTGTGGTGCAGCGCCTGCGCGACCGGCATGTTGCCGCTCCAGATGGCTTCGCACATGTCGGCCAGTGCGCGCGGATAGACGTTGGCGGCGGCGTTCATGATGCCGCACGCGCCGACGGGCCATCATCGGAAACGACAGCTCCTCGAGCCCGACGAAGAGCTTGAAGTCGCGACCCAGGGCCCCAAAGCATCCGGACGCGAAATCCAGGTCGTTGACCGCGTGTTTCATGCCGACGAACGTTCGCGATCGATCCTGCAGCTCCTTCAGCGTCTCAATGGTGACGGTCACCGCTGTCCTGCGCGGGATGTGGTAGACCATCCAGGGCAGATCGCTGGATTTTCGCCAGCTCGAGATAGTCACTGGACGAGGCCGCGCTGCGGCGGGCGTGTAGTAGGGCGTGACGATGAGCAGCGCGTCGGCTCCCTGCCCTGGCGGCGTGCTCGGTCAGCGCCTGCGTCTCGAACAGCGACTGCGAGCCGGTTCCCGCCACAACGACCACGCGCTTTTGCGCCACCTGCACGGCGAGGTCAACGAGACGATTCCGCTCGTCAACGCTCAGCGTTGCCGGCTCGGCCGAGGTGCCGTTCACGAGAAGCCCGTGCGAGCCGTTCTCGACATGGAACTCGATGATCCGTGCGTAAGCGTCGTAGTCTACCTGGCCTTTTCGAAACGGAGTGACGAGAGGTGGAAAGGATCACTTCAACCGATCGACATCAGACATCGTGAGCTCCTGTCTTCGTGAGGCAACTTTCGATTATCCCCAGACTTCGCGTGCGGTCTCCACGACCAGCCGCAGCTTGGCAATCTCCTGCTCGAGTCGTGAGTGCGTTGCCGTCGACCGTCGAGGCGAAACCGCACTGAGGGCTCAAGCAGATCTGGTCGAGCGGAAGAAACCCGGAAGCCTTCGTCCAGCCGCCGCTTCAAATCGTCCTTTTTCTCGAGCGTCGGCCTTTCGAGGTGACCAGACCGAGTACGACCATCTTACCTTTGGGCACGGAAGCGAAGAGGCTCAGAAGGTCCCCGACCTGTCGTCGTCGCATCGAGAAAGAAGCCGTCGACCTGGAGCTCGTTGAAGACCGCGTCAGCGGACGTAGTCGTATCCCCCGGATGCGACCCACGACGATCGGAAGTTGCCGCGCACATATGTGCGCAGACCGTCATCCCGCTGGGTTTCTTCGCCAGAGCCGCATTGCACACCTGGATGTATGATCAGGTGCTGCCGGTCGCCGCCGCCGCTGCCGAGCCGCGTGATATACTCGCGCTGGCTGGGATCGTTCAGGTAGGCCAGGCTGGTGTCGTCGAGCTGGAGATATGTGCAGCCCAGTTTTCTGAGTGCTTCTGACCTCTGCCGCATAGACGCGCCCGACGTCGCACCAGAATTCCTCCATGTTGGGATACACGCTCCGGTCGATCGAGGCGCGTCCGCCGCGATAGTGGATCAGGCTCGGCGCCGGAATCGTGAGCTCTCGGTGTCCTCGTCGTCGTCGGACTTCAGAAACTGGAAGTCTTCACCAAAGATACAGCTCGGGAGCGCGAGCTTGCCCGTGATGTGCAACGCTGAGGGCGTGAACTCGAAGTCCCCCTTTCGTTGTGAAAGCGTGCCTGCTGCCTGTCCTGGCCGGTGCTGACGCCGCCGATCTGGTACAGAAAATCCATGTGCCAGGAACCACGTCGAAGCTCGCCGTCGGTCACGCCCTTGCGAGGCCGATGTCCTGCCATTTTCACGACCTGGCGGATGGCCTGATCTTCGACGCGCCGACGATCTTCCGCGCCGATACGCCCTTGCGCGTGGTCGTCTCGTGCCTGGAGGGAGCTCCTTCGTTCGAAGAAGACTTCCAACGTGCTCTGCGCGGAACGGTGGCGCAGTCTCTCATGCGATTCACGAATCTCAGGAGTCGACGAGTTCAGAACTCAGAAGTCGACTCTGAACGCTAATCTTGAAAAGCCTCGCATCGAGAATGGCCAGAGGCACCTGCCACGCGGCGTAGTTATTGTTTTGCGAGAGGATCGCGTTGCCGTTCAACGAGTTGTAAAAATCGAAGTTCAGAGCCGTCGGGATCGGCCGAACCGCAGGATCTTCGCGAAACGCAGGATCGAGCTGGTTCAACCGTTCGCCGCATTATCGCCGGGCGAGACGATGTTGATGGTCGCATTCTGCGCCCGCCGGCAAGCGGATGGCCAAGCGACGGTTGGATCTCCGAGTTCGGCTGTCACACGGCTCGCCGTCACCTGAGGCCCGGGAGGCTCTGAAACGTCCCTGAAAACTGGACGTCGATTTTGGGCGACTGTATAGGAGCCGACAAACTTGACCTGCGTGAGGAAGTTGGAATCGATGTGACAGAAAGGAGTAGTCGTGTTGACGGCGAACGGCGTCGTGATGTTGAGCTCGGGCAGCCCGCCCCGAATTTCGCACACATCCATCGACGTCCGGCCCGTGCTCACGCCCCCTGAAGGATCACACCTCGCTGAAGCCTCGCATTTACGGTGACGTCAACTCCGTTCCAGTGCTCGACGAACTTGCCGTAGTTGTCGGCGAAGGTGACGAAGTTATCGACCTGGCCGAGCTTGTTGAGATCGTAGAGGCCCACTGACCGGGTAGCTGCCGCCATCGGGCGAGGCGGGAGTCGCTTGAGCGCCGTTACGCTGTAAGAGCTGAAGTCGGAGGCGACCACCGCCCGGTTGTCGGTGACCAGGAAGTTGCCGTACCAACGCCGGAAATAACCTACCATCCAATCCGACGCGAGGCGTGAGCTCGCGTTGGACGGCGGCCGAGAACTCCCAGCTGTAGGGCCGCTTGCCCCATCCCTCGAGCACGTCCTGAATCGCAGGCAATACTCGGGATGGCCTGGCCGAACCTCAAGTCGGAGCACGACGCTGCAGAAGTCGCCGCCAGTTGCACGATTATCCTGCTCCTGCAAGTTCAGGAGGTTGCAGTCGGGGATGTAGTTGCGGTTGCCGTCGGTCCAGTTCCGGGTGACCGTGTTGGCCAGCCTCCCGAAGACGTTGCCTACGGTTGGGATCGCCGGCGAGCACATATCGACCGATGTTCGCCTTGACGCGCGGTCGTTGCCGTTGCCCCGTGGTCGTACACGGCCGCAACACGCGGCGAGAGATCTCTCCAGCTATGTACCCATTTGTATTCGGGGATCGTGAAGTTCCTGGTCGGGAACGAGCGGTCCGGGGCCGGAGGTGACGTCCGGGAAATAGGTATTGAAGTAGTCGAAGCGAAGCCCTCCGCTCAGGTAGTCAGCGATTCAGCGTCCATTTGTCCTGTACGTAGATGCCCAACTCGGCTTTCAGGTCGTCGGAGCGGGTCACCGGGGACGCGCGCATCGTGATCTGGTTCGGAACGCCGTTGTTGAACCGGTAGCTCGTCGCCGAATCGACGTCCCGTTCCAGGAGCTCCTGACGGCCCCACGAGTTGACGAATCCGACCTTGAAGCGCGTGAGCGCCCGTGACGTAAGTGGCGGACGTCCTCAATTCCCAGATATTGGGGAGCGGACATTGCGGCAAAGATGAACGTCGGCCCGGCGGCCTGTCCTGCGCCCCGATAGAGCAGGTTCGGGATTCGGCCTCCTTGCTCGCTCACGGCAATCAGCCTGCGCCAGACGCTGTTGGGATCGTCCCTCCATGCGGCGTTGTGCAGGACCTCCCCATGGCTCGCGAGACGCGCCTCGAGCAGTAGGCGGACTCGTCGCTGTCGAGGTCCAGCCCGCCGACGTTGGGCGGCCGGTATCCAGAATGAACTCGTTGGCCGACTCGGGCGAGACCGACACGCGGTCGCCGTAGACAGTCCCGCGGCTGATGAGTATGGAAGAAGCTCAGCTTTGTTCTTGGCGTCAACCTGCCAAGTCAACCGGCCGTTGATGTCCGGTTGAATCTGAAAGCGACGTCCGCCTGTCGGTCCGAAATCGGGATCGTAGGTCCACTTCGTCTCGTCGCCCTCGTTCTTGTTGAAATAGAGGTCGGCGAAGTAGCTGTCGTTCAGCTTGCCGGCGGGCACGACACGAAGAACCAGAGTTTGTCCTTCTTGATCGGGCCGCCAACCGGGCCGTTGACGTCGTACGCCTTCTTGAGTGAGTTCGGCGTGGTCAGGCCGCGGTCCTTCAAGTCCTGCGAGTAGTTATTGCCCTGAAACGACGAGTTCACACCGGTGCCGAAGAACGAGTACTGAACGTGTTGCCGCCTTCCTTGGGGATATATAGTTGATTCGGACGCCGGCCGTCGGTGTTTCTGCCGCGCCGGCCGCATAGGTCGATCGTCATTTCCGCCGTCGCGCCCATGTCAGGAAACAAGTTGGTGAGGTTGGCGAACGACCTGATGTTCCGTACCTGAAGGCCGTCGCTCTGGATGTTGGCGTCGGTTGTCCGACCGCCGTGAATCGTGAAGCGCTTCGCCAAGCGCAGGTTGTTCGTGCACGCCTACGTCCTGCGTGACCGGATTGATTCCCGCTGTCGTCGAGAGGCCGGAATCAGGATCGCGATGCTTTGATGCGTTCTTCCCACGGGGATCGCATCGATCACGTCCTTCTGTATGACGCGCTGCTGGGTGGCGCTCTGAATGTCGACGATTGGGAGACTGGCCCGCCACGTTGACCGTTTCCGACACGCTACCGACCGTCGAGATCAGCGTTGACGGTGGCGGTAAATGACCCGGTGAGCTCGATGCCTGCGCGCTGGACCGTGGAGAAGCCCTGGAGCGTGAACGTGACGGTATAGGTCCCCGGCCGCAGGTCGACAATCTCGATACTGGCCGCTACCGTCGGTGACCACTGAGCGGGTCTTTTCAATCAAGACTGAACTGGAGGCTTCGACGGTGACTCCAGGCAGGACGGCGCCGGACGAATCTCTGGCCGTCCCGGCGATGGAGGCTTGAGCCCACGCCGTCGCCGGCAGGGCAACCACACAGGCAATTCCACACAGCATGCGAGTCAACCCGCATAACCCCATCACCATTCCTTTCCTTTCATGGGCTTGTTGATTTTTGATTCAGATCGAGTACCCGGATTATGAACGGCACCAAGAAATTGTCAAGTCCGTGGCATCGAAGATCCTCCGGGACACGAGTACGGCAAACGTAGCTGTTCGTATCGGACGGTCATTGAAATCGTCGGAGATGAAACTCGCACCGATCGAAGCGCCGCGCCAGGCTCATCAGTCGAGGAAACCGCCCTCCAGGATGGTGGACGGCTGAGCAGCGAATGCAGCATACTATCGCGCTGCCTTGCCCTGCTGCGTTCCCCGACCCTGGTTCGAGATACAGTGAATCAAGAATCAGGTATGCTCGATCCAGCCAATATCGGAGTGCTCCTCGATGCTCAGCAATCGGACCACTGTTCCTAACCCCGGTCGGCGACAATTTGGAAGCAGCCGGGGCGACTTCTCGCCCGTTTTCGCTCGGAGAGCGTCCGACACTTCATCGCCGGCCGTCCCGACTCAGGAGACGGCCAAACGTTCGACAACCTGAACCCGGCCGACAACACGGTTATCTGTCAGGTCGCGGCGGGCTCGGCCGGAGACATCGATCGGGCGGTCCAGGCAGCAACCGATGCGTTCCCCGCTTGGCAGGCGATCGACGGCCACCGACGCCGCGACATTCTCCACACCATCGCCGATCGCATCGAGGCCCGCGCACAAGATATCGCAGTGATTGAGAGCGTGGACACAGGCCAGCCGATTCGGTTTTTGGGAAAGATGGCCCTCCGGGCGGCCGACAATTTCCGGTTCTTTTGCCGACCGTGCTCCGGGTGCCCGCGATGGTCTGTCGCTGCCGACGACGACTCACGTCAACTACACGATGCGTGTGCCGATCGGCCCTGTGGGCATCATCACGCCTTGGAACGCCCCCTTCATGTTATCGACGTGGAAAATCGCGCCGGCGCTGGCTGCGGGTTGCACCGTCGTCCATAAGCCGGCGGAGTGGAGTCCGCTGACGGCGACGGTGCTTGTCGAGATTATGCACGACGTGTTGACGGCTGCCGGCCTGCCGCCCGGCATCGTGAACCTCGTGCACGGGTTTGGGGAACAGGCCGGGAAAGCTCTCACCGAGCACCCCTCTGTCAAGGCCATCGGTTTCGTCGGTGATGCCGCTACGGGGCGTCACATCATTGCTCAGGGTGCCCCGACTCTGAAGCGCGTCCATCTGGAGCTTGGAGGCAAAAACCCCGTCGTGGTCTTCGACGATGCCGATCTCGAGCGGGCGCTCGACGCGACGCTGTTCATGATCTACAGCCTGAACGGCGAGCGCTGCACGTCATCCAGCCGGGCGTTGGTGCAACAAACGATCTACGAGCGATTTGCCGACGGCCCTCGCGGCACGCGCGCGGCGTATCAAGGTCGGCCACCCTCTCGATCCGGACACCGAGATCGGACCGCTGATCCATCAACGGCACGCTGAGAAGGTCCTGAGCTACTGTGCGATCGCGCGGAGTGAGGGCGTCCGTCCGTTGCGGTGGTGCCCGCGGGAAGGTGCTGGCAACTACGTCCTCCCGACGTTGTTCGCGGATGCGACCTCGCGGATGCGGATCGCTCAGGAAGAGATATTCGGGCCGGTGCTCACCGTGATTCCATTCGCCGACGAGGCCGAAGCGATCAAGATTGCCAACGACATTCATTTCGGTCTCACGGTACATCTGGACGCGCGATGTCGGACGCGCCCACCGCGTCGCCCAAGCGATCGACGCGGGGATGGTTTGGGTGAATTCCGAGAACGTCAGGCATCTGCCCACGCCTTTCGGTGGCATGAAAGGCATCCGGCATCGGCCGTGACGGCGGCGATTACTCGTTCGATTTCTACATGGAAACGAAGAACATTTGCGTGGCGCTCGACGCGCACCACGTGCCGCGGATCGGCACGTAGAAGGAGCGGCGTTGCCCATTCGGCCGCCCAACTTCCATCCGCCGTTCAACGTCGTCCGGGTCGCGTATGTGCACACTCATGTGACTGACCTTGCGCTCGCTAAGGCGTTCTGGGTCGATGCGCTGGGATTCGTTGTCACCGAAGAAGCAGACGACACCCTGTACCTACGTGGCCTCGAAGAGCGGAACCATCACTCGGTCGTTCTGCGCAAAGGGCCGCAGCCAGACGTGAGCGCCATTGGCTTCAAGGTGTTCAGCGAAGAGGACCTCGATCGGGCGAGCCGGTTTTGTGCCGCCAGGGGCCTTTCGCATCAGTTCGTCGAACGGCCGGCACAGGAACGCACGCTGCTCTTCACGGGATCCCGTTGGCACACCGATCGAGCTGTTCTTCAAGATGCAATCGGTGCCTTCGATGCTCCGGCAGTACGGCGCCTATCGTGGCGCCCACATCCAGCGGATCGATCACGTCAACTGCTTTTCGCCGGACGTGCAGGCGTCGTACGACTTCTTCACTGAAATCGGGTTCCGCACGACGGAGTGCGCGGCCGTCGACGGCAGCGATCAAATCTGGTCGGTATGGCTGCATCGCAAAGGCGGCGTTCACGACATCGCGTTCACCAACGGGCGCGGACCGCGTTTCCATCACGTCGGGATGTGGGTGAGCTCCGTCACTGACATCATCCACATGTGCGACGTACTGCGCGACGACCGGTTGGCTGGCGAGCATGGAGCGTGGCCCGGGCCGTCACGGGCTTTCAATGCTTTTTTCTGTATCTCCGGGATCCCGACGGGCATCGCGTCGAGTTGTTCACCAGCGACTATCTGACCGTCGATCCGGATCTGGAGCCGACTCGGTGGGACTTGCGCGATCCGCAGCGACAAACTTTATGGGGGATGCCGGCGCCGCGCAGTTGGTTCGAAGAGGGTGCGCTCTTTCCCGATCAACCCGTCCGCGAGTCGATGCTGGATGCGCAGCCCATCGTCGCGCCCTGGTAGTCGATGCTTTAAAGGAGCGCGCGCGGTGCAGCCCGCCTATTTAATGCGACCGGAATCGAAAGTGACCGGCAGCTCCGAGTCTACGATGCGCGAGACATCTCGGGCACGGCGGCGGTCGCCAGCCGATGCCGCCTTGGCGCGACGGCGGCGCGGCGGACACCAGGTATGGGATCGCCACTTGTTTCACCTTCTCGACGTGCACCCGGGCCAAGGCGCGCGGCCCGACCGACGCGACGCTGGGTAATGGCTTCGACGATCTCGGCATGTTCATTCCACGTGTCCATTTGAGATCGAGAGGCCAGGCTGCCCTTGCCGGCCACCGTCTTGCGCCGCCCGCTGCTCTTGGAGGTGGAGTCCTGCACGAAGATCACCACGCGTTGAACATGGTCAAGCATGGGCTTCATGATTCGGATCAGGACCTGGTTGCCCACGGCTTCGTATTGCGCCATGTGGAATTCCATCACCAGGTCGCGCCGCGACTCACCGCGGCGTGCCGCCTCTCGTCCTTCTCTTACGATCCGGTTCAGCGTGGTCGCATCGAAGTTCTCGCGAGCGGCCAGGATGCCCGCGATGTACCGTCGACAATCGCACGACAATCGAACAGGTCTGAAATGAACTTGATGTCGAGCGGCGCCACCACCGCGCCGCGGCACGTGATCGAGAAACACCAGTCCTTCGCGCTGCAACACCAGCAGCGCCTGACGGATCGGGAGACGGGAGACGCCAAGCTCCGCCGCCAGGTCGTCCTGCGCGATCTTGCTCCCGGGCACCAGTCCACCATCCAGGATGGCGGCGCGGATCTGGTTCGCCACGTCGAGAACCACCGGCTTCCGTTTAATCGCTTTCATCGGTCTAATGGCCACAGAGATTGAGACAAAGATTCACAAGCGCTCTAGCATGGTAGCATCTCTGCCGGGTCATCCGCCGAACTTATGCCCGGCTGAATCAAAAATCAACCTATCGGGTGAGTTCTCCGAACATGGTCTCCACGTTCGCTTTGAGCTCTTGAATCTCGGATGACTTGGTCTCGGGGGTTGCGTTCCCTCTTGATGTTCCGTTGCGGCCAACGACACATGTGCCGCCAGCAGGCAGCGTGGCGAACAGGAGAACTCGGCTCATCCGACCGTCCCTTCGATGGCTTTATTGATTTTTGATTAACCTCCAGCCAGGTGAGAATCAGCGGGGAGGGAGCTCAATCTGTCAGAGGTTCTGGGAAGCCAGTCGGCTGTTCCTGCTCCTCTTGTCGTGTGTGGCGGGCGCCGCAATTCTCCGGCCGCCAACGCAGCGGCCTTGTTGCCACGCCCTCATCTCAGAGGCCGCCCGTTGTTTTCGAGAACGTGACACAACAAGCGGGCCTCGATTTTGTGCACACGAACGGCGCTAGCGCAGAGAAGCGACATGGTCGAGACCATGGGCTCCGGTGGCTTGTTCTTCGACTACGACAACGATGGATGGCTCGACATCTTTCTCGTCGACGGCGGCTCACTCGAGGATCGCCAGGCGTTGCCGCACAGGCGCCATCCCGTCTGTTCCATAACCGGGGCAACGCGCATGTTCGAAGACGTCACCGCCGGGTCAGGCATCAGGCATTCGGGATACGGCATGGGCGCGTGCGCGGCCGACTACGACAACGACGGAAACATCGATCTCTACGCTGACGCAACGCCGGCCTGGACGCGCTGTACCGCAATCGCGGAGATGGCACGTTCGTCGATGTGACGCGGGCGGCAGGAGTGGGCTCGCCGCTGTTGAGCACGAGTTGCGCATTCGCCGATGTCGACAATGATGGCGATGTCGACCTGTTCGTCGTCGAACTACGTCGACTTGACGGTTGAACGGCGCTGTGGCGATAGCCGGTGCGCGCGTACTGCCGTCCTGAACTGTATAAAGGGCTGCCGCCAGTGCTGTATCGCAACGAACGGCGACGGAACCTTCACCGACGTGACGCGAGAGGCGGGTGTCTACACGACTGCGGCAGAGGGTCTCGGCGCTCGTCTTCAGCGACTACGACGTATGACGGCTGGATCGACGTGTTCTTGTGGCCAACGATCTCGCGCCGAACTTCTTGTTCCACAACACCGGTCGAGGGTTGTTCAAAGAGGTAGTCGCGCTGCCGGCTGGAGCGGCCGTCGCGACGGACGCGAGGGCCAGGCCGGGATGGGCACCGATTTCGGCGACTACGACGGGGATGGACGGCCCGATCTGGTCGTGACCAACTTCATGCTGGAGGCTCACAATATCTTCCGCAACCTCGGTGGCGGGTCTGTTCGCGGACGCGACTCTCGAAACGGGCTTCGGCGCAGCCACCCTTCCGTTTGTTGGCTTTGGCGCGGTGTTTCTCGACTACGACAACGACGGCCGCTTGGACCTCGCGATCGCAAACGGCCACGTGCTCGACAACGCCGACTATTTCAGCCCGAACGCCAAATATGCGCAGCGGAACCTTCTCTTCCACAACGAGGGAGCTGGGCATCTCAAAGAAGTGAGCCGCACGTCGGGGCCCGGCTTTCGCCGTGGAGAGAGTTCATCGGGGCCTCGCCGCCGGCGATTTCGACAATGACGGCGATCTCGATCTTCTGGTGACGAGCAACGGTCAAACTGTCGATCTGCTCCGGAACGACGGAGGCAACCGAGACAACGCGCGTGCTTGTGCGGCTGGTGGGAAAGAAGAGCAATCGAGACGGCATCGGGGCTCGGCTGCGTGTCACCGCGGGAGGGAAGACTCAGGTGCGTGAGGTGAAAGCGGGTTCCAGCTATCTATCGCAGAACGATCTGCGTGCACATGTGGCGTGCGGCGCGGAAACGATCGATCGATCGCCTCGAGATCCGTTGGCCCGGGGGAGGAACCGAGGGATTGCTCGGAAATCTGCCGGTCAATAACATCCTGACAATCGTCGAGGGGGAGGGCACGACGGCACGCACTCTGTTGATGAGGGGGAACCCGCGCTGAGTTCGAGCAGTTCGAACCGAGCGGTTGGAGAGCCGTGAGGCTTCGGTCGCTTATCGTCACGGGCCCGATAAAGGAGCCCTTTGACCAGCACCCTGTTGCCCTTGTGGATTTCGGGCTGGTGAGCATTCGCACTCACGAGCCGGAACGTGTCCTCCGCCGAGCGGGCTGGCCGCGGCGTCCTTCAACTCGGCCTCGGTGGCCGGCCGCTCCTCAGTGATGGCAGGCTCGCTCGTGTGAGTCAGTATCCACCGACTATCCGCTCGAGCGAGGCACCCGACCATCGCCAGCCATCGCGAAGTTCGGGACGACTTTCGTACTGCGGTGCCGTCCCTTTTCAGAAGTAGATATCCCGAGCACTGCCGCGCTCAACTCCGTGGTGCCGTCGGGATAGCCGTTCATCTGAAGGATATGCGCTGAGCAAATTGAGGGTAGCTCTCTTCGGTGAGTGTCCCGGGTTATTTCAGGGCATCGTGGTCTTCAGTTTGGTGTAAAGCGCGTTCAAGCTCTCAGTCTCCCAGTTCTCCATGAACGGGTCGCCGACGAGCGCGGGGCCGCGCCGCTGTTGCCCTTCAGATCGAAGTTGTGACAAGTCGTGCAGGTGTCCTGGAACAAAGCTTTGCCGCGCTCGGCTTGGGCGGCGAAATAAACGCCGCCCCATATCTTCGGAACATTTCCCTGGGTCGTTCCCGTTTGCGCGCAAAGCGCGCCAACAACCAGTAACGCGGAAAGAATCGCGGCAACGATCGAGAAGGGCGGTCGGCAATGCGGCATGTCGCTCTCAGTCGCTGCTGTCTGATTACGGCGTTTTCTCGATGCGATCCGACGTCGAGTCGTTCAGGATCGAGCTCGTCGCTTCCGGAGGGAACTGATTCATCTGGAAGATGTAGAGCGAGGACATCGAGATAACTCGAGGCGCGCAGGCTTGCCGGGCTGTCTGCCGGCATTGTCTTGGCGGTCAGGTCGAACAACTCCTTGACGGAGCGCCCGTTCAATACTTGAGAAAACCCTCGTCGTTGAGCGGTGGTATATCCGCGGGAGTCCCCCTGGAGTTCCTGCTGATGACAGCGCCCGCACGAATATCATGCTGCATTTGGCCGCGCGCGCCTGTTGCGCCATATAAACGCCGTCCCACACAGAGCGTCGATCGACTGCCTGCTGTGCCTGAGCAACAGGCTTCGCTGCACTTCCAGCAGCGTGTTGATCGAACCCCAGGAGCACTCCGATCCCCACCAGGATGAGCGCCGCAACGTGAGGCTCCCGCAAACGATGGCGTTCTGTCCTCAGTGAAATCGTCAGCCTCCTCGCGCGCTAATAATACTTGATTCTTGATTCAAAACCGTCGTTCTTCGATTACTATGGCGTCGCATGCCGCTCTGGTTTCAGGTCGGCAATAACGCGGCTCGCTGCGATTCGTGGAAACGGCGAAGAGCGACCGTGGCGCGGTGGAGGATCTCCATGAAGGCGATGTTGGCCTGACTCTGACCGTCACCGTTGCGCCGCTGGCTTCACCGCAAACCAAGCAAGCCACAGCAGGTGCAGCAAACCTCACGACTCACGACCGTGCCGAGATCGAGCTGTTGAGCGCACGCTACTCGCTCGCACTGGGAAGCTGCGACGCGAAAACCTGGCCATCCCTGTTCACGTCGCCCCGGACGGATTCTTCGCGGCCAGGTCCACGTGGCAAGAGTTCAAGGACCCCATCGGTTGGGTGAGATGATCGGTCGTGCGACTGCCACTACACCAACGGCGTCCCGCCGCCTCATGCACCCGCAGTCCTTGTCCCTGTACGATTAGAGATCGAGCCCTCGCGCACCGGGCGACAGGACGGCGTACCACAACGGCGGTCACTACGAGGACGTCTACGTGAAGACGCCGCAAGGATGGCGCTTCAGGTCACGGAACGGTTGTCACCAACCTGCGAGCAGGCCGCGAAGTTGACGGCTGCGGATTTCGATGCCATTCAACTTCTGGCTGCGTCGCAAGGGCGGGCCATGCGCCGGACGTTTACGAGCCAATCCCAGGAGGCACGCGCTTCAAATCTGCCGGAGTCGCGATCGAGGTAAGACCCGACGGATTGCCGGAAAGGCTTATCTCCCGAACAACGGCGGGGCACTACGAGGACACCTCCACGAAAAAACGCCATCAGGTTGGCGGTTCAAGTCACGCGTGCACGTCCCCGCGGAGAAGGAGTCCGACACCACGACTCGAGCACCGACCCCACCCAGCGGCAGCGCCAGATAGAAATGGCAGGCTTTTGCGGAGGAAATCATGGACGCGAAAATGACGGCCTGAATCTCGACCGGTCGAGTCCCGTGTGTCGCGTCGTGCCTTTCTGAAGGCTGCAGGCTCCGGAACGCTGCTGACCGCGACGACGGCGGCCAGTGTCTCCTTTCAGGAGTCGACGGCGTACGCCCAGCGCCGCTGGGATCGTGAAGTCGACGTCGTGGTCGTCGGGTAGCGGCGGCGCAGCGGCGTCGACGGCGGCGCTGTTCGCGCACGCAGGGCGAGCCAACGTACTCATGGTCGAGAAGGCAGCGATCTACGGCGGCACACACCCGCAAAATCGGGCGCGGGCTACTGGATCCCTAACAACTACTTGATGCGTGAAAGGCGACCGACCGATCCGCGCGAAGACTGTCTTCGGTATAGTGGCGCGCATGGCATACCTGACGCTCTACAACCCGAATGACAGGCACCTTGGCCTTCCCGAAAACGAATTCGGATTGTTGAGCGCGTTCTACGACAACGCCGCGCCGACTGTCGAGACCCTCCGCACCACCGGTGTGCTGAACAAACACGTGTTGTGGATCAATGACGCCGGTGAGTTGTGGCCCGACTACTATGCGCATCTCCCGGAAAACAAGGCGCCCCGTGGACGCACGATGTTCCCGGCACACCCCGACGGCACGCGTGGCAACGGCGTTCTCTTTACCGACCTCCTCCGGGCGGCGGTTGACAGCCGAAAGATTCCGGCAGCTCTCGAACATCGTGCGTCGCGCCTGGTCGTCAACGCCCGAGGCGAAACCATCAGGTCTCGAAGCCACCTCCGCGACGGCAGGCCGGTCACGATCCGGGCGAGAAAAGCGGTCGTGTTCGGCAGTGGCGGTTTCACGGCCAATCCCGAGCTGTGCCTGAACTTCTTGCGCGGCCCGATCTTCGGCGGCTGCACGGTGCACCGACTGGTGAAGGGGACTTCGTTCAGATTGGCAGCGCCGCAGGCGCCAAACTCGCGAACATGGGCCACGCGTGGTGGTGGCCCGTCATTCTCGAGCAGGCGCTGCAGTTCCGCAGCACTCCCAGCGGCATCTCACAGCCGCCAGGCGACAGCATGATCATGGTGAATCGCCTGGGGCGGCGCGTGGTCAACGAGAAGATCTCAATACAACGAGCGCACACAGGCTCACTTTAGCATGGGACCCGCACACCTGCAGCTATCCAAACCTGATCCTGTTCATGATTTACGATCAGTTCACGCGCGAACGGTTCGGCGAGACGAGCGGTCTGGTCGTGCGGCCCGGCCTTTCGGGCCCCTACGTGATCTCCGGCCAGACGCTGGATGAGCTTCGCCAGCGCGCGATCGACAAGAGGCTTCGACGGAAATCGCCGACCGAACCGGCAACTGCCGCCTCGGTCAGGGCTTCGTCGGCAATCTCGAAGGAATCGATCGCGCGATTCAACAAGTTTGCCGAAACGGGCACCGACCTCGACTTCCATCGCGGCGAGACCCCAATCGAGATCGCGGATTTCGGGCCGCGGCGCGCCGGGAACGACAAAACCGAACATGATGATGTATCCCATCCGGGGACGGGGCCGTACTATGCGGCGATGACCGCAGCCGGCACCCTCGACACCAAGGGCGGGCCGAAGATCAATGCGAAAGGCCCAGGTGCTCGACATGAAAGACCAACCGATTCCGGGCTGTGCATGGAGCCGGCAATTGCATCGCGTCGCCGGCGGGTCAGACCTACTGGGCAGGTGGAGGCACGCTGGGTCCCGCCATCGACCTTCGGAGGGCTTGCCGGCAAGCACGCGGCTCTGGAGCCTGAGAAGGAACAAGCTTAGGACATCGTGACATGCCTCCGCAGCATGTTGGTCTATCAGGAAGTCCCGGAGGTACGGCGCAGGCCGCCACGCTCATCGGACTACACGGGAAGCGGCGGCGATCTGGACCAGCTCGTGACTCTGGGTCGCGAAGTCGGTCCTTTCCAACTCATCGCGCCTCAGGCCGCCAGACCCGTCAGTCCTGCCACTCAGGGATACTCGGCTACGTCTGACGGCTATACCTGCGTACTTCATTCAAGAGGTCGGTCGTCCCGAACCAGCAACCTTCGGCGAAGGCCTTTGGCTGGTCGAGCAATTCATCTACGACGTCAACGAACGCAAGCCCCGGGCCAAGCCGACGTTCTTACTGGGATACGAGCAAGGTGCCGTGCTGAGCACGACGCTGGCGGGTGTCGTGCCGGAGTCGCTCTCCGGGGTGGTGTCGATTTGCGGCTATCTTCCGGAGATACCCGGATGGTCGCTTCCGGTCGAGCACCTTGACGGATTTCCCGTGCTGCTGGTGCATGATCCCGACGCCCCGGACATTCCTCGACGCGCTGCTGCGACAAGACCGTCGATGAACTCAGCCGCCGCGGCGCAGCCGTTCACATGCTGCAGGTCGCCGGCGCACAACACAACCCTCTGTCAGCTGTGCCGGTCGTCAGAGACTGGCTCGAGTCGCAGATGACACTCCTGCCGCAGCTCGCCGGCAAATCCGGCCACTTGGCTTGAAAGGCGAGAAAGTGGGTCCGGTCGCCGCGCTGGCGTTGGTCATCTCGCTTGTCGGGCTCGCAGCCGAACCGCCGTCGGAATGCCGCAACGGCGCCTGCGGCTGAAGCGGACGCGAGCGCAGCTGTTCACGCGCCGCGCCCCAGGCGGCTTCTGTTGCCCGACCCCTGAGCCGAAAGACAGGTTCGTAGAGGCGCTCAGACAATTTCTGCAGGCAATCGCCGGTGCAGTACGGCGACGAGGGCAGCTCGGTGTGGGCGGCCATCGATGCGATGGGCATGGCGATCGCCGACTGGGATCGAGCAGTCGAAGCCGACGAAGTGGCGGCGGCGTCTCAACCGCGAACCGCAGATCTGCACGGCGCGCTCGGGCTGATCTACCTCGATCGGCGACGACTCGACGAGGCGCTGAGAGAATTCACGACTGCCTCCCGGCTCGATTCGAAACGCGCAGACATACACACGTTTCGAGGCCTCGCTCTCAGCCTCGCGGACCAGCCTGCGGCAGCGACAGAAGCGCTTTGCAGCAGCAGCGGCACTGGATCCCGACGATCCGACGATCTCCTACCGGCTTGCGCAACACCTCGCGAAAACCGGGCAACCTGATCACGCGGCGAAAGCGCGGCAGCAGTTTCGCGTGGCGCAGCAAAAACGTCTCGCGCAGTCACGCGGTGGAACGATGCCGTCTCGCTTCGTCAGCGTGGATTTGGTACGGCAGGCGGCCAACGTCGCGCCGATCTTCCCGCCGGCCCTCTATGCCGACGGTTTCGTCGCGCTGAAACAAGGGCGGCGTACGTCGATGCCGTAACTCGCTTCAGGGAGGCCGCTGCGGTCGATCCTCTGGCGGCCTCTGGCGGGTCAATCGAGCGCACGCGACAAGGTGCGTCGGAACTGAGACGGGGACAGCTGCCTGAAGCACTGGAACACCTCAGGGCCTCGGCACAATCGGCGCCCGACGTTTCTGAAACACACCGTGTGCTAGGCATGGCATACTGGGCGGACGAACGCTTCGACAACGCCATCGAGCAATTCCGAGCCGCGATACGTCTGCGGTCCGACGATGAAGCGCGCGCACGTGGCGCTGGCCGATGTGCTCGTGGCGGCCGGGAAGCTTTCGACGCGGAACAAGCGCTGAAAGACGCAATCCGGACCGTTCCGCGCTCGGGACAGGCGCGCATACAACCTGGGCCGACTGCACGACCTTCAGCAGAAGTGGTCCGATGCGGCGCAAATGTTCGAAGCGGCCGGGGACTTCAATCCAGTGGTCGGCCTCGATTATCTCTACCAGACCACCGCACGCTCGTACCTGTCGCTGCCTGATTTCGACGCGGCCGTCGCTGCCGCGACGAAGCGGATCGATGCGAATCCGAATAACGCCGAAGCACATCGAGTTCTCGGCGATCTTTACCTGCAGCAGGGCCGGGATGACGAGGCGCTGACGGAACTGCTCGCAGCGCTCCTCATCAATCCTCAAAGCGCCCAGTCCTACGGCGGCATTGCCCAGGCTCACTTGAGAGCCGCTCGATATCCCGACGCCGAAGAAGCCTCGCGGCGGGCGCTGGAGATCGATCCGGCACACACGGCCAGTCGCTACGCCTTGGCGATGACGCTGATCCGCTCTGGGTCGCGCTGATGAGGGCGCCAAAGAGCTCGAACGATATCGGCAGCTGAAGGCCGAAGTCGAACAACGGGAGCAGCGCGACCTGGAATTGAAGATGCTGCACCAGGAGGCGTCCGCAAGTCTGGCGAAGGAAGACTACGCCACGGCGATTGCGGCTCTGCAAAAGGCGGTTCCGCATGCAAGTCCACCGCTCCTTCCGCCTATCTCAATCTCGGCGTCGTCATGAAGAAAGGCCGGACGGCACCAGGAAGCGATCTCAGCATCTCGTCCGGGCGGCGGAGCTGAAGGCAGGCCCGGATGCGTACCGACTGCTGGCCGAGGTGCGAATGCTCTAGGCGAGACTCAAGAGAGCCAGAGATATCAAGCCGCTTACACTCGCGCCAAGGGAGAGCGCCTTCAGCAAACAGGTTGGACTCGATGATGACGCTGACGGTCCACCTGGTTTCGTTTACAGCCTTCTCGGATTATGCGTAGTGTCCACCTTCAGGCTAATGCCTTTAGGCAATTGTTCCGCGCGTCAGTGTCGTGGCCGTCACTGCCGCGCGAATCCGGGTTCCGGGGCCGGACCGCGCTGCGAGGACCGCTGAGGGCCGCATGCGCGCAGTCCGTGACCGCGCTAGTACCCGAGTCTTCTCGCGCGGTCAGGCGCACCTGCTCGGCCGCCTCACAGGATTCGCGCCGCAGCGGCAGCAGCGCCCTCTACCGCGGACGTCGAATCGCCAGGCGGGTCGGGCCGTTTCGCGCCGGAAACCCTCGGAGCAGGCCGTAACCCTCGCACGAAAAATGCGCGTAGCGAGTAGTCGCGGCGGTCTGCCGGCAGCAGCTGGCTGACGGGACGACCCGTTGCCGCTCTTCGCCTGCCTGAGAGCCTTAACTCTACCCGGACCGCCGCGCGCCGACATGCGAGTCGGAGCGCATTTTTCCGGCGTGCGCAGGCCGGTTTTTGGCGTGAAATGGCCCGACCCGCCGGCGCCTCGAATTTCAACAGGCATGAGGCAAATGCCGGACGCTACATACATTCGGAAAACGCTGTAGCGTCCCGCACGTCATCGACCCTCATGCGACGTCGATGTCTGCTGGGATGACCTGGACTCCGGAGCGGAATTCGGTCCGCGATTTGAAGCGCCAGCCGTTCGGCGTCTTCGCGTATACGTCCTGATACTGGCCTCCCAGAAAAATCGAGCTCGCCTTCCCGTCTTTCCCGATGTCTATGACAACGACGTACTGCTTCCCGATCGCTCCATCCGGTGTAGGCTCGATCAAGTGGTTCATGCCCGTAGTGACGGACGTATTTCGGGCCGTGTGGATTCCACCGAGGGATCTCGGCGATCTTCTCGCGACCGATCCATGTGTCGAACGCCGCGCCGTCAGGGTGAAGAGATCGGCGTACGCGTATCCGTTGTCCGCTCCGGTATCCAGTGCATGAGAGTAGCGGGCCGCCAGTTGCTGGATGTCAACGTAGTCCTGCGCTGTCAGGGTTCGGGCCGCCGGACCCTTCGGGCGCACCAGTTGAACGGGAATCGTTTCCTTCGCAATCGGCGGGCGCGGCAATTGTGGCGGCGCCGGGCCGTCCTCCGAGGGAATGAACTCGCGCGCTTCTTGATTCGCCAGCCGTCGGAAGTTCGAACGTAGGCGTCCTGCGTAGTGGCCTCCGTTCAGAATCGTGCTCGGCTTTCCGCCCTCGCCTATGTCCAGCACGACCGCGAAGATCTTCCCGGTGGCCCCCTCGGCCGACGCCTCGATACTGATGTTCGCGCTGAAGTTCCGGACGTGCAGCGGGCCCTGGCCCGGCCGATGTTGCCAGGCGAACGCCTTCAGCTGCTCGCGCCCTTCGAGCCTCGTGGTCCCGGCGATGAACATGCCATCCGGCGTGAAAAGCCCGGCCCACATCTGACCGCATGCCTGCGCCGGTGTCCAGGCCGAAGTGGATAGCGCGCAACGAGCTGCTGGATCTCCACGTAGTCGGCCGGGGTCAGCGTCGAGGCTTTCGTCGTGTCGCGGGCGTTATCCGACACGCGAACTGGACTGCTGAACGACGATGATTGATACGACGGCTGAGGGCCGGACTGGGACGGAAGGAACTGGCGGCGCTTGAACCGCCAACCCTCCGCCGTCCTTGACGTACACATCGTCGTAACGGCCGCCGCCGCTGACTTCGCTCGGTTGTCCGTCCTCCCCGATCTTGAGCTGCGCCAGGTATTGCTTTCCGATCGCGCCGCCCGGCGCCGCCTCGATCACGTGGTTCATGATGAAGTGAAAGACAGCTAGCGGACCTTTCTGGTTGCGCACGGCGAGCGGCGCCAGCGCATCGCGTCCCGAGACGGCTTCCGCCGCTTCTCTGCACGAACTCGCCGTCACGGCGCGAACAGGCCGGCGTATAACTGGCCGTTGTCCGCGCCGCTGTCGAGCGCATAGGCGTAGCGCGTCACGAGCTGCTGGATCTCGAGATAGTCGAGCGCAGTCAGCGTGGATGGGTTGGATGAGTGATCGGCGCTGCTGCTGTTGCGCCCGGCACGGCGGCGAGCGTCAAGACAGCCACGCTGAAAGCCACCGGGATCAGGGCCTTCCACTTATGCATGGGAGTCTCACCTTCGTTTATTGGGAGAGGAGGAAGGCCTCGGTGGGGCCCTGACGAAGGGCCCCACCCGAACGGTGTTCCGCAGACCTCAGAAGTCGATATTGGTACTGAGCTTGAAGAGACGGGCCTCCATGATGCCCTGCAGGCGTCTGCCAGGCGACGTCCGTAGTTGTCGTTCTGCAGCAGCACGGGGCTGCAGATTCAGCACGTTGTGGATGTCGAGGTTCACGCTGACGCGTCGCGGACCGAAGTGGAACGACCTTGCCGAGGCGCACATCGAGCAGGTTCGCTCGCGGTACGAAATACTGGCCTGCTTCGAGAACGTTGACCGTCGCGTTCGCGGCGCCGCCCGACAGCGGGCGGCCCGAGCGACGGCTGGACGACGGCGTTGTCCGCCACGTAGAGCGCGCCGATCTGCGGCCCGGGCAGACTCTGGAATGTCGCGCCGACACAGGACGTCCACCCTGGGGATCGTGTAGCGTGCCCAGCAGCTTGATCTGCGTCAGGAAGTTCGTGTCCACCTTGCAGTACGGATACGTCGGACCGATGAACGGGAAACGCCGACCATCCCGGCGTGATAGGCCAACTCCGGTATCTGGTCTCGGACATCGCAGGCGTCAGTCGACGTCCGCCCGGTGCTTACCCCGCCCTGCAGCACCACGCCGTCGCGCGGCCGCGCGTTGACGGTGAAGTCGATCGCCGTTCCAGTGCTCGATGTATCTTGCCGTAGTTGTCGGAGAAGGTCACGAGGTTGCTCGACCTGCCCGACCTTGTTCGGGTTGAGGTCGTAGAGCCCGCCCACGACGTAGCCGCCGCCACCGGGCAGCCGCGGATCGAGCGGCGCCGTGATGCTGTACTGCGTGTAGTCGGCCGCCGTCGTCGCCGGTTGTCCTGCACCGTGAAGTTGCCGAAGATGCGGCGGAAGCTTACCCGACCTCCACGGCGCACGCGCGGCGCCACCTCGCTGCTGAACGCTGGTCGAGAACTCCCAGTTGTAGGCGCGCGTGCCCCAGCCGTTGTACGTCGCCGGATCGTCCGCCCGCGTGGGGCACGCGTCCGCCGAAATTCAGGTTGTCGACGACTCCGCACTCGCCGTTCAACTGAAGGTTCAGTCAGGACGCAGTCGGGAACGTAGTTGAAGTTGGCATCGTTCCAAACCCGGCTCGTCGTAAGCAGACCAGGCCCGTGATCGGGTTCGCTGGGGCCGTGGCGGCTCCCAGAGTCGGCGTTGATCACATACCGGCCGATGCTCGCCTTGAGCGCCGTCTTGCCGTTGCCAAACAGATCGTACGCCGCGCCGACTGCGCGGCGTGATGTCCTTCCAGTTCACCGACTCCGTCAACGGTCGGTCGTGAAGTCTCGGTTGGGAGCCAATGTGGCCGGGCCCGATGTGTTGTGCCGGGTAGTAGTAGCTGAGCCAGTCGAACCGAACGCCGCCCGTCAGCGTCAGGCTTGTTGATCGGTCCACTTGTCCTGGACGAACATACCATACTCGGCGCCGCATTTTGCGTCGTGCTCTGGCATACGGCGTCGCGCGCATCTGGATCAGGTTCGGGACCGCCGTTGTTGAACCGGTAGGCGACGGCCTCCGGAATGTCTCTTAATCGTCGCCAGACCTGATAGCCCCACGTGTCGGCTGACGCCGAACTTGAGCGGCGTGGGCAGCCGGTCACGTACGAGGCGTTGAACAGCACGCGTGTTCAGGTTCGGCATGTAGTTCCGAGTTGAAGGGCGCCTGTCGACGAGCCCGCGCCAGCGTGACCGCGATAGACGAGGCCCGGGATGCTGCCGCCCTGTTCGCAGCACCGCGATCAGATCTCGGCGGGGGTCGTGTCCCTTCGAAAGACGTCGTCGTAAGATCTCGCCGCGGTTCGACCAGCGCGCTTCCAACAGCAGCCGGCTCGTCATGGGAGACGTCCATCCAGCCTGCGTCGTCCGAAGCCGCGGGAACCGCCACCAGGACGCCGCTCTAGACGTCGCACCCGGGCGAAGGTCGTTCCACGGGCGCCGCTGCTGATCGTAGAAGCCCGTGACCTTGTGCTTGTCGGAGCGACTCTGCCACGTGACGCGGCCGTTTCCGCTGTCCTGGTTCAGCGAGAAACGATTCCCTGGTCGTTCAGGTCGGAGTGTAGGTCCACTTGGTCGGATCCCCGCGTTCAGGTTCCGTATAGATGCCGGCGACGTAGTTCTTGTTCTCCTGGAAGCGCGCCGAGGCGTAGAACCACAACTTGTCCTGGCATGATCGGACCGCCGACGCTCGGATTGATGTCGTACATGCGCCGCAACGGCGTTGGGAGCGCCGAGGCCACTGAGCACTCCAGTATCATCCGTGATGTTGCTGCCCTGCCACTTGTCGTTCACAGCAGTGGCGTAGAGTTAGCCTCTGAAACTATTGCCGCCTTCCTTGGGCACGTGGTTGATCTCAGGCCGCCCGGAGATCCGTCCTCGGCCGACACCGCCCCGTAGTCGATCACCACTTCCTGCGTGGAGCCCCTGGTCGGGCACGAAGTTGTGCCACTGACCGGCGCCCGACATGTTGCCGATCCGCACGCCATCGATCATCACGCGCGTGTCTCTACGCGGCCACCGTGGATCGACACCAGGGTGTTCTGCAGGTTCCGCGTGCCGCCAACGTCCACCAGGTTCCCGCGAGCCGGCCCTGCGTGGTGGTGAGGCCCGGAATCAGGACCGCCTGCGTGAGGTGGCTGCGCCCTGCTGGAATCGAGTCGAGCACGTCCTTTGGTCAGCGCCCGCTGCGCGTTCGCGTTCTGCACGTCCACGACCGGAGATCTCGCCGCTCACGGTGATCGTCTCGCGCAAGATTGCCGACATTCATGTCGGCGTTCACCGACGCCGTGAACGTTCCCGCTCAGTTCGACGCCTTCTCGTTTGACGGTATTGAAGCCCGGTGAGCGTGAACGTCACCGAATACACGCCCGGTCTCAGGTCGACGATTCGGTACTGACCTCGATCCGTCCGTCGCCACCGACCGGACCTTTTCAATCAGTGCCGGACTCGCGAGCTTCAACGGTCACACCTGGCAGGACCGCACCTGAGGCGTCTCTGACCACGCCTGTAATGGAGGCTTGGGCAAAGGCCGACACCGGCAGGATCACCAAGCTGATGAGCACGAACAGGACCCTCTTCACGGCACGCATACGGATCCTCCTTCTCGAAACCTGAGGCTTGATGACGCGGCGCGTGCGCCGACCACGCGCGGGCCGCCGAGTTATCTGATTTTTGATTCAGATTCTTGATTCGTAGGGCGATTATGCAGTCCCTGCCGCGAAATTGTCAAGGAAGTATCGACGCCTGTCGACGGGCCGTCGACGTGAATCAGGCCGCCGCGCCTCTATCGGTTGCGGCGACACGCGTCGTAGGCCGACCAGGGCGGCCGTCAACTCCCGCAGAGCGGCGACCGCTCCGGGGTGGCGAATCGCCCCGTTGCGATCCTTGCGCTCGAGCGCCACGTCGAGGGGCGTTTTTCGCTGTTTCGTTGTGCACGTCCAGTTCTGCGCCGTTTGCCACCGGAAGCGAATGATGCGTTCACCCGAGGCGCGGTGGACGGCCGTGTCGCCGTTGTCATTGAACGCATTGATGTCGAGGCGAGCCTGCTCGAGGACACAGCGCAATCGCCTCGATCGCGTCGGCCTCGGTCCCTTTGTCCCGGAAGAATTCATCGGTCGCCCGATCGCTTCCCAGTCCTGCCGCAATCAGTGAGCGCTGTCGTGTGATTCTTTGTGCATGAGGTGCGCGGATTGGCGCCATGCTGCAGCAAACAGACGCGATCACGGCAACATCCCCGAACCTGGCGGCACGGATGAAAGGCGTCGTCCCTCTGTTCAGCACCGGATCGCCAACCGTGTGCTGCCGCTGCAGCAAAGGCTTCGTCAACGGCGCATTCGATTTGCGCCGACGGCCAGCAGCTTCTTGATCACATCCAGCGGCTCGAGCCGGCCGGACGGCTTCGGCGGCGGCCGTCCCTGCATCCAGGGAAGTGCGCATGTCGATCGCGGCGTACAGCGCCGTCAGCGCCGACCGGCGTCAGGCGTATCCGGATCCGCCCCTTTGTCCAACAACAGGTCGGCCAGGTCGTAGTGACCCGCTGACGATCGCCAGCGCCGTAGCGGTCGCGCCGTCGCGATTGGTTGCGTTTGAGATCGGCCCCGCCTCGGCTAACACCCGGGCGGCCGCCAGCGCGCCCCTGACGTGCCGTATACATGAGCGGCGCGATCCGGCCCCCTGCTGGGAACGTCATCGTGATCAGGTTCCCTGCTGCCGGACTGGCCCGCGGAAGGTCGACGGCTGGGAACGCGCATCGAGATCGGCGCCACGCTCGATCAACGCCCTGCACGGCAGCCGCATGGTTTTCCGCCGCCGCCTCACAATCAGCGCCGTCTCCCCGTGGCCAGCGCTCCGTCGCGTTCACGTCATCCCGCGGGCGGCCAGGATCTTCAGCGCCTCCACGCGGCCGGTGCGTGCCGCGGTCATCAGAACCGTTTCGCCGTCGGGCAACGCCGTGGTGGCATCTCCGCCGGCGTCGAGAAGTGTCTCGGACATCGCGAGCTGCCATTGGTCGCCGCGAGCGAGGCGCCGTCACGCCGCAATCGATTCGCCGCGTTGACTCCGGCGCGCGCTACTGAAGCGCAATCGAACCGTCCCGAGATCGTCCGCGCGGACAGCCCAGTGGAGGCGTTGCGTGCCGTCCACGTCTGGCGTGTTGACCTGACCGACCGTTTGAGCAACTGCGCACGGTTTCGCGGTCGCCCGCTTTGACGGCGTCAACGAGCCGAGGTTCAGTGCCGGCCGCGGTCAGGTTCACGACCAGAACCAGCGCCACGAGCCCCCCACCCGGCCACCATTTCCAAGACATTTGCATCCGTCGCCTGCGCCTTGCGTTTCAGAAGATCGATCGTCCCCGCGCTTTCGCCAAACACGCTCGAGCGGGATGTCGAAGTGATGGGCGGCGCTCAACCAGACGTTGCCCACCGGCGTTCGCTCGGCAGTCCGAATTGTGACGATGACCCTGGACAGACCGCCACCAACGATCACCAGCGGCAGCCGGTCGGGAGCATGAATGCTTCCGTTGCCCATCCCGCTCCCGTGAGGCGATGACCGCATGGTCGAGCAGCGAGCCGTCGCCGTCGGGCGTCGCTACGCAGCTTTTCGATGAATTCGCAAAGAGCTGGATGTGAAACAGGTTGATCTTGCGTGCGCGGCTATCTGTTCCGGATTGCTCTCCGTGATGCGAGACGTCGTGATGGCCAGCGGTGACGCCAAGCTGCGGATACGTCTCGGTGCTGAGGTCGCGCGCCATCATGAAGGAAAGACACGGGTCAGATCGGTTTTGCACGCCACTGCGGCGGGATCGAACATCAACGACGCGTGTCGCTGCACGCCTCGGAATGCCGATCGGCGCGTCGAACCCGGCGATTTCCGTGCTCGTTTGCGCCTCCATGCGTTCGGATTCGTCGTTCGATCTCGCGGACGTTCTCGAGATATTCGGTCAGGCGCACGCGGTCGCGGCTCCAAGCCAGCTCTGCAAGCTTCGACTCGGATGTCTTCTGGATCGAATCGAGAATGCTCTTGTCCTTCCGGATGCGCGCCGCGCTGCGCGGCGGTGCCAGCCCTCCCGAACAGTCGCTCGAACACCACCCGCGATTTAACTCCATCGGCAGCGGCGTCGTCGGCGTCGCCCAGGCAATGCGTGTTCGGCGTACGCGCAGCTGTAGCCGGTGCTGCGAATCCGCCGACGAATCCGGCGGAAGTCCTCGGTGGCCATGCTCGAGCGAGGGAACGGCGTCCCCTGTCCGATCTGTTTCACCAATCGGTCTGATCGATGGTCGTTCGAAGCAGGACGTTCTTCCGCTTCGGTCGGCTTGGCGATCACTCCGCTGAGCCGGCGACGAGCAGGCGACAGCGTGATTGCTCCCGCCGCCTCTGGCGATGTTGGTCAGGACCACGAAGGTGAATCCTTGGCCGGCTCCAGCGGCTTCAGGATCGTGGTGAATTCTGAAGCCGGTGCCTTCGCGGACCGGGTCCGCACTGCTCTCTGAATGACGCCGTGCGTGCACATGGGCAACGCCGAAAACGAACCCGCGGCCTCGCGGCGGCGCTGGCCGGGCCGTCAACAACGCCGGGACCATGGCCTCGGAGAAACGGGAGCGCGACGGTCGCACCCATTCCGCACAGGAACGTCCGTCCGCCGGGCAGCGACATCTTGTGTGATGAACATCTCGCAGTGCTCCACCAACCTTAGGGTTTGAGAATCTAAGTGATTTCAGGTATCTCTCCCATCTGCCCGATTCCTAGACAACCTTCAAACTTCGAGTGTTGCTTCAAATTCTCGATCATCCTCAAATCCTCACATTCTCAAATCCGTCAGGCTTTCCTTACCTCATCTGAAATGGCACGCTCCTGACGATGCCGAGCACGAGTGACGAGAATCGGGAGTCGCGCGCCGATGCCTCGCGGACGATGGCTCGGACCATCGCCGGCATATCGTAATAGTTTCGAGTCCACGGCCGAGCGCGTAAGTCAAAGCAGCTTCTCCGGTCAGCGTGCCGATGAGCACATCGGGCCGGCTTCAAAAAGCGCCTGACGAAGCGAAGCCACGCCGTCGACGCGCGTGCCGTCCGGTCAGCTGGCCAGAGGCGTCGATCTGCGCGTGTCCCTCGTGTCGCGCATTCGCCATTTGCCAACCGCGATCGAAATTCGCGAAGGCAAACCCGAGCGGGTCCAGCGGTCTTGTGGCAGCTGCGCCGCGTCAGGATTGTCGCGGTATGCGTTGTTCCATCCGCTTCGCGAACGGAGAGAGGCGCCGGCTTCTGGCCTGAGGCGTTGTCCGGGAATGGCGGCACGTCCGAGGCGGCGGAGGCGGCGGGGCCGATCAGGTTCTTGCGAGGATCCACTTGCCGCGGACGACCGGCGAAGTCCGGTCGGCGTGCGACGTCACCATGAGAATGCTGCCTTTCCCGCGAAGCCCTTTTCGAGCATCGTCGGTGAGCGTCGCCCTCCGGAACTGATCTGCCGCACATTCGCTGATGCCGCAGTGTTTGGCCAAACGCTCGCTTGACAAACGTATATAGTCCGCGGTCAGCAGATCGACCACGCTACGGTCTGTCGCGCGTGATGCTGTCGAAGGGCGCAACTCGGTCTCGCCCAGAGTGCCTGTCGCCGCAGGTTATCGTCGAAGTCGGAGAACGTTTCGGAGTTGGGGACGATGCTCCAAAGATTGCGGAGCTGCAGCCGATTGGCCGGGCAGAATTGAGCAGACGAGGGCTTTCGACTTGGGATCCGCCAGCATCCGCCGGACCTGATGCTCGAGCACCGGCGCCGTGTGCAACCGCCGGCCCTCCCCCTGCCACAGTCAACAACCCATCGTCCGGAATACTGCTCCAGAGTGAAGAACGACAACTGCGAAGCCAACTCCGAAGTCGTTGACGCGACAGATACGCGGCCCCGGGCGCCACGGCAGGCTCTGCGTTCGAACCGAAACACGAACATCGGGCTTGCCAGCAGGCGTCGAGGTGCGAACTGGATACCGGTCTCGAACGTCCCCTCGCCGCGGCCGGCCCCGTGAAGTCCATCTGGTGGCTGCAGGTCCGAGCTCGGTGACCGATCGACCGAAACGCGCGCCGTGCCCAGCGTAAGCGCTGATGATCTCTCTTGCACACTGAAGCGTTCTGGAGTCGGCCTGACCGCGGTCGTCAAGCTCCGTCGGCGCTCCGCCGACAGCCGGGCTGAAAGCGGACGAGCACCGTGTGAGATCCGATTGCGACTGGGCGATGCTCGCCTGAACCTTTGCCGTCCGAACGGCCCGGCAGATCGTAAACGTGTCGACGTGGGGACGACCTGTGAAGTCGTAGGTATCGATCGAGCTGCAGCAGAAACGGCTGCAGCGTCCTGGTGTCCGCCACCGCCGACCTATAGATGAGCGGCGACGCCGACGTTTCGCGGACCCGCTTTTTCACCGGGACGCGAACTTTCGCACGGGCATCCACTGCGTCTCCAGCCGCCGTCACGTTTTTGAGCAATGTCGCGAAATCGAAAAACAAGCCGCCCCCGACGGTAGCGAGGAAAACCCGCTCGCCGTCGACGGTGATCTCCAGCTGGTGTGGACCGCTTCGGGACCGCGCATGACCGAGGGATTGGTTCGAAACAGTTTTGGCTTGGAACTCGTATTCCCGTCGAGCTGGAAGGTATGGCGGACTCAGGAACCGCCGCCAACGGTCCCGAGCGGCAGCCCCTCGATGTGCTGGTCCTGCACGAGAGGATCTCCTGTCGGACGCGATACGTCCCGGAGCCACGGCTGACCTCTGCACATCTCCAGTCAGCCAGCCACACTCACTCGGTCGGCCGCAACCGGTCACCGCTCCAGCAGCTGCGGCGGGGACCCCCAACGCGTCCGCGATGTTGTCAGCCGAATCCGTAGGCGGAATCGTCCGGTGGAAGGCAGCGAGCGACGCTGACCCGAGCGCGCAGCAGATCGCGGATGGCGTTGGCATACTCGGCGCGGTTGAGCCGATGGAGCAAGATCACGGCCGATCCGGACGTGCGGGTGCGCCGTGGCATCACGATCGAGTTCCGTCTCCAGCCCGCGCGATCAAGCGGTCGCACGTCTGCCTGGTCCGGTCGACGCGCCCCCTGAGGCGGCATCGCGCCTGTTACGCAGTTTGCGCGAGGACCTTTCTCCCACACCTTCCGCCCGCTCGGCACGTTTTCCAGAGTCCATCGTGTCCAGGGGTCAGACCGGCGGTCCTGGAGCGTTGGTTGTGACACGTTACGCAGAACTGGATTGAAAAGCGCGTGGTGGATCAGCGGGAGGCGCGGAGCACCGCTGCTGATTCTTGCTAGAGCCTCGACCGCCAGCGGTCCAGTCGGAGGCCGGTCAACACGAGGCAAGGAGGGCAGGCGGCAATCAGGGACCGAGCTCGCGTCGGCGCCCTCATGTCAGCCTCGGCCCAGCTGGCCGCAGACGCCCCCTCAGCACAAACAGGCAGCCGCGGTGGGCTCCGTTCGTGGGGGGCTACTTCTAGCATGATTCAGGATTTTTGATTCAAACGGCGGAACTGACTAGCGCATGAGCCCGTGCGCCTCTAATCCCAGCCTTGGAATGAGCGCGGCCACCTGGTCCGAATTACGGTCCATCATGACCATGTGCGAGTTGCCCTTCACGCCGACCGCGGGGGAGATCGATCCGATCGGCCGTCCCACCCTGCCGCCGCAATGCGTCGCTCGTAACATCTTTCGACGAGACGCCGAATTTCGTTCCATCGGTCGTATCCGCCAGAGTAATGCGCCCCAGACCTGGATGCGGGACGGCTTTTTCAGGCGCGCGCCATCGTCGACGCTGATCCCGGATCCGCGCGCCCGCCGGCTCGATCGCAATAACAGCTTTCACTTTGTCTGAAGCGAACAGAGCCGCTGCGCGACCAGCTACCATCGCTCTTGACTGCGAACGATCATCACGCAGGGCACATATCTTTTTGACTAGCGCGTCATAGGCCAGGCCGCCTGTATCGCCGCACCGTTGGTTGGTCCTGAGAGGCGGGGAACGAACTGCTTGGCGAACTGATCGGAGCTGAGGCGATCGGAAACCGTGTGCGGCAGAAAGGCAGCGCGTTGGGCCGGATCTGTACGCTACGATACGAGCCGAGTCGACCGACCCGGAACGTTTTCCCAGGGCAATCTTCTAGGTCGTGGTTCGACGGTTCGCTTTTGAAGCGATCTCGGGGTAACGGGCCCATGATCGCTCGGCCGCGCTCCACGCCGTCACCGAGGTAGACGTCGCGACCGGCCCGCAAGAAAAGCGCATCTGCCGCCACCCAGGCTGGCCGTCCGGCTTGGCTTCCCAAGTGACGCCGGTCAGGCCACCACCGTGCACCATCAACAATGGGGCACGTCGCACGCGGCGCGGCGAGGCTTCACTGTACTGGATCTGTACATTTGCTCACGGCTTCAGAAATCGCCGTTCAGGATCAGATTGTGGATGGCTGCGCACGCGAGGGAGAGAAACTGGTTTTTAGGGGCAAGCCCTCGAGCGCTTCACGGCGCGACCGGCCGACATTGCATACTGCCGATCGCGCAATGCTCGGGACATGCAGTATCGGCCCGCCCTTGTTTCGATCAGCTTGCGATCTGTTCGGGCGCCGGATAACGGCGGCATGGAAGACGGTTCTCGCGACTGGAACCGCCAGCCTCTGCGGACGTTTTCACGTAAAACGTCTTCGCAACGCCCGCCGCCACCAAGCGATGCCGCGCCGCGAGCTCCCACTCAGAAGCGCCTCGATCGTCACCGTTGGGGCCGTGGCCTGCGCGGCATCTTCCGCCCGCCGGCCGGGCCGGCGCCGTTCGTCGTCCGGACTGGAGACAGCACTCCCTTTGCTCACCAGCTCCACCAGCTTGGCTCGTCCCACGGAGGCCTGCCGCTTTGCCGTAGAGCTCGGATGCCTTCAAGCGCTCCTCGAAATCGTGTCGTCGGTGACGAACACGCCGTCGGGCGTAAAGAGTTCGCATATCGCTGCTCGCGGCGCACGTACTAAGGGCGCGCGCGCATGAGCAGCGCATCGAGCTTCCCGGATCTCAACTCAGATCCCGCCTTCGCGGTCAGCATGTCGACGCTGGCGCGGTGCCTGCCGCGCCCGAGCCGCGGCAGGGGCAACGTGACGCTCGGAACGCCTGGCGAGTGCTGACGTTCAATCGCCTGCGACGCAACCCGCTCGCCTTTTCGGCGCGTCGGTGCCAAGACCAGGCGGCTGGATCGTCCGCGCTCCCGGTACCTTTGTATTGCGCGACTTGCGGAAATGCACAAACGAGGTGCTTGCGATCGGGTTTCCCCTTCGCCGAATAGGCGACGACAATCTCATTCAGACTTTCCCATTCGTTTCCACTGCTTGAGGGCGCGGGAACGTCGACGTTGACGGCAGGCGCGGTCGCATATTCCGCACCAAGAGAGCAGTGGTCCATGCCGGGCACCATGAAGAGACGTTACCGGATCCGCTCACCTTCGTCGGGACCGAGCTTCTTCACGACGCCTCGTAGTAGTCACGTTGTTCCCCGGACCCAGCGTGTGCTCGCCCCATCCGCCCAGCATAAAGAGCTTTGCCGCCTCGATCGATGAACGCGCCGATGTCCGGGTTGGTCGCGGCGTTGATCCCCACGTTGGCCGAGGGCGAGTCCACCCGCTCCCATGTCGCTATCAAAGTTCACAGGACGCGTCTTGTAGTCCCAGTTTGGATCCTTGAACACGATGGAATCTGTAGAACGGCATTGAGAAGGGATACGGCATCGGACCGGCCATCGCCTCCCATCCGAGCTCGCCTCCGGGCGGCATCGATCCGTAGATGTACTCCCTTCGAGCGTTCGTGTGGTGGCGTTGAATAGATCGTCCGAACCGCTTCCACCTGCGGGGCGGTGAGGCAGCTGGGACCGTCGCCGCCTTTGCACAGCATCACGGCCGGGTCGTACTGCGACACCGCAGCGGATCTTCGATCAGCCCGTCTTTAACGCCATCCTTCCCGTCGCAGGCCGCGAGCGCCGTCTGGTTGATCAACGGATACTTGCTCGGAGGATGTAGCTCGCCGGCGTCTTGTGGGTCGCCTGATAGACCCACATTTGCGCCACACCATGATGCGTCCCGTAGTTCGTAAATCCAATAGACGAAGCGGCGTCGAGATCGGCGGGCCATCGCTGAATGGAGGCGAGAGCGTCTCGAGAACCTCCGCCGCCGCACTCGTCCATGAAGGTAAAGGCCGGTGGCTTGCCAGAGAAGGCTCGAATGACGGCTTTGGCTTGATCCACCATCGCGTGGAACGGCTCGTTGGCGAGGTTGGCCAGCTTCTCCGGGATGCTCAATGGCGAAGCTCGGGCCGGCCGCGCCCTCGACTCCGAGGTTGGTTCCCGCGGTCGCCGCGCCGGTGCGAAGAATTTCGCGCATCCGTGCAAACGGAATCGAGCCTCCCCAGAAGCCAGCGCCGGCCGGTTGAAAGTCGCCGTTCCAACCCTGGGCCGGGATCCAGACTTCAGCCTTGACGTCCGAGCCCGCACTCTTGATCGTGGCGGTCACACGGCAGAAGGCCGGCAGATCAACGAACGGCGTCGGCGGGTTCGTCGCGTTCGCCGGAGCGGGCGGCGTGAACGCTCCCGCAGCCACGGTCTGTGCGGCGGTGATCGTGGTATTCGGAAGCGAAAGCGACGTGAGGTTTTCACACGATCCGCTTGCGGTTGCGGGATTCTGACGGCATCCGACCAGGACGAGCACAACAGCAGAGACGGCGAAGCGCAGCAGACACGACCAGGGCTGCGAGAAGAATCGAAACATGCGCCCTCCAGGCCGCCCGTGATAGACCGCTTGAGGCGCAAAGTCAAGGGCCACCCGGCTTCTAATTCACACAACGCTCGAAAAACGGCGCAATTACGCACAAAACTCGGGCATTCGGCCCTTTAAATCAAGAATCTGAATCAACAATCAAAGCGTGCTATTGTTTCGCCTGCGGAGAGGTGTCGCGCATGCAGGGTTCGCCTGGATCGTCGCCGCATTCCTTCATCGCTTCGATGACCGCAGGGGTGCGCGGCTCAGAACCAGACGCCTGCCGCCGCGGCAACGCCACCGCCCTTCGACACCCGCGCCTTCCTCAATACCTATTGCGTCACCTGCCACAATCAGCGCGCGAAGACGGCCGGCGTGATGTTCGACACGCTCGATCTCGCCAACGTGCCCGCGGACGCCTCGGTCTGGGAGAAAGGCCATCCGAAAGTGCGCGTCGGCATGATGCCGCCACAGGCGCGCCCGGCCGGATGCGGCCGCCAGCCACGCGCGCCTGTCCTGGCTGGAAACACGGCTCGACGCGGCAGCTGCCGCCAACCCGAATCCTGGCCGCACGCTCGTTCATCGACTGAATCGTGTCGAATACGGCAACGCGATCCGGACTTGCTGGCGCTGGACTGTTGATGCCACCTCCCTTCTGCCACCGGATGATTCCGGGTACTGGGTTCGACAACATCGCGGATGTCTTGGGCGTCTCGCCCGTGCTGCTCGAACGCTACCTGGCGGCCGGCCGACAAGATCAGCGCTCTTGCCGTCGGCGATCCGGAGATCACACCGGGCAGCGAGACCTTCATCATCCGCCAGGATCGCTTCGCAGGACCGACACGTCGAGGGATTGCCGGTCGGAACGGTTGGCGGTGGACTCCTGAGAACGACGCTCTCCGCTCGACGGCGAGTATCGTCATTCAGGCCAAGCTGTTCCGCACCAACCTTGGCGCCGATGCGCGGCATGGAGTCGGCGCTGCAGCTCGAGATCACCGTCGACGGCGAGCGTGTCCACCTCGTGCCGTTCGGCGGAGAGCGACGGACTTCCTCGCGGCCATCAAGAATCCGACCGAAGCGGGCAACGAAATCGACGCCCGGTTCACGGTCCGTGTCCCGCTGAAGGCGGGCCCGCATGCCATCGGTGTCCGCATTCTTCAGAAGACGGCTCACCTCCGTGCAGGCTCCAGCCATTCGTCCGAAGCTCGACATGACACGCTCGACGCGACGGGCTGGGCGCACATCGACCGATTCTGGATTTCCGGGTCCGTTCAATCCGACCGGCCCTGGCGATACGCCGAGCCGCCGCCGAATCTTCGTCTGCCGCCCCGTCACCGGTGCCGAAGAGGAACCTTGCGCCCGGAGAATCATCTCGACGCTGGCCCGGCGCGCTTATCGCGGCCAGGTGACGGCCGGCCGACCTGCAGCGCCTGCTCGCCTTCTACCGGACCGGCGCCGCGAGGAACAGAGCTTCGAGGCGGGCATCCAGATACGCGCTGCAGCGCCTGCTCGCCAGCCCGAAGTTCGTCGTTTCGCGTCGAGCGCGATCCGGCCACCGTCGCGCCAGGCAGCGATCTATCGAATCAGCGACCTCGATCTGGCCTCGCGCTTATCGTTCTTCCTGTGGAGCATCGATTCCCGACGAACGTCTGCTCGAAGCCGCGCGGCGCAGGCGCAAGCTGCGGACGAAAGCCGGTGCTCGAGCAGCAGGTGCGGCGCATGCTCGCCGATCCGCGATCGCAGGCGCTCGTGACGAATTTCGCTGGTCAGTGGCTGCACCTGCGCAACCTCAAGAATCAGATCCCCAACTCGGTCGGAGTTTCCCGATTTCGACGACAACCTGCGGCAGGCGTTTCAGCGCGAGACCGAGCTGTTCTTCGACAGCATCATGCGCGAGGACCGCAACGTGCTCGACCTGCATGACGGCCGATTACACGTTCGTCAACGAGCGGCTGGCCAGGCACTACGGCATTCCCGAACGTCTACGGGAGCCAGTTCCGGCGCGTGCACGCTCACCGACGAGGCGCGGCAGGGCTGCTCGGGCAAGGGCAGCGTCCTGATGGTGACCTCGCATACCGAACCGGACGTCGCCGGTCGTGCGCGGCAAGTGGATTCTCGACAACCTGCTCGGCGCGCCGCCGCCGCCGCCGCCGGCGAACGTGCCGCCGCTCAAGGAGAAGCGGCCGGAACGACAAAGTCGCAGTCGATGCGCGAGCGCATGGAAGAGCACCGCGTCGAATCCGGCGTGCGCGGCCTGCCACAAGATCATGGATCCGATCGGCTTCGCGCTCGAGAACTTCGACGCCGTGGGCGCGTGGCGCACCCGCGACGGCGGTCTGCTCGGAACGCCCATCGATGCGTCGGGACAGCTCATGGACGGAACGAAAGTGGACGGCGTGGTGACGCTCCGGCAGGCGCTGCTCTGAAGCAGCCCGAGATCTTCGTCGGCACGCTGACCGAGAAGACTGCTGACCTACGCGCTCGGTCGCGGCGTCGACATCCGACGACATGCCGGTGGTTCGCGCGATCGTGCGCGACTCGGCGCAGCAGAACTATCGCTTTCGTCGCTCGTACTCGGTATCGTCAACAGTGTCCCTTTTCAGATGCGAAAAGCACAGGAACGGTCACCACATGTCCAGACGTCAGCAAGTCGTTAGGGCGTTCCGCATTCAGCGCTCGGTCGAATCTCTGTTCTGAAAACGGCGAACCACGAGCCTTGAGGGAGACAGCGCAATGTTCATCATCGAAGCTGTCGTTGTCCCGTCGGACGGTCCTGCGAGGCATGGGCGCGACCGATCGCGCTGCCGTTCCTCGACTCGATGGTGCCCGCCCTGACCGCCGAGGCCAGCACGGCCGCTGCGCCGGTGCGCCGCTTCGGCGCGGTGTTCGTGCCGCTGGGCGAACGGCCTGGATACTGGGCGCCAACGACGGTCGGCAGCGACTTCGAGTTCATCGCCGATCCTGAAGCCGCTCGAGTCGTTCAGAGATTCACTGACCATCGTCTCCGAGCTCTGCACCCGCATCGACGGCCATGCTCCGACCGTCGCCGCGTGGCTCACCGGCAGCCTTGCCAAGAAGACCATCGCGGAGGATGTGCTTCCTCGGGACGTCGATCGACCAGACGCTCGCGCAAGCAGATCGGGCGGGACACCGTCACTACCGTCGATCGAGGTCGCGACCGAGGATTTCACCGGGCTACATCGGCGGATGCGACACCGCAGTACGCCTGTGCGCTACATGAACACGATCTCCTGGCTCTCGCCGACCACGCCGCAGCCGATGGAAATCAATCCGCGCGTGTCTGTTCGAACGGATGTTCGGCAGCGGCCGGAACGAGCGCCCAGCGTGTCGGCGCGCATGCGGAAGAGCCGGAGCATTCTCGACTCGGTGAGGGACGACGTCACCGAGCTCGAAGGCGGCCTGGGAGCTCGCGACCGGACGCGGCTCAACGACTATCTGCGAGCAACGTCCGTGAAATCGAGCAGCGAATCGAGCGGGCCGAACGACAAGCCACGACCGTGAAGACGGTGCCCGACGCACCGGTCGGCGTTCCGCGACTCGTTCGAGGAGCACGTGGCGTTGATGTTCGACCTGCTCGCGGTGGCCTACGAAGCCGACATCACGCGCGTCGTTCACCTTCATGATGAATCGCGACGCGAGCCAGCGCGGTCTACCCGAATCTCGACATCACCGAGCCGCATCACGCCATGTCGCACCATTCGAACGGACCCCGAGAAGATTGCCAATCTCGTCAAGCTCAACACGTGGCAGGTCAGCTTGTTCGGGAAGTTCCTGGAAAAGATGCGAAGCACTCCCGACGGCGACGGCTCGCTGCTCGATCACTCGGTGATCCTGTACGGCAGCGCCATGAGCGAAAGCGACCTGCACCTTCGCCTCGACATTCCGACACTGCTCGCAGGAACAGGAGCAGGCTTGCTCAAAGGGAACCGCCACATCAAGGCGCCGAAGGAAACGCCAGTCGGCAATTTCCTCCTCGATATCGCCAACAAGTTCGGCTGCGAGATCGACAGCTTCGGCCCTGAGCACCGGCCGGTTCGAGGTCTAAGGCGCCATGCCTCTCAGCAGCATTCCGCTGCGTGATCCTGGTGCTCATGGTGCCGGTTGCCGCGATCGGCGCCGGCAACAACCTTTCATTGATGGACGCGGTCAAGAGCGGCAACCGCGAGGCCGTCCGGGCATTGTTGAAGCAGCACGCGAACGGTGAATCAGCGGGAATCGGACGGGATGACGGCGCTCCACTGGGCGGTGCGCGCGAACGATGCGGAAACGACGCAACTGCTGATTCGCGCCGGGCGCCAACGTGAAGGCCGCGAACCGCTACGAGATTACGCCGCTGTCACTGGCGGCCACCAACGGCGAACCCAGCCCTGGTCGAGTTGCTCCTCAAAGCCGGCGCCGATGCCAATGACGCTCTTCCCGACGGCGAGACGGTGCTGATGACGGCAGCCCGCACCGGGAATGTTCCCACCCTCAAGCTGCTGCTGGCCTACGGTGCGGACTCGAATGCCAAGGAATCGACACAAGGCCAGACGGCCCTGATGTGGACAGCCACCGAAAACCACGCGGCGGCGGCCCGGACCCTGATCGAGGCGGGCGCGGACGTGAACGCCCGCTCGATCGAGCTGAACTTGCCGCCATTCAAGTGGGTGTGGGCGGCATGGTTTCGACCAGCTTACCCAAGAAGGCGGCTGGACGGCCTTGATGTACGCGGCGCGAGAAAACGCGATGGAAACTGTCCGGCGTGCTGGCAGATGCCGGCGCCAACCTGAATCTGACCGATCCCGAGGGCACGACCGCTCTGATCGTAGCGATCATCAACGCTCACTTCGATCTGGCGGGCATGCTGCTCGAAAAGGGCGCGGATCCAAACATCCCCGACCTGGCCGGAATGGCGGCGCGTACGCCGCGGTCGACATGCACACGCTGTGGCCGCTGGTCAGTCGTCCGTCTCCCAAGGTCACCGGAGACCTTGGACGCTCCATGGTCTCATCAAACAACTGCTCGCCTACGGCGCGAATCCGAACGCGACGCTCAAGAGGCCTGGTGCTCGGGAAGCATCACGACAGCGGCGACGCCTCCCTGGGCGATGGGGCGACGCCCTTCATGCGCGCCGCCAAGGCCGGCGACGTGACCGTCATGCGACTGCTCCGAGACGGAGGCGCCGACCCTGACTGCTCCGGCAGAAAAACTACACGACCGCGTTGTTCATGGCGGCGGCAGCAGGCCGAACGACCGAGGCATATCCGACGGGTCCGACCACGGTCCCGGGCGCCAGCGCCGATCGGCGCGATCGAACTGTGTCTCGAGGCGGGCGTCGACATCAACGCGCTTCAACGCCAACGGACAGACCGCACTCCATGCGGCTGCGGCCCGCGGTGACGATGCAACCGTAAGGTTTCTGACGGAACGGGGCGCCAAGCTGGACACCAAAGACAAGCGTGGGAACACGCCGCTCGACACGGCTCTTGGCATCGGCCGGCAACAGCGGAACAACCAGGCTCCGGTCGTCTACGAGAGCACCGCGAAGCTGCTTCGCCAGTTGATGAGCGGGCGTCTGCAAGCAGTGGCTCGCTCCCGCGATAGGCCTGCTCGGTATCGAGAGTGGAGAACCGGACATGGTGGCGCGAATTTCGAGGTGTGACTGGCATCGGCATCCTGGTCGCGGCGGTTTCGCTGATGTCGGCGCGTCACGCCGGGGCGCAAGCGAGTGACACAAAGATCTGGAAGGGCGTCTATTCCGCCGCTCAAGCCGAGCGCGGAAAGGCGAACTTCGAGGCGGCGTGTGCGAGGTGCCATCACGTCGAGCTGACCGGCACGGACAGGGCTCCCGCGCTCAAGGGCGACAATTTTTGGTCGCACTGGGAGAACGAGACGGTGAACACGCTTGTTCACCAAAGTCCGGGATCAGATGCCGCCCAATTTCGGCACGGTGCTGGAGCCCGAAGCCAAGCTCGATGTCGTCGCCTACCTTCTGCGGACGAACGGTCTTCCCGATGGTTCCGATGAACTCAAGATGAACGCTGACCTGCTGGACGGCATCGACATCGTGAAGAAGGGGCCGGGACACGGGCCGCCAACTTCGCACTGGTCACAGGTCGTCGGGTGTCTCGCCGCAGGCGCCATGATCGGGCGTGGATGCTGACCAAATCGAGCGAGCCGCTCGTCACGAGAGATCAGCACGCCCCGACTGCCGGAGAGCCTGACCGACGTTCGGACCTCGAGCCGCTAGGGCGACCAGACCTATCTGCTCCTCAGCGTCGATTCCTTTAGAGCCTGACGTCCCAAGCCGGTCACAAGGTGGAGGCTCGAGGCCTTCTATACCGCGCCCCGAACGACAACCGGCTCGACCTCACGTCGTTGCGAACGGTGGATCAGAGCTGCGCCCGAACTAACGAATCTCTAAGTCGCTCCCCTTTTTCAGCGGGCGCCCTCCGGTGTCAGGCCCAGAGGCAAAAGCCGACCAGCTTCGACCGATCGGCACCGGGCTTCGGCCGGAACTTCTGGGTTCGGCCTGTGAACGTTTCAGCTGCGTAGAGATTTCCTGCCGAATCTACGAGAACTGATGAAGACCCCAGAACGCTCCCGGGGCGGTTCCAGTCGTTCCCCATTGAAAGACTAGGCGGCCATCGAGGCTGTACTCCATCAGCTGATCGGTTGCCCCGTTGGCGATCCACAGATGCTGGTCTGCCGTGACCATGATGTAGTCCGGACGCCAGATGCCGGGCCACTGCGCGAGGAACTTCCGTTCTCGTCAGTCACCTGGATTCGACTGTTGTAGGCGTCTGCGACGTAGACGCGCCTGTTCCGATCGACGTCCACCGGGAAGAGTTGAACTCGCCTGGAGCAGTGCCTTTGACGCCCCACGCCTTCACGAACCTGCCGGTCCTGTCGAATCTGACGATGCGTGTGTTGGCGTAGCCGTCCGACACGAAGAAGCTGCCGTCGGGCAGCCAGGCGATGTCGGTGGGCAGGTTGAAATGCCGATCGTCGCTGCCTGCCACACCCGCTTCGCCAAGAGTCAACACCACGCGCTTGCCGTCGTTGGTGAACGAAGTGATCTGTTGCCGTCGATCGTCGACCACGCCCACGTGCCGATCGGGGTCGTTGCGGTCGATCTTGATGCGGTGAGGACCGCGTCCGCCCGCGAAGAGGTGATCGTGCTGCGTCCAGGTCTCGACGACCTTTCCATCCGAGTCGACCACCACGATGCAGTTGCGCAGCTCAGGGAGCCGGCTCGATCGCCTGCTGCCCCAAAGAGCCCACGTCCCGTTGAACCCCGCGGGCAGGGGTATTGGGGAGCTTCAGCTCGCCGCGCCCCAGAAGGAAGATGCGATCAGGAGAATCGCGAACACACCAGACTGCGAGCCCCCTGACGTATCCGGGTGCGGCGACGGCCTTCGGCCAGAGCTCAACCAGCTCGTAGGCACCCGTCTCCTTCACGCGCTCCGATTCCTGCAGCCACGCGGGTGCTGAGATCAGACCGACTCCAGCCAGGGCAACGAGTCGGGAAGAGGCGCCTTTCGCCGTCAACCGATCGTTATTCGTTCTTGCCATTCTTCGGCGGATCCAGCCGCAGCATCGCGGGCCATCAGCTGGCGCAGCGAGCGTTGCAGTGCTCTCTCGAACCACAGCAGGCTGAGCGCCCCGACGCCCCTGGAACGTCGAGGCCGCCTTGCCGAGCGCGACGTCGAGCGGCGTCCGTCCGTCCCGGTCGGTGACGTTCAGCTCGGCGCCGTTTTTCGGCCCCGGAAATGAATCACGGGCCGATCAGGAGCGTTCCACGGCGATGTGAAGTGCCGTCTGTCCCGCCGTGTTGTGGGCATTGACGTCCGCGCCGCTCACTTCAGGCGCAGCGCCATCGGCTTTGATGGCGTCCTGATCGGTCCGGCCGCGCCCGCCGCCGGAGGCCAGCGGCGAACATCAGCCGGTGTCGGAGAGGGTTCCTGGTCATCAGGCTCGCAGTTGGCGCCGCGGTCGAGCAGCAGCTGCATAACCGCCACGTCCTGTAGATTTCTGCCGCCCGCATCAGGGCGCGTCGCTCCATCCGTCAGCGGCCCGTCGCCCACCGTTGTGATATCGCTGAAGGGTTGGCGTCCCGAGGCGTGCGTTCGGGTTTCCCCTCGTTCGAGGATCAGCTTGACGAGCTCGACCGCGTCGAGGTCGCCTGTCTGGCGTGCGCGATGGTCGAGTGATGAGCGGCCCCGTCCGTGTGCGTGTCCACTGCTGCATACAGGCACGGCCGATTTCCACTGGCGTCCGCTTCACGTTGGGATCGGCGCTACTCTCGAGCAGGAGCGCCGCTACATCGCGAAAGTGCACGTTGACGATGGCCGCATGGCGAGCGCGCTGGTGCCCTCCGGATCGGTGAGGTTCGCGTCGGCGCCGCCCTCGATCAGCGCGCGCACGCCTTCCATGGCGCCCTGTCGTGCCGCGAGCATCAGCGCAGACCGCGGGCTCACTTGCCGCGGCATCGGCGTCGACCACCATGGTGCTGCCGTTGAAACTGAACTTGGGAAACTCGAGGACCTTCGCGCGCGGCGTCGACCTCCGCGCCGCGGGCGATCGGCAACCTGGTGACCTCGGCATGACTCTGGGCCGCGGCCTGCTGACGAAGTTCGGCTGTTACGTTTGACCCTGCCACCACGCTCCCGGGCAGTTCACGGCTTCAGCGCCCCGATCGAGTAGGACCTTGACGGATTGCGGCGCGTCACCCGTGCGCGCGGCCGTCATCCAGGACCGCTTCACCCTCGGGAAGCGTGGTATTCGCGCTGGCGTCCGCTTCGCAGGGCACTGCCGATCATAGGCGGCCCGGCCGCTCGGCGGCGGCGAGCGAAAGGGGCGTGACGCCGTAACGGTTGGCGGTATTCGTACAGCGCCGGCGTTTGCGCGCAGCAGCAGCTGGACGGTATCGAGATCGTCGGCGCGCACGGCCCAGTGGAGCGCGGTGGTGCCGTCGACCTCCGTGCCATTGACGTCTGCCCGCGCCTTCCAGCAACCGTCGGACGACTTCCCGGTTTCACGCCTCGACGCGCTGCCAAATCAGCGGTGGGTCCGCCTCACGGCGGCGGCTACCGTCGTCGCTGCGATCAACGACGCAAGGTAGGCGGCGAACAGCCCGGCAGGAAGGCAGAATCGCATGTCCGACCCTACAGCTCGACTCGCGCCGTATCACCCCGAACGTGTCCATGGCCACGCCGAACTTGTCTGCCACGCTGAGCAACAGATTCGCATTCGGTGAATGCGGCTTCGCCACCACGTGCCGATCCCCGATCGCGTCGGCGGCGCCGACGATGACGAGTGGCAGCGGATCGGCGGCGTGGACGTTGCCGTTGCCCATCCCGCTGCCGCAGAATCATTGAGTGATCCAGCGGCGACCCGTCGCCGTCCGGCGTACGTGCGCAGCCGCTCCAGGAACCGGGCGAACAACGCTGACGTGGTGGGTGTTGACGTGTGGCGTGTGCCGCTACACGTTCCGGGTTGTTGGCGTGGTGCGAGATGACGTGATGCGGCCACGTCACGCCGATGTTCGGATACGTTCGCTGACTGAGCTCGCGGGCCATCATGAACGATGAAGACCCGCGTTAGATCGGCTTCGATACGCCAGCGCCAGTAGATCGAAGAGCAGCGCCAACGTGGTCCTCGAACTTGTCCGGCACGCCTACCGGCGCTTCGGGATCGTCGAGGGAAGCATCTAATTGCTGCTCCGCCCGCTGAATCCGCCGCTCGACTTCCGGATGTGATCGACGTGACTCGCTCAAGCCGCGCCCGGTCGCCTGGTCCGATCCGCCCGCCTAGGTCGGTCGGAGATCTTCGCTCACGAAATCCAGGATGCTGCTCGATCCTCGCGCATACGCGCGGCCCGCTGCGGGGCGTAATCTCCGCCACCGAACATGCGCTCGAACAGCACGCGTGGGTTGATCTCCATCGGTAGTGGCGTCGTCGGTCCCCTGCCAGCTCAAGCGTGTTGGCGTAGGCACAGCTATAACCTGGAGCGCAGACCCGACCAGTGCGGAGAAGTCTTCGGTCGCGACTTCGAGCGAGGGGAACGTCGTGTCCTGTCCGATCTGTCTCGCCAACAACCTGATCGAGGGTCACGCCGAGCTGCGAAGTTGGGACCATCGGTGCGCTTCGGCGGCAGCCCGGAGAGGAACGACGCCGGGTGCTCCGGCGTGATTGGTATCGAATCCGGCTTCGGGCCTGGCGAGGTTGCTGACGACAACCAGGTGATTCCGGAACGGCTCGAGCGGCTTCATGATCGGCATGAGCTCGAACCCGGCCCTTCCGTCGGCTGGCGTCCACTGCTTCATGATCTCGCCGTGCGGCACGTAAATGCACCCGAGACGACGTCGGCGGGCTGGCCGCCGTGTGCGCCGTGGCGGTGAAAGCCGGCACCATCGCCTCGAGCAACGGGAGCGCGATACTCGCGCTCATGCCCGCGCAGAAACGTCCGGCGGGGCAGTGAGAGATTTTGAGATGATCATCAGTTTGACTCCATCGGCTTCATACCGCATCTGAAAGGGCGGGTCTGCACCAGCGCCAGGACGAGCAAGCGGAAAAACGATCGTCGCCTGCGGCCGGCCTCCCGAACGATGCTCGCGAATCGTGGGCTGGTCGCGATAGTCCACACTCCGGCCCACGGCGTAAGTCAGCAGCTTCTCGGTGAACGTCGAGAGGAACACCTCGGGCCGCTTGAGCAACGCCTGCCTCAGCACGTGACGACGCCGTCCACCGGCGTGCCGTCCAGCGAGCTGCCCTGACGGCGTCGATCGCGCGCGCCGGCGTCGCGCGTGCGCCATGCGCCCGACCGCGTCGAAGTTCTCGAGCGCGAAGCCCGAGCGGATCCATCAGCTTGTGGCAGCGCGCGCACGCCGGACTGGCGCCGGTGCTGCTTCCATCTGCTCGCGCAGCGTGCGGCGTCGTCGTCGGCTCGTTCTCTCCGAGCGGCGGCACGTCGCGGCGGCGGCGGCGGCGGCGGCGTGCCGAGCAGGTTGTCGAGCATCCACTTTGCCGCGCACGACCGGCGAGGTCCGATCGGCGTGCGACGTCACCATGAGGACGCCGCCCTTGCCGAGCAGTCCCTTGCGCGCCTCGTCGGCGATCGTGCACGCGGCGGAACTGGCTGCCGTAGATGCTCGGCATCCCGTAGTGGCGGGCGAGCCGCTCGTTCACGAAGGTGTAGTCGGCCGTCAGCAGGTCGAGCACGTTGCGGTCCTCGCGCATGATGCTCTCGAACAAGCAGCTCGGCCTCGCGCCGGAACGCCTGGCGCAGGTTGTCGTCGAAGTCCGGGAACTCGTTCTGGTCTGGGACGACGTCGCGCAGGTTCCGCAGCTGCAGCCACTGGCCGGCGAAGTTGTCCACGAGCGCGCGCGCGCTCGGTCGGCCAGCATGCGCCGCACCTGCCGCTCGCAGCACGGCTGGGTTCTTCAGCTGCCCCTCGCTCGCCACGTCGAGCAGCTCATCGTCGGGAATGCTGCTCCAGAGGAAGAACGACAGCCGGGACGCCAGGTCCAGATCGCTCAGATCGATACGGTGTTCCGGGAGCGCGACATCCGCCGGCTCGGTTTCGATGCGGAATACGAACTTCGAGCTGGCGAGAATCGCCCGAAGCGCCCGTTCGATGCCGGTGTCGAAGCGTCGCCCTCCGCGCGGCCGGCTTCGATAGAAGGCATCAAGGCGCGCCAGCTCGCTGGTGTGGCCGGCCGGCGGTAGGCCCGACGCGCCAGCGTCGAAATGGATCCTGTGCGCGCACGGGCTCTTCGGCCGACGCGCTCGTCGGCCGACACAGGAAAATCAGGCGCCGGCTCGGCGTGTCCCCGGGGCCCGATGGCTCGAACGGACCGCCGATCGTGATGCTCTCGATGTGCGGCATGCCGGTGTGATCCGTGGTGTCGACCGTTGTGCGCTGGAACTGCTGCATGCGGCCGGCGTTTTCCGCTGCTGTCTTCTGAAGGAACGTGGCGACGACCGTTCGTGGTCCGCTTGACGGGCATGCCTCACGGTTAGCCGCGCCCCAATGTCGTTGAGCACGTCGGTGGCGTTAACGGGGACGCGGAGAAGTCGGCGTCCCGCCAACCGTCGCCAGCGTGAACGTCGTTCGCCGTCGAGCAAGAGCTCGACCTGATGTGGATACTCGAGGCCGCGGATCGATCCAAGCGCCGTCTCGAGCAGCTTCACGTTGAAGATGTATTCGCCGTTCGAGCGGAAACATGTGGCGTATAAGCAGCCCGCCGCGCGGTGCCCAGGGGCAGGCCCTGCACGTGGACGTCCTGCGAAGTGTCGCCGCGCACGCGGTAGGCTTCGGTGCTCGCACCGACGGCCGGGTCCGCCGACGGCGAGCGCGCTGATTTTGCGCGCCGCGGTCAAGTAGTGCTCGAGTAGCGCCGGGAGACACCCGAGACGTCCGCATTGTTGTCGAAGCCCTGCTCGAGTCATCGGGCGGCAGTAACGTCGACGCGTCGACGTCGAGCGCCAGCAGGTCCCGGATCGCGTTCGCGTATTCTGCGCGGTTCAGCGCTGGTGCAGCCCCGGGCTCCCGGGATTCGGGGCGGCCGCCGCGCGGCGTCGATCGTCGACTTGAGCCAGGACACCAGACCATCCGCGGTCCGCTCGCTCCGGGTGCGGCGCGCCCAACGGAGGCATTGCACCCACCTGCAGCTTCCGGATGACCTTTTCCCAGATCTCGGCATCAGCCGGAACCTTCCGAGGTCAGTTGCATCGAGGGCGAGGCCACCGGTCTTGAGGCGGCTGTTGTGACACGTGACGCAGTAGCGGTTGATGAAGGCCAGGGCCTCCGAAGGCGAAGCGGGACCCGTCGCAGTGGATTGTGCCGGGAAAGCCTACGGCTTCGGGCGCGGTAGCGACGCGAGGCTGCCAGCCAGATGATCGCCGCGAGAAGCCCAACACCTGTCTGAACATCGAAGTCTCTGCTTGAGGGCTTTGGACACAACGCCTGCTGGAGTCGAAAAGTGTATCACGAGCCACAGCGTTGACTCAGCATCTCCAATGAAATCAGGTTGATACGGTCCGTGTCCGGCGCGTGATAGATGAGGCCCTTGGCGTACATCTTGTGGCCCTGGTGCGCATCCAGGCTGAATGGATTCGCGCTCACCAGCCGGACCCTCCCCGTGCCGAGCGGCTGAGCGTCCGCATGCTCGAGTGCATCTGCTTTCGGCGGCTGATCGTTGGTCAGCACGGGACCACTCGAGTTGGTCAACATCCAGGTGTCCCCCGCGGCTTTTGTAAGGCAGCCGACGACCTGCACCATGCGGAAGTTGGGCACGTCGACCGGGCCGTGTGCCCGGCCTCTTCATGATCAGGATGTCCTCGAGCTTCGCTGCGCTCAGACTTTCTGCGCCCGCCGGAAAACTGTTGGCCTGCGAATAAGCGTGACGAGATCGAGTGTATTCATCGTCGGGCAAGCTGGCCGGGGCGTCGGCGGCATCGTGTTGCGGATTTTGGCGAACAGCAGGTTGAGGCCCTGTGTCTCCCAATTGGCCATGAAGCGCTCCCCGCGCAGCGAGGGGCCTCGGTCGCTACCGCCGAGGTCATCGTTGTGACAGCGGCGGCAGATGCGGCCGTGAAGCGCACCTTGGCACGCTCCGCCTGCTCATGCGTGTAGACGCCCTTCCAAATACTCTCGCTGTCCTGCGCCAGAGCCTTCTCGCTCATGCCAGGTCACCGAGAGCACAAACACGAGCAGCGGAAGGTAGCGCAGGTTTTCTTCATGACGTTACGAGATCTTCACCCTCTCAGAAGTCGAGCTGCACGCTGATCTTAAACAGGCGCGCTTCGAGAATCACCGTCGGCGTCCTCTCGCGAATCGAGACATGGCGCTCAGGCGGCGTCAGGCTATTGCGGCGGCCGTTCTCGCAGGATGACGAAGAAGTTGTTCAAGTCGCGCACGATGAGTACGGACCACCCGGACCCAAGTTGACCGGGGTGCCGCCAGTCGACACAACGGTGCCTCCGGCGCTCTTGAACTTGTCCACGGCCGAATCCATGTTGCGGACCATGAACATGAGCCGCGTCGCACCCGGATCGTAGATTCGCGTGCTGAGCGGCTTGCGATCGACGCCTCATGAACTCGATGAACTCAACGTCAGACGCGGCTCTCCCGGAATGGGGCGCGCTGGTTACGCGGAACTGGGCAGTCTCCAACCCGGTCAACGCAGCATAAGCTTTGTTGGCGGTGAACTGGCCGACAGTCGGTTGGAGCCCAACAGGTCTCGATAGAGGTGCATCGTCTTGTCCGTGTCGGCGATGGTGACGCGGACGTTGCCGCCTATCACATCGGAGGTCGGCGCGTTTGCGGGGATCGGATCGGGCTGCACCAGTTGAACGTAGTGGTCATCGGGATCCTTCACGATAATGGCGCGGCTCTTGTCAACGCCTGGATTCAAGAGCAGCGGCGACCCGCCCGGCGTGACGACTGGCGTTCCCGCTCGCTTCAACCGCGCCAGAACATTGTCGATGTCGCGCACATGAAAAATGAGCGTCAGAGCCCCGGGATCCTGCAGGCGCGGCTGCACCGGCTTCCTGTCGACATCTCCAAACTCCAACGGCTCCGCCCACCACTGCGTTCCGGGAAACGTGACATGGGACCATCGCATCGATCCGTCGGGGTGCCTTCAACCTGAGGATTGGGGGAGGTGGTGTGTCTTTGGCTGAAGCCGCATGCGGCGCGTCAGTTTTCAGCCCCAGAAGCCCGTCGTAGAACGCCAGCGATTTGTCGAGGCTGACCACGATCGGGCTCACCGCGCCGGAGGCACCCACCACTTCGCCGGCTCGCCTGCGTCGAAACCACGACACTTTGTCCGAGCGGCGCGAGCACGATGCACGCGATCCACATGACCATCACGGCCAGATGTCCCCGCTGCGCTCTTCGTCAGTCGGTCCATGTGTCCTCCTCCGGAGCTGAAGTCTTCGGTCCTGTCGGTGGCTTATCTGCTTGCGGCCGACGGCTCACGACGAGCCACCGCCGTAAACACACGGGTCTTGAATCTCCAACCCTGCGGCGTCTTCACGTAGTCGTCGTCGTAACGGCCAACCAGATAGATTGAATGCGCCTGCTGCCCTTGCTGGCCCGGCACGATGTCGATGACGGCTGCGTACTCCTTGCCCTTCGCACCAGACGCGGTAGGCTCGATGACGTGGTTGAAGATGAAATGGCGGGCATAGTTCGGCCCGTGAGGCTCTTCCTTGTCGACCATCTTCGCCAGCGCGTCGTGCCCCTGCGCCCGTGGTCGAGCCTGTGGCGTCAGCTGACCTGAGTCCGTCACGCATCGCTGCGGCGCGCCAGATCCTGAATTCGGCATGACGCAGCCAAACCGGCCCTCGGGCGTGAAGAGATTCGCGTAGGACCGGCCGTTGTCGCCGTTCACGTCGAGCGCGTAGGGATACCTGGCGACCAACTGCTGGAGTTCGACGTAATCCTGAGCAGTCAACGTCGGACCCTTCGCAGTCGCAGCCGGCTGGAACCTTCGCTTCTTTCAATGCGCGCACGAGGCGGGATCGGCGAAGGAATCTCAACGTTCGGCTCACCCCACTTGGACTCGTAGTACGACCGTTTCTTGAATCGCCATCCGTCATTGGTTTTCACATACACATCGTCATAGAAACCGCCGTGACCCGCCGACGGCGACTTGCTCCCTGGTTCACCGAGATCGAAAATCCCAACGTAGGCCCTTCCTACGGCTCCCTCGGACGTCGGCGTGATGACGACGTTCGTGACGAGATGGCTGATGTAGAACGGACCCCTTCGGCCGCCGCGGGCGAAGCGCGGCGAGATTGTCACGGCCCTGATAGTACGGCCGCTCGGTGCCTGATTCGTGCCGGTGAACGTTCCGTCCGGCGCGTAGAGGTCAGCGTAGCGCGTAGCCGTTGTTCTCGCCGTTGTCGAGCGCCCAGCCGTATCTGTAGACAAGCTGCTCGATCTCGATGGTAGTCGAGCGCAGTCAGAGCTGGTTGGTTCGATGATGGTGTTGCTGACGGTCGTCCACTTTGCGCGGCGGGATTTGTTGCCACGCTCACGCCAAGGATCAAACTGATTAGCAATATTTGTTTCAGCATGACGTCCCTCTTAGCGTGTCGCCGGCTGCGGCGCTAGTGATTCCGGTGTTCCTTCGGAGCGAATGAATCGGCGGGTCTTGAAACGCCAACCGTCGGGAGTCTTCTCGTACGTGTCTTCATAGTGGCCTCCGCCCCACACGATGTTCGGCTGGCCTGGTTCGCCGTAATCTCAAATGAACCAGGCTATCCTGGCCTTTCGCGCCGTCTTCTGTCGGCTCGATCACGTGGTTGACGATGTAGTGCCACGCGGTCTGGGGACCTTTCGCAGTTTGTTTGGCGAGCTTTGCGAGCTCGTCCCGCCCTCGCGTTTGACCGAACGTGCCATCGGCGGCGAAGAGGTCCGCGTACGCATAACCGTTGTCGGCGCCCTGATCGACTGCGTGTCCATACCGAGCCGCCAGCTGCCGGATCTCGACGTAGTCGAGAGGTGTGAGGGTCATGACCTTGCCTGCCGCTGTACCGCTGCGTATTTGCGCGCCAACAACGACGGCCAGGACACCGACGCCTAGAGCGACCGCGATGAGCAAGCTCCGTTTCATGACCAGATCCTCCAGGTAATTCCGGGCGTCAGCCTTATGTGTTCGTTCGGGCAAGACCGAGCGCGTCGAAGATCGCGTCAGCTACGACGTTCGAGGCAGCCCGCGGAGGGCGGCCCTGGTTCACGGCACCGCCCGTGCTGTACGTGAAATAGTTCTTCGCGAAGCCGATGCCAAGCCGCCTGGCCGGATCGCCGTAGCCGAACGAGCCGCCGCCGCCGACATGGCCAAACGCTTCGGGCGACGCCAACGGACCGCAATCCCTGCCGCGGCGATAGCCGAGTGAGCGACGCACTCTTACGCGGATTTGTAGATCTCGTCCCATTCGAACGCTCTGTAACTCGATGCCCGCGCGGATGCGAGCCTCAGGCATAACGCGCACACCATCCAGCTCGCCCCAGTTGGCCAGCATGGCGTAGTGACGAGCCAGCCCTCGGGCGCTCATGATGCCGCCAGAACCAGGGACCGCGGCTTTCTGGATCTCGGCGTCGATTGAACGCCTTGGCAACATAGCGAGCCCGCAGGCTCGCCAACCATTCGGATGCGTCGTAGTCGGCCGGCGCTGGAGGCCCGTCTTTGAGAACGGCCACGCGGCGCAGCTCGCTGTCGGGCACGCCCAGGAAGAGGCCGTTGATCTTGCAGCGGCTTGCAAACCTCGTCCTGCAGGAACTGGCCGATCGTGCGGCCATCGACACGGCGCAGGATCTCGCCGTTGATGTGGCCGTAGTTCAGCGAATGGTAGGCGGTGCGCTGGCCGATCGGGAACATCGGTGTCAGGTCGGCGATGCCGCGGCACATCTTGTCCCAGTCGGCCAGCCAGTCTGGCGTGTAACCGACTGGCGTTTGAGGGACACCGGTCTGGTGGCTAAGCGCGTGACGCAAGGTCGCGGCCTGTCCTTGCCGTGAGCGCCGAACTCGGGCCAGACCTTGACGATCGGCATGTCGTAATCGAGCTTGTGCTTCTCGACGAGGATGTGCATGCACGTCGCCGTCACGCCCTTGGTCGTCGACGAGAGCATGAACATCGTGTCGCCGTCGACCGGCTTCTTGGTCGCCTCATCAGCGAGTCCGGCCCAGGCAATCGATGACCAGCTTGCCATTCGAGATAGGCGGCGACCTGCAGCCCGATCTCTGGCCCGCTTTTCACTAGTCCCTCGAGCGTGGCCCGGACCTTTTCGTTGGCGTCAGATTTCTGAACCTGGGCGTCCGCGGGACCACCCGCCACGGCGGCCGCCGCCGTTGTGCAGGCGAGGCTCTGAATGAGCTTGCCGGCGAGTCAGTCTTCCTGGTTCGAAGTCCTGAAGGGACGCTGCTGCGCGGTTGTGTGCCATGGCTTGCTCTCCTCGACTTCGTCATGTGGTTGAGCGGTGCCGCACGTCGCCGAGCGCGACTGCCGGTCGACTTCGTCGAGGCGCGGCGTTTCGGTGGTCATGGTCGAACTGCAGGCATCGAGGTCAATCAGGTCCCAATCAAATGTTGATTTTGAATCCGTGATTACGGATTGTAACTGCAGATCGCGGAAATGAGTGCGAGACTTTCCCAGGTTGTGGGATATTGCCGGTCCCATTGAATCAACGGCAGCATCTGTGATCGTGGATGAGCTGGGCGTGTTTACTTCTCCGGCAGTGCGAATGCCATGATCGTGCTCCCCGACGCGATGAGCACGTATTGCTGCCCATCCAGCATGTAGGTCATCGCCGCGGCCCCCAAATCGGCGAGCCGGTGCGATAGGACCACAGCCGTTTACCGCTGCGCGCGTCGAAGGCGTTGAAGTCCCCTTCCTGGTTCCCCGCAAACACCAGGCCCGACGCCGTCGACATCACGCCGGCAAGCGACGGGGTCGGAAACCGGAATTCCCACTTCATTTCGCCGGTGCGCGCATCAAGTGCCCGCAGCGCGCCGAAGTCCGGATCCGCCAGTTTTTTCATGCCGCCGCCGGTGACGACCCTTCCGGTCTGGAGCTCCGGACGGAACGGCGTGTAGTAGGCGCACGTCTCGCGGGCCATCACGAAGAACAGCTGCTGTGACGGATCGAACGACGGCGGGTTGAACACCGTGCCGCCGCGCAGGTCGGGCACGCACGGCGTGGTCGCCTCGGAACCGCCCGGCGGCACTACGCCCTGGCTGAGCACGATCGGCTTGCCGTCCTTGCCGATCTCGCGCGCCCACTTGGCGGCCAGTGTACGGCTTGCCCACCAGCAGCTCGCCGGTCAGACGATCGAGCGTGTAGAAGAAACCATTGCGGTTGGCCATCATCACGACCTTCCGCTGGCGGCCGCCGATCGTCACTTCGCCAAGGACAGGCACATGATTGGAGTCCCAGTCGTGCAGGTCGTGCGGCGTGAACTGGTAATGCCATCGGAGCTTCCCTGTGTCGGCGTCGATCGCGACGATCGAGGCGGTGTAGAGATTGTCACCCTCGCGGTCGTCGCCGAAATAGCTGGGCGTCGGATTGCCGACGCCCCAGTAAATCAGATTCGACTCAGGGTCGTAGCTGCCGGTCACCCATGTCGCGCCGCCACCGCGCGGTAGCTCTTCTTTCCTGGACCACGTCTCGCTGCCCGGCTCGCCCTCACCGGGGATCGTGTAGAAGCGCCACGCGAGCTTGCCGGTCTCGGCATTGTAGGCGTCGACGAAGCCACGCGTCGGGATGTCACCGCCCGAGTTGCCCACAACCACCTTGTCCTTGATCACGAGCGGCGCGGCGATGATCGCGTGGCCCACCTTGTAGTCGTCGACGACGGTGTCCCACAGGATCTTGCCCGTGTCGCGGTTGAACGCCAGTAGGTGCGCATCGAGGGTGCCCATGAACAGCTTGTCGCCGAGCGCCGCGAACCCTCGGTTGGACGGGTTGACGCCGCCATACGTCAACGCCGGCGGCAGCAGCCGGCGATAGCGCCAGATCTGGCGGCCAGTCCTCGCATCGATCGCCCAGGCATAGTTGTTGTTGCCGGTGATGTAGAGCACACCGTCCATCATCAGCGGCGTCCCCTCGAAGCCGCGCCCCACCGGCATGCCCTCGGCCTGGAACGTCCACTGCGACAAAAGGCGCGACACGTTGGTGGGTGTGATCTGCGTGAGCGGGCTGTGCCGCTGCCCGGTGTAGTCGCCCGAGTAGGTCAGCCATCGGCTGGGGTTCTTCAGGCCGTCGAGCAGATCCTTCGCGGTCACCAGCGGCAGCGGCGGCGGCGGTGCAATGGCCGGCTCAGGCACGACCGGCGCGCCAGTGTTCTGCTGCGCGGGGAGTGTCGCCACCGTGCTCGCCACGAGCCCATATGAGAATCAGTCTGCGTACCATGCGCGGCAATCCTTCTCGCGCCGCGTCGCGGCGCCGGTACGCCGCACCTGGCGCGGCGCGGCTGTCTTGGCGGTCATGTCTACCTGGATGAAGGCGTCGTGACGCGGACCAGCTTCAGCCGATCGCGGTTCGCCGTCAACTCTTCTGATCCTGTGGGACTTCCGCTCGCCTTGAGTAGATACGTCACGATGTCGACGTAGACCTGCGCAGCAAGGCTGTCCGGCGCGTCCTGCGGCATCGAGCTTTTCATCGTTTGCACCAGATCGTCCAGCGTGCTTTCGTTCCAGCGCCGAAAGAACTCTTCGCCGGCCACCGCTGGCGCAGTGCCGCCGCCGAGCAGGTCCTCCTTGTGGCAGTGCCGCACAGGAGCGGCCGTACGCCGCTTCGCCGCGCGACGCCTGGACCTCGGTGAACACGCCGTCCCACACCGTCCGGCCGGAGGCGCCTTGTGCGACCAGCAGCCGCGACGCGAACGCCAGACAGGCGATCGACGCCACCGTCAGCACCATGAGGAGCTGCCCACCACCCGTTTTACGATTTGGGCTACTTCGACGAGGAGACATGTCGGCTCGAACCGATCGCCGGACGCCGCGCTATCTCATCCGCGATGGGATCCTGTTTTCAAGCGGCTTGTCCTCGATCAGCAAGAGTCGCGGGCAAAACCGCAGTGCTGCATAATACGCCGATCAGACTCTGCTGCACACCTGAGGATGCCTGAACAGGCTGCGGTCGAGCGTAGGCCTTTAAAGGAGACGCGGAGAATGGAGAAGCAACTCGCGTTCAAAGCGCCGTCATCTTACCGGCGCGATCGTCGGACTCATGCTCATGGCGTGTATCACGCTGCCCTTCGTCACGATACAGGCGCAGCAACAACGGCAGGCGGCCACCACGATCGAAGCGCTGAGCGTCAAGATCAAGAGTCTGGAGGATATCCAGGAGATTTCGAACGTGCTGATCGACTATGGTCGTGCCCTCGATTCTCGAGACTTCAAAGCCTACTCTGCCCTGTTCGCCAAAGACGGGTCCTGGTCGGGCGGCCTGGGCACGGTCTCGGGCGGCCCGCCGGCGATCTATGACTTCATGACCAGCCGAATCGGCGGCGGCCGGCAAGGCAATAACGGAGACGGCAATGCACCACCGGTCGCGCGCAGGGCGGCGGCGTGGCTTCGGTCCCACCTACCACATCATGTCGAGCTTCAAGATCGGCGTGAAGGGCGATAACGCGACGGCTTCTTCGCGATGGGCTTTCGTCACTGCGGCGCGCGGCCCTGGCATCCAGGTAGCTGGCCGATACGAGGACAAGTTCGTCCGCGAGGATGGTATCTGGAAGATCAAATCGCGACAGGCGTTCAATGACTTGGCAGCGCCCACACCGGCGCCAGGGGGGACCGGCGCACAGCCCCAGAGCGCCCCGACGCCACCTGCCGCCAACAAACGCTGATCTTGCGATCACCGAGTGCGCGGTGCCGTGGCCGCTCGCTGCAGAGACCCTGCGACGCTACCGCCTGTCGCGTGGAGACTCCGCCGCACGTTCCTCTGCTCTCGCGGCGCTGAGGATGTTCTCGAGGCCGCGGTTTCCTTCGTGGCACGCGCATCATAGATGCTTCCCTGCGGTTTCAGGTCGAGCACCGCCAGTGTACGGTCGTTCGAAGGTGCCGGGGTCGTCGATGGTCACTTCGTAGCGCATCTGATCGCGGCCGGTTCGTGTGTAGCGCTCGATCAGGTGCAGCGTCGCGCCGGACCCGCGGAAGCTCGCGGTCGGGTGGAAAGCCGTGATGTTCGGGTGGAAGTTGGTGACGTCGATCACCAGCGTGTTGCCGTTCCAGCGGCCCCGTGAGTCGCCCATGTACTGGCGAATGGCAGGCGACAGATGCGGCCGGCCGTCCAAGGGAACGATGCGCGTGTCGTGGATCATCTCGTGCGTGATCGTCACGTAGCCCTGCGTCTGGAGGATTCTCACATTGTTGTTGTAGCCCGTGGGAAACATCACGAACGGCAGCCCGACGGCGATGCACCGATCCCACAGGCTGCGGTCCTCCGACGAGTCGGCGGGACCGCGTCCGCTGCGCGCCGCCTCGGCGGCTGCGGCTCGCTGACGTGCTCCGGGCGCAAATCCGGGCAGCCGGCCGTTTGGCGGGTCGATGATCAGCGAGCTGCGTCGCGAGCGCGCTGTCAGGTTTTCGTACCCAATGCGGAGGACCGGCGCCCACCGCGCCCCCGGTCGCCACAGCATCGATGGTCCTGGCGCGTGCCCCGAGAGCCTCCTCCAGGCTCCTTCCCATCAAGGAAGACTTTGTCAGCAACTTCGACCGGGCGTTCAAGGGGGATCGCGAAATTGTCGTCGGTGGTCCAGACTCCTTCGAGGTCGGGATCGCCCCACGGTGTTCTGGGGTGTGTCCATCCTCTTTCCGCAGGTCCCCGCGCGTCCGGTCGCTGCCCCGCCGGCCGCGATAACGCGGCCGCAACAACGATTGCGAGTGTCAGCAGAATGGTGCGCTGGTGGGACCGCACGTTACCTCCACCTCTCCTATCACCGGCCACGTTGCCAGACTGACGTTACGCTCGCCTGGCACATCAGCGCGCGTCGAGGTGCTTTCGCTTGAGATAGTCGGAGAGCAGATCAGCGACCCGAACGTTGTTCAGGTCCGAAAATGGAAAATGAGTGTTGCCTCGAACACCAATCGACGGCAGATGCAGCAGCTCCGCGTCGCCGCCGTGGGCCTTGATCGCCGCGACGAACCGGCGGGCCATCTCCATGCGGCCTCTCCAGCCGTCCAGCGCCGCAATCGGCGAAGGCGCCGAAGGGATGTTGTCACCGTACACGAGTTGAATCGGAATTCGCGTGAGCTTCCGAAATTCGGCCAGGGGCACCGCTGTTCCGACAGTTTCACCGCCGCTCGTCGGCACTGGAGCCGGGATCTCGCTTTCAGGAAACAGGAAGCCGACGGGTTCGTAGGCGACGATACCCTTGACGTGGTCGGATCGCAGGGCCGTTCGCCACCCCATCATCCCGCTCGCCGAGTGCGTCACCAGCACGGCGGGGCCGATCTTCCTCGAAGAGCGCCACAGTGCCATCGACAAACACCTGTTCATCCAGTTCGGCCGGTGTTGGGCACCTGTTGCCGCCAGAATTGGTCGAGGGCTGCCGGATCGCGAGAGAACTGCACGTCAGGAAACAAGTCGGGCCACAGACCGAGACGGAAGCCGGTGAAGATGGCTTGCTCGCCGAAGCGCCCCTGTGGGGGCTGACGCGCGGCAAGCTCCAGCGTGCGGCTTGCCCGCCGCTCCGCGGCTGGTCGACGAGGTATGTCGCGAACCCACGGCGCAGAAAGATCGTCTGGAAGCCCTCCTGTCCATCCGGCGTGGTTGCCCAACTTTTCGAGAACTGCGCGCCACCGTGCCACATGACGAGCGGCAGCACCCGCCGGTTGACCGGAATCTGGGCACTGCATCGTAGGCATGATCGCCGTGCACGGTCTGGCCGGCTGGCGTGGGGTTCGGGTCACGCGGATCGAAGGTTCCGGGATTGGTCAGCACCGTCCCGCCAACCATGAAGCTGCCTTGCTCAACGATTTCGATCGGCCTTAGTGCCACCGACGGGCTTTGCAGAGTGGCACTCTGCGTCGCAAAGAACACCCATGCAGCCGTGATCAATCCACCGCTTACAACCGGTCTTGCGACGGCACGCACAGTCATCGCCAAACCCCTAGCATAAGGTAGCTTCCGGCTTGCCGGAAGCCACCGGATCTTAGGGCAGGTTCAATGCGCAGGACGGTCCCGTCGAGGTCTTCCCCTGACGCCTGTTTCTCAGTCGCGACGCAAATTGCCGTCGGGGCCCTGACGTACGTCGCGAACTCGCACGTCGAGCTGCGTGAGCAGCGACTCACGGCGCTCGGCCTGTCCCGGCTGACCGAACGAGAGGCGCTGCAGCTGCTTTGGCGTTCAGCGATCCAACAAACAGGCTTCCCTTCCACGTCGGGAACTTGTCCCCGGTGTAGAACGCAAGGCCCGACGGACTGATCGACGGCACCCAGAACACTCGAGGGTTCTCCATGCCGGGCCGGCTCCACGACTGATCGGAGACGAGCGGTGCCGGTATAGTTCCGGCCCATCGAGACGAGCGGCCATCCATAGTTCCGACCCGGCAGGAGGATGTTGAGCCTCGTCGCCGCCCATCGGGCCGATCTCGGCCTGCCAAAGTGCGCCCGTCTCGGGATGAAACGCGAGACCGTAAGCCGTTGCGGTGTCCGCATGAAGATCTCTGGTTTCGCGCCCGCGCGGCCCACGAACGGGATTGTCCGGAGGCACGCTGCCGTCGTCTTTGATGCGCAGCGTCTTCCCGACATGGTTGCTGAGATCCTGCGCCTTCATCCGAAGGCTGTTGTCGTCGTAATCGATACAACACAACCGGTCACGGTCGCCGACTGTCACATACAGCGTGCCGTCGGGCCCGAACAGCATCTTGCCCCCGAGGTTGCCCGAGGTCTCCCACGCATCGGCCACCAAAATGTCGCGGACGTCTGTCAGCGTCATCCCTTCGAGACGCCCGCGCGCCACGGCGATCGTGTTGCCGAGCTCTCCATGCTTCGGGCATGAGAGGTGGACGAGGTGATTCTGAGCGAACTGCGGGTGCAGCGTGACTTCGTTGAGGCGGTCCGGTCCGGGAAGGATCCCCTGCATCCCTGGCCGCGTCGGGACCGACTTGAAGGGCTCGGACACGGGGAGGCCTGAGATCGGCGTGGATCGAGCACGCCATCGCGCACCACGCGAAGATGTCCACTCCGGTCGGCGACGAGCATCGTGTGTCCGTCCGGCAGGAAGGCGATGCTCCACGGGTGCATGAGGCCGCTCGCCACCGCGACGACTCGAATTTTCTGCTTGGTGACGGTGTCGAACACCATGGAGGGGTTCGAACCACCAGAGGCTGGCGTCTGGGCCGCCGGCCGGGCGGAGTGATCGACAACGGCCACAACGGTCGACATCAGGGCCGCAACGAACCATCTGGCAGAGTCACGCTTCATGACACGTCGCTCGCAACGAGTCGCTACCGAGCACCCTCGTGTTGTCCTGCGCCGCGATTGGCGCTTATGATACACGCCAACTGAGCTCGCGCCCACGGCGTTTGTGCCGTGTCGGGCTCGTTGATCACGTTGCCGTGGTGGCCGATAGACTAGGGCGTCACGATGCGTGAAGTCTCGGTGCGGTCCCGACACGCCGCCATTGAAAGAGATTCCACAATGAACAGGTGTCTTTGGTTCCAATGTCCTTGCGATCGCCGTAGTCGGCGTCTCGGCTGCGAACGCACAGGCGCAACGCGGCCGGTCGCTCCGCAGATGCGCGGCGACGGGCCTCCGCCCGAGGCCAAGCCCTTCTCGATCACCAAGACCGATCCGGCGCTCGACCAGATCATCGCGCCCGACGCGAAGCTGGTCGAGCTTGCCCGTGGCTTCGGCCTCACGGAAGGCGGGCTCTGGATCGCGGACGGCCAGAGCGGCTACTGGATCTTCACGGGCCTGCTCGACAACGTCCTCTACAAGGTCACCCCGCAAAGCAGGTCTCCGTCTTCATGGAGAAGGCCGGCTATACGGGCAACGATCCGGAACATGTCGGCACCCAGACTCGCTCGGGTCGCAGTCACGTGCTGCTCATTGGTCCGTCCTGCACCGGAATGGATCACCAAGGCCGTGTGATCTGGTGCGCCGATAACGATCGGCAAGTTGATGCGTCTCGAAAAGGACGGCACCCACACGGTGCTGTCCAGCGGCATGAATGGTCAGAAGTTCAGCGGCCCGAACGACATCGCGATCGCGGCAGATGACGCGGTCTATCTCGACGGACAACGATTTCGGTCTGCGCGACGGCGGGCAGGAATCCCGACAAGCAGCTGCAGAACGGCATCTACCGGATCAAGGACGGCAAGACGACGCTCGTGCTGAGCGGCGCCGATCTCGGCGGCATGCCGAACGGCATCGCGCTCTCGCCCGACGGCAAGTGGATGTATCTGTCCACGGCCGACCGTCAAGATGCGGCGGTATGCCGTCAATCCCGACGGCACGCTCGGCGCGTTTACAGTGTTTACCGAAGGCGTCGGCATCGGTGACGGCCAGAAGACGGACAAGGCGGGCAATGTCTACTCCGACCAGCGGCGCAGGCCCCGGCATCATCCGCATTACGTCGCCCGAGGGCAAGCTGCTCGGCACGATCAATCTGCCAATCTACGGCGGCGAGCCCAAGAGGCAGATCTGTGCGACGAACGAGGCGTTCGGCGGGCCAGATGGCAAGACGCTGTTCATCGCAGCCTGCGATGCCGTCTACACGATCCAGCTGAAGACCCCGGGCATCGTTCCAGCGCATAACGTGAACAAGTAACTCGCCCGCTGCAGTTACTTCCCTTGAGCTGGCAGATCGGCGTTGCCCTGATAGTCGAAGGAAGATCAGCCGGGTAATCTCTCGGTTTGGCCCAATCGTAAAGTGGCGAGCGCCCGCGAGCCGCCATGTTTCGTCGGGACCGCATGCGCCGAACCGCGATCTCCATCACGCACTCGGCGCCATTGTCCAGGAAGCTCAGGGGATCACACCGCGGCCGCCGTCGGTCACATCGTAGTATCCGTGGATTTCTTTCCCCGGCCGCGCAGCACCTTCCTCGCCCCCTGAAGCACGACGCCGTCCTCGGCAAAGAGATCGGCGACGCCGGTTGCGGGTCGTTTGGCGTTGGTTTGCCGGACGTAACTTCTTCAGCAACCTCACACGCTGAATTCGGCGTGACGGTTCCACAGGGAGGGCAACTTTGAACGCCCACTCCGAGCGGGTAGCGCATCGTCGACGGCGGGAGTGGAGGCTTCGGCGGTCCTGCCGCGCTCGGCTCGAAGCGCGATGAGACAGCGCCGATGGCCGGTGACGGCCACACGATCCGCAAGCCGGTGGGCATTGTGGGATTCTCCTCTGCCGAGCACGTTATGCACACTTCACGCGGCTTGCAGAGCGACGATCTCACGCGTCCAGGATCGAGACATTCTGCAGTCTGTCATCATGGCCGCCACCCCGTCAGACGCAATACTCCGATCGAGGTGAGCTTATGAGCAGACACGTGGCCTGCGTCCGCCGGCCCTGATGCGGCTGACCGGATTGATCCTGATCGTCGCGCCGCTCGTCGCCCAGCACGAACCCACGCCCGCCGACATCGTGCAAGGCGAACGGCTGTTCCTCGCAAACTGCGCCACATGTCACGGTCCTGAGGGGATGCCGTGGTTGGGCGTGGATCTCGCGCACGGTGAATTTCGACACGCGTCCACGGACGCCAGAGGATCTCATCTGCATTATTCGGACCAGGGTATCGTCGGCACCGACGTGCCTCCAAAGTAACTTCAGCGACGAGCAGGCGGGCATCATCGTCGCCTACCCGTGATCGCTCGCGTAACCACGTCGATTGCTGCCGTTCCCTGGAGATCCGGACCCCGCGGAAGAGGCGGTTTTCGAAGGCAAAGGGGCGTGTCTCACCTGCCATCAGCGTCCACACGAACGGTTCGAAGACGGGCCCCGATCTCAGCGACATCGGCCAGTTCCGCCCCGCCGAGGAGGTGGAAGAGCCGTTCTCTTCTGGATCCGGGAGCCGAAGAGATCCAACCCCAGAATCGGTCGTTCCGCGTCGTCACACGCGACGGCGCGATTGTCACCGGCCGGCTCCTCAACCGCGACAGCTGCACCGTCCAGATGATCGATTCGCAGCGAAAACTGCGGTCGTTCTCGATCGCGAGCCTGCGGGAGTCGTCGATCGAGCAAACGCCGATGCCGTCGTATCGACGGCAACTGACGCCGGACGAGCTGACCGACGTCGTCAAGTATCTCGTGACCGCTGAGACCGCTCGAAAGCCAAGCCATGATGAAACGCACACTCTTCCTGCGTCGATTGGCGTCCACTCGCCGCACGCTCAGGTGTCCCTTCGACAGGCTGGTGCAGACGGATCGTGAGCCCCACAACTGGCTCACGTACTCGGGCGGACTCTCAGTCAACGGCACAGTCTGCGCGACGCAGATCAATCCGGGCAACGTCAAACGCTCCCGAACTGCAGGTGGATCTTTCAGGCGCGATCGCTCGAGAAATTCGAAACGTACCGCCGCTCGTCGTGGACGGCGTCGTGTGCACCGTCCAGGCGCACCGAACGATCTCGTTGCGCCTCGACGCCACGACCGGCCGCACGTTCTGGATGTACTCGCATCGCCCGTCACCGGAGTCGCGGCCGTGTTGCAGGCCGGATCAATCGCGGCGTCGCGATCCTTGGCGACACGCTTGTTCATGGGGACGATCGACGGCCATCTGGTCGCAGTCGATGCGACGAGCGGTCGACCGGTCTGGGATGTCGCGATCGCCAAACCGGAGGCGGGCTATTCCGTGACTGTCGCGCCGCTCGTTGTCAAGGACAAGGTCATCGTCGGCACGGCCGGCGGCGCATGGCATTCGCGCGATTCATCGCGGCGCACGACGCCAAGACCGGAAAGGAAGATTGGCGCTTCTACACGGTCCCCGGCCCTGGCGAGCCAGGCCACGACACGTGGGGTGGCGATTCCTGGAAGACCGGTGGCGGCTCCATCTGGGTCACCGGCTCTGTACGACCCGATCTGAACCTCGTCTACTGGGGCACCGGCAACGCGGGACCAGATTGGAACGGCGACTCGCGTCCTGGCGACAATCTCTACACGTCGCTCCGTGGTTGCGCTCGATGCCGACACGGGTAGCGTTGAAATGGCACTACCAGTTCTCACCGCACGACGAGTTCGACTACGACGCGGTGCAGGTCCCGGTTCTCGCGGACATGACGTGGCAAGGGCAGTCCGCGCAAGGTCATGCTGTTTGCCAATCGAAACGGCTTCTTCTACGTGCTGGATCGCTTAGACGGGCCAGTTCCTGCTTGGCAAACCGTTCGTGCGCGTGAACTGGGCTGAAGGGTTCGATGACAAGGGGCGCCCGGCAGCGGTCCCCGGCATGGTGCCGACCGACAAGGGAACGCTCATCTATCCCGGCAACCAAGGCGGGACAAATTGGCACTAACCCGTCGTTCAGTCCTCGCACGGGTCTGTTCTACGTGCCGACCTGGGTGAACTACTCAAGCGTGTATTTCAAGCAACACGTGGACTTCGTCGAAGGCCGCCTGCTTCGGCGGCGGGATCGCCACGATCGTCCGTTCCGCGGAAACCGGACCGCCACCAACGACTATCACACCGAGGAAGAGGGCTACGGCGCCATCCGAGCCATCGATCCGAAGACGGGCGAACGAAAGTGGGAATACAAGATGACCGATCTCACCGACGCCGGCATCTTGACGACGGCGTCGGATCTGTTGTTCTCCGGCGGACGAGAAGTGCTTTCGCGCTGGACGGCGCGCACCGGCGCGCCGCTCTGGAAAGTCACGGTCGGAGGAGCGGTCGCGTCAGGACCGATCACGTATGCGGTTGGCGGCCGTCAGTATGTCTCGGTTGCCGCCGGCAACGCCGTGTTCGCGTTCGCGCTGCCAGAGTGACGATCGGGCACTCAGCGTTTCCACGGCAAGCCCTTGGGCATGCCCATGTAGAAGGTGCGCTCGGCAAACAGCCACTCGCCATCAACCTTGCGCAAGCGACTGATGTACCCAGCCCAGACTGCTGACGCCGAAGCCGCCGTCGGGGGCGATGCTCGAGCACGGCCCAGTAGCTGTACCGTGCAGCGCTCGCTGTCGCCATCGATGCGAAGGTGGTCGTTGTGGTGCTGCCAGACATTGAGTCCGCGCATGTCGAAGAACGTCTTGATGGCTTCCGCGATGGCGGGACGGCCCACGGCGCGCAGGTCGTTTTCGTCGGCGAGCACGCCATCGGTGGCAAAGGTCTCGGCATAGGCTTGCGCGTCCCCGCCGTCGTAAGCCCAGGCGTAGCGGGCGAACAGATCCAGGATCCCCAGCCGATCCGCCGTGGTCAAAGGCTGCGATGTGCGGACTTCATCAGTGGTCATAGGTTGTGGCATTGCGAATCTCCCCCGGCCTCGAGTGGTGTGGAGCGCGATGCGGCGGCGCCCTGTCACCAAACGTTGAACCGGGACTGATTATCTAACAAGCCGAGGTTTCTAGTAATACGTAACCAAACGAAGTACATC
>ERZ1370068.9791-contig-8542_pt1 | contig 74354 bp, 111 predicted proteins | sample MGYA00561227_ERZ1370068 | MGnify/ENA primary metagenome ERZ1370068 (study PRJEB38410, sample SAMEA6850437) | metagenome | study: Metagenomic assessment of the ecological functions of the soil: analysis of the soil microbiota associated with the... | reverse complement strand
TGTTGTATTATTCGAAGTTTGGCGCGATGCCGCGCGAGATGGCGAACATGTTCAAGACGACACATAAATGGTAATGCGCCAGCGATCACCCAGTTCCGGCAGACGCTATCGCTGCGCACGCGGTTCAGGCGCCAGCTCCTGTTACCGAGCAGATGGCACGAACCGCCGCACCTATCGACGTTCGGATGGTACCAGCGGCTATTAAATGGGCACGCATGGGCCGACGATGCCGGCAGTAATATCGCCAGCCGTTAACTTTGCGACATCGTCGGATTGCGTGATTATGCCATCGAGTGAAATGCAGCACCACAACACACGGTGGTGATGAACCTTCTGCCCCATGTAAATGCCAAAGTACTGAATGTTCCCGGATCTGCATCAACAAAGGCCGTGCTTATCAGCAAAGGTCGCCCTAGGTTTGTGGGTCTCCGGTCCCGAACCCAGAACCTTAGAACTCCAGAACCCTAGAAATCTAAATTCAAGACATGCCTGGGAAGTGACTTGTCGTTCAAACACAACTGCCGCCACGATGTCCTTCTCGAATCTCGAATATTCGCGACGGGCGCGAAAACCGCAGCTGCAACAGGGGCTCGCGCCGCCGTTTAGGTTGAAGAACGGCATGTCAGAAGGGAGGCCGAAATTTTTGGTGAGAAGGCAGCAGATAGCGAGCGTACGGATGCTCGGCATCCGTGTCTTCGCGATATGCTGTCCGCCACGCGAGCGCCTGCCGCGTCAGTGCCGCCGTTCATCACTGATGCTGAAGTGCCACGCCGAGGTTCAGCTGACGACGCTGGGTCTGATACGCGTACGCTGGCGATGTCGACGCTGCCCACGCCCACCGCATACCCGCCCGTAAGCGTTCTGCGTGGTGTCGCGATAACACCAGTAGGCTAACAATGATGCCGAGCGATCCCTTCCACACGACGAGAATTTATAGCTGACAGCAAGGTCGAGAGTTAAAGACAAAAGCCACTCTCAGGCACACGGCCAGTGACAGGCTGCCGTACAGAGAGTTGAAGGTCAAGATGGATGGGAATCACTCAATACGTGGCTCACTAAGCTTCAGGAAGGTACTGCGGAATGAATGTCAAATGTGTCCTTACCGGGGCCGCGGTTGGGAGAAGCCGCATGATGCTTGATTACGACAGAGCTGAGTGGCTGGGCCAGCTGATGCCATCCGACAGACTGCAGTATGCCAGCCATCTTGTCCAGGAATCTGCCACGCGCAGCGGCGGCATCGTGGTATGGCGCCTGCGCGGCCCTGATACAATAGATTCTGACCTCAGGATCGAGCTGACTGCCAGCCTGACTGGAGCCCAGTTAATGAGCCGTGCACAACTGCTGACCACTTACCGCCCGTTTGGGCCCAGAAGAAAGCGACGTGCCACAGCGCTTGCACGGGAGATACGTGGTGGTGCCGTCGAAGACGTGGCAGCGCGGATGTCAGGGATCTGATTGTGCCACAAAGGGCCGGGCCTGGTGGGCGATGATCCAGCCTGAGTGTGGCCATGGGCCCTGCGTCGCAATAAGGCGTTCAGAGGCATCAAGTCGCCTGTGAACATCCGCAGTAGATTTTTCGGTTTGAGCAAAGGAGTTGTTGTTGCCGAAATATCGCGTGGGTAGCTGATGACTTGTCGACGAAGTTATGCCGTCATGGGACGTGGTGAGTCGGCGCCTCGCCGATCAGACGGAGTTCTGATCCACACATCGTAGCTGCGTGAATTACCACCGCGCGACGAGCTGCATGATCCAGCGCCGCCAGGTCCCCGACACTAGCGACCATTAGCGCCAACGCGATATCGCGCTGGTGGCGCCGGAGACATCGGTTACGCAACGACCGCGTCGAGATGTTTCTTCGCCGTCAAGGATTAGTAGGTCGCTGAAGTCGGTGCGTTACGCCTGGTAGCGCGGGCTCAGCCCGCGATTTTATCCCGAATGCGGCGGCGTAACGTTGAAGACATCGCGCCGTCATGGCTGGAAGGCGGCATGTCTTCCGGCCGACGACGCCTGATCTCACGCGGTTAACCCCGGTTCAGATCATCGTCGGCTTAGACCAGTGCGAGGATGGCATCTGCCCGGTGGCGGCGCGACCGCGAGAGCTCAACACTTGAGTTAAGTCAGCAACGGCATCGGTGCGCTCGGCCGAAGCGTTAGCTGAAATGTCGGCGGAACTAGATCACCAGTGCATACGGTGGTTGCCCGGCGTCCGATCCGGAGACGAGCTACGCTCTCCGCAGGCATCTCGCCCAGGTGAGTGGAGATCGCTGCCAACCGGCTGGTCAATTCATTAGCGGTATGCCCAGTCTGACGCAGAGAGAAGGGCAACTGGCCATTTCACACCTGGGTCCCTGACGACGCAAAACGCTGCGGGATGTTGCGAGCAACGCGTCAGGCAGGGGCGCACGCCCGGGAAGGTCGCCGATACGGCGCAGGCCGCCAGCCGCCTGACTGCGCCGCAGCCGTCATCGACATCGAACGCCGATATCCAAGCGTAGATTCTGGTCGTCTAGATCATCATCAAATAATACATTTAGATAGCCGACGGGTTTTCTGAGGACAAATGCGCCAGGTGGAAAGGAATGCAGGGACTGCCGCCCGGTGAGCTGTCAATAAAGCCGCGTTCGACAGTATTTGCAGCGAGGCAAGATGCCGGTCACTGGCTCGTGCGAAAGCCCGCGATATGAGCTGAATTGCGAAAGTCATTGAGCCAGTGAGCCTCACACCCATCTCACTCGCCTGCATAAGCGTGGAGACGCCGAATAACCCGCCCCAGCATCAGAGCGGCTCGATGCTGACGGTGCCGATACATCGGAATCGGCGATTTGCCAGCGTCCGCCGCGCCGCGTAACCAGTTGACGCTGGCGATTGATCTGCTTCTCGAGCGTGACGATCGGGCCACGCCGACGGCGCTGCCTCACGAAGACGAAAGGCGCGGAGCGTGGGTCTCGCCGCCTACATGCCGCCATATCGAGCCACCAGGCTGCCGCCGCGGCTGAGGCGCCAGTCTGCAACAAATTTGCCGAGCAGTAGCTGACAGCTACATGCGGCAGCCATCTGCGCCCACCACGTCAGCATCAAACCATATTATGCGGACACGGCATCGTCGCCGTTGCACTTTTGCTTCCGACGGCGCCATTCTTGCCGAGAAGGCGATGGTCGCATGTCTGATCGTTACAGCGGCGTCACTGGGCCGGTGTTACGCGTTGATCGGGCCGATGCCGGTCACCTGGATCGCTGTTTGGATCAATATCAGTAGCCGGCGATTTGCTTATGCCGTACAAGCACCGTCGTCAAGAATGAGAAGATCAAGCGCCGTTGAATCCATGCGTCGTCATCTGCGCAGTGGGCGTCGCGACGCAGAACACTGATCAGTGCTTCAGTTTTGACGGGCGTTAGCCGTCGCAGACTGGCCGGGATTATACGATCGCGCCATGGTGCACAGCTGCCTTCCCTGAAATGACGTTGACAGGAGCCGTGTCGTTTGACGGTAATATCTGAAAAGGCATACTGCCACATGCCGTACTCGACTCTAGACGGCCTGTGCCCATCTGATTACTTCGACGCCGGATCGAGGCGACAGGGGCCGAGAAGTGACGTGTTCATGCCTGCGCCTCACCGAGCAGTTTGAGAGCGCCGAGCTGCCGCGAGGCTCGTCGGTGTGCCGAGATGTTCGTGGGTTGCTACCCTCCGAAAGCGTCGCAACACGCTGGCGAGTTCAAAAGCTCGAGATCACTGGGGTTTCAGCCGAGCGAGCATGCCGAAAATAAAAGTTCGATCGGGTTCTGGCGTACGGTTCGCATGGTTCGACATTTGATGATGACGGCTGTTTTCTGGGAACGGTCGACACGGGAATACGGCCGCGTCGCGGTCGGAAACTTGTCATCAGTGGGCGCAACTGAGTTTCGGGTCACCCATTGACGTAAAGATCGTTATCCGAGGCGCGGCACCTGTTCGCAAACCGAAGCTGCCCGGCTGCACAGCGCTGCCGCCGACCCGAGTGACGCGAGCGGACTGGCGCGACGCACTTCAATCGGCGTGATCTCAATCGTAGGTGGTGACAGAAACCACGAACGGGTAAAGGCCGCGCGCTGATAAAGGATGCCATCCACAGCTGCTGACAGTGGCAGTCGCCGGTATCCCCGGTCGTCAGATGATTTACTGGCGATATGACGCTGCTCCACGATGAAACGGCGATCGCGAAACGCACGGTCAGGGTCTGCCGTCCGTGGACTATACTCGACCCAGGTCGTTGACGATGCAGCGCGACGATTCCTGACGAGAATGGGGAGACAGACCGCAGAAGAAATGATCGATCGACGCAGCCAATAGCACCCAACATTGCCGCCCTTTAAACGATGAGCGAGCGCATCCAGACAGGTCGTCTGATTACGGTATTATGATGCAGTCGTAAGATGTCGTGGTATCGAGCAAACAGGCAAGAGCGCTCAGACATCCATGCTCGAAAGCTGCATCCGGGCTGGCTGCCGCAGCCTGATATGTCGCGCCCGAGCAGAGATCATTGTCAGCGCTGCTGCGATTACCCGCCGACATCGGGGCTGTCGATTGAAGCTGCGGCCGCAACGGTGGATGGTCGATGTTGCAACGTTCGCCAGCGTCAGGATCGTAAGCTGAACTGAAGCCGCCGAGCTGGTTAGCCTTAGTTGTCGTACCGGGCGGAACTGCAACCATGATTGCCCGAGTCGTTGCCGCGTACTGAACGGTCGCCGCCCAGTCGGTCGCCGTCGGCGGCGATGTCGAGCTACTAATGTGATTGCCGCCAGAAGAGCGCGCGATCGATCGGTGCCGTACGTTGTCTTACGCTGATCGCGCCGGCGTGCAGCAATAAAAGACGCGTTGCGCCGTGCGTTCGCGTCGCAGTTAACCATTGGCTACCGGCGAGTATCGCTGACGAGCAGCTACTGGCGGCAGCCAATAGCACGGCGGTAGCTCACCGTGGTGAATACCGGCGCGACGCTGACGACGCAGCAGTAACTGGCCGTGCCGATACGAGTAGAGTTGCGCCCGACACGCCGCTGGATCGGTCGGTATCGATATTCAGCGACAGCACTGACGATCACCATCGTTAGTGGTTCCGCGCGATGTCTGACGCAGGGCGCCACATGCGCGCAGACCAACGGCTATCGACAATTGCGAAAAAGCCCGATCCCCAGTGTCGCAAGCGGCGGTACGACAGAGTAACTGTCATCAACGACGCAATTCACGGCCGATAACGGTTATCCTTTTCGCCGCTACCGGACGGTGCCTCGGCCAGCACCGGCGGGGCGAAAAATCTGCGCCGTCTGATAAATTTTACTGTCTACTTTATCTCCTGGGCTGGCTCCCGCAGTTACATCTTTGACGACAATTCCCGCGTGGCACGAATGCTTCACTACCGGCCACTCCTGGTCGTAACTGAATGAGAGGTATAGCTACAGGTCGACCATTTCACATCAGTGGGTTGGAGCATCTGGTGGCTGAAGCTGAATACCTGATCGACTGACTCAGGGCTGGTGATACGGTCCGAGTACGGGAAGTCAGCCGCGCTGACGCTTGACTCCGTGGATCTGAGGCCGAAGGCGCCTACCATGCTTTCCCCTCCACGAGGTCGGAGAAGAATGATGACGCCATCCGGTCTCAGATTACCTCTGCATGTAGTGGCTGAGTCGCCGGGCGTGCAGTGGACACGCGCGACCCACTGCCACCAGTACGTGTTGTTTGACAATATGCGGTACCGGCTGCAGTGGACCGCAGCAGCTATCTTCATCGTCTTCACGTCTGGGAGCATCGCACGCGGTCGGTGGTGTCACCGTAATGATGAGACTGAGCGACAGACACACACGCCGCCGGCGCTGGTCGCGCCATGATCGAGCGGCGACGATCGCCGTCGATCGTCGTGTCAGGGGCCGGCGACGGTACGGATGTTAATCATCATCACCACGGCACGACAGCTGCCGGCGGCGATCGATAGGGCTGTCGTATTGAGGTGCGTGACCAGATCACCACGCTGCGGTCGGCAGGCGCTGGCGCCGATCTCTTCCAGACAGGAAGTGCGGCAGTAAATATCACGGTGTTCGCAACTGGGTAAACGATCAAACGACTTATTCATCGCTGGCTTGGTTCGCTATGGTCTTCACGCTGGCCAGACATCACGGCCAGGCAGCAATACGCTGGCCTGTCGTCGCAGGCCAAGATCCGGCAGGACCGAGGTGCCGTCAGGGATCGTCGGGTAGCGAACCCCGCCGATCTGCACCCGCGTTCGATCCTTTGCGCCGGAATCACATCGTGTCGCAGACTTGAATCGCAACACTTACGTCGATGCTTGACGCTTCACAGCTGCGGTCACTCGACGATGGTCGCGTACTGACCGTGACGCCATTTGTAATCGGAGCGCAGCCGCCATTACGCGGAATCGGCATCCGAATCTGCCTGTCAAATAATGTTTCGCCCGGCAGTCGTAGTGGCCCGAGATGTTGCAGCGCCACCGCAGCGGGATTTCGCCCGCGGATCCAGTCCCACTGGCGGCGGCGTGCAACGCTGAACAGGCCACGTCACGCAACGAGCTGCTGCGCTGAGCCCGAGCAAACAGTGCGTGCGTCGCCGAATACCGACACGGCCGCGTCCTTTCAATCGTAGGCCAACGCGCCTCGCGCTGATGTTCAGCACCGGAGTTTCCCGGTCTCGGGATATTGATCGGCTGATCCAACGCACTATAGCCGCGCGAGAATTTGATGACGCATTCAGCAGCGCAGCCGGTCCGCACGATGCCAGCTGACTGTACGTTCAACTGATGTCTGTCGCGGACATTCTGATGGCGAGAGCCGCCGGCCAGGCTAACGCCGCTGGCGAGCGCACAGCCGCCGGATTTACCGCAACCGGCACGATTGGAAGCTGAAACGCAGACCGCCCAAAGAAAGCGCTCGCCGAGCTGGAGCACAGGCCGACTTTCGGCAGTTTCGGCGGGCAGGCCCGATGGTGTCGCCGTTGAGTTTAGACGCGATTGACGGTAGAGCGCCGCGAATGATGCCGACATCGCGTCGCCGGTATCCCAGCCAGCGCTGCCCCGGTCGTTGTCCGCTTCGAATGCGTCAATGCGGCGCTTGTTCTTCGCGATGATGCAGCCAAGCCCCGATTGTCGACACCGTTCAGCCGAGTCGCCATGGCACCAGTTTGCCCGGTGCAGTATGGTCGTGGTGGAAGGACGCTGGCGAGACAGGATGTTGAATTGCGGCTGCGCTGAAACAGGTTGTGTCGAGCCAGTCTATGTCGTCGCCATAGATCAGTGTCTGAATAGATTAAAGACGCTTGTGAAGTCGTATATCCACAAACCCCCAGTCATGATCGCGACCAGAATCACGTGGCGATACTCAAATGCAGTACAGCATCATGCACAGGAGGTAGCTGAATGCGGTAGGTACGCCAGGTGATCTGCTTAGACTCGGCTACTCAGCGGACGGCAGATGGACGGTCGACTGGAGTAGGGAGGAGGATACTCGGCACGAGTCCTCGACGAAGCCGATGGGATATCCTTCGGTGATTCTTCGCCGTCACTTTCACTGACTTGCTCTGATGGTGACGGCTGCGCGCTGCCGTAGACTGGTACTGTGGCTGAAGACGGAGTTTCGAGGCAGCGGCGTGCAAAAACATGTCAGAATTACGTTTGCATCTAGACGGCGATGTCGACCGCGGGCTGCCGATTAACAGCCCACCGCCGCGAACAATTCAGGTTGATGACGGTCGGAGACGCCGCTAACGAGGATGTCGAACGAACCCAGCCATGCCACGAGCCGGATCAAGAACGAAGTCCGTTTCTCGCAACGGCAGGGGTTATGGTGTGTTATGACGGTCATGCCGGCAGGAAGCATGAGCCACAGATGATAGACGTCGTGGGAGGCTGCCCGCGGTGAGCTGAGTCACTGTCCAAACAGGCGCGCCTCTCCCGACCCGGCTTGTGCATTGGATGCCACCGAGGCCTGAGGAGCCAGCGCCGGTCGGGCGTGTCGTCGGCGAATGTGGCCATGCCAGTGAGTCTCACTGAGCTGCCAATGCCAGGTGCCAGCCCGAGGGGAGGTAACTGAGGTAAGACAGGTCATGCCGAAGGGTGAGGTGCCTGGCAGGCTGATCGCACAGACGTTCTGGGTCAACAGATGTGGGCAGAAGAAGGCTGTGCCAGGATGACTGACGTCGTAGGCGTATCTGCCGCGGCGACACGAACTGTCTGCGAAGCGCGGGTTGGCGGCGGTGTTTGGGCTGCAAGATGGAGGCGAATGACCACGGTGTCGCAGGCGATGCGCCTCCAGGCGGTGTCTCAACAGCAGATCGGCGCGAGCAAGGTCCGTCAAAGCTGGCGCAACGGCGACTCTGGCTGCACGTGACACTGCTCAGCCGCCAGCCGCCATGGCTGGCGAGAATCAACGTGCCGCGTGGAAACCGATGTTGACGGGGTGCTGGCAATTGTCCTGGTGCCGCAGGCGCCGAGTTACGCCGTCACGTTGTACGGTCGCGATAGCTGGAACACATTGATAGGCTCGATAATACGCCGTCGAGGTCACAGGCCGGTCGGAACTGTCGCCGATCGGCGGTGTTCGCCGCGATTCGCGAAGACTCGTTCGTCAATCCGCGAATTGACAGCCTTCACGCGGCGTGATCGGCAACGTTGGTTCGGAGATCGTGCGCAGCCTGACGTCGCAAATAGGACCGGCGTCCGGTGGTTCGTGGAAGACAACGGGCGTCGGATAGAGATCGAGATGAGCCTGCGACACGCGATCCAGGCGGATGATGTCGCCCGCTTATTCATACTGGTGCGGAACGTGCCGAACGCCGATGCGCTTTACCGTGCCAGCGTTGCGCGTTGAGAAGAATTAGCGGGAAGCCGGCAAATTCGATAGCGCGTCGACAGACGAATGCAGCCGGTTGTTCCAGGCCGAATTTCAGCAGGCCGCCGCCGTATGATCGCCACGCCGGAGAGCGTTACTGACGCGCCAGATTGATTAGAGTCATCGCTGGCATCGCCCCGGGGAGCCGCATCGTGTTACAACGATGCGTTGGATGCGGCGTGCTGAAGGCCCCACCCGCTGGCGGAGGCGCCGGCGCCGTCCCGTTTGTTGGTCGGCCGGGGACGGTGGACTAGTGTCGCTGGCGCCTGCGGCGTCTCGACCACCGGCGGCGGCAGCCCCGCCGTGATCTCGGCGAAGGGCAGGAGCTTCAAGGCAAAGGTCGGCGGCGCGGGCGCCGAATGTGACGCTTTCGCTGAGCGGCGAAAAACCCACCATCTCGACGCAATCGTCCAGGCGCCGTCGGCGAGATTGCCGCCGATACACGCCCCGCTGATCGGTTCCGGGTGCACCGTCGTCGCCACCCAAGGCGATACGCAGCGCGCGACCGTCACCGATCAGGGCGTGTATCGGCTTGGCAATCTCGCCGACGGCGCCTGGACGATTCGCGTCGAGATGGTGGGTTTTCGCCGCTCAGCGAAAGCGTCACGATTCCGGCGCCCGCGCCGCCGACCTTGCCTTGAAGCTCCTGCCCTTCGCCGAGATCACGGCGGGGCTGCCGCCGCCGGTGGTCGAGCCGCCCGCAGGCGCCGGCGACACTGAGTCCACCCGTCCCCGGCCCGACCAACAAGAGGACGGCGCCGGCGCCTCCGCCAGCGGGTGCAGGGGCTGGCTTTCAGCGCGCCGCGGTCAACGCATCGGCCGGCACAGCAGCGCCCGCCGATGCGGCTTCCCGGGAGGCGATTGCGGGCGATCGAGCGGCTGATGCGGCTGACGGTTCCTGATCAATGGCAGCGTCAACAACGGCGCGCCTCGCCATTCGCGCAGCTTGCCGGCGTTCGGCAACAACCGCCGTGGCGCGCGATCGCTCACAACGGCGGCCTCGGCATCCTGCTCGGGAATTCGGCCTGGACAGCCGGCCGTTTTCGTTCACGGGCCAGCACGGCGCCGAAGCCTCAGCTACTACGACGCGCAACTACTCGGGCGCTTTGCCGGCCCGCTGAAGATTCCGCGCTGTCAGGACGCGGCCCAACCTCTATTTCTCGGCTACCAGCACACGACCGATCACAACGCGAGCGCGCAGTCGGCGCTGGTCCCGACCATCCTCGAGCGGAACGGCGATTTCTCCCAGAGCGTCGACGCGTTCGGGCGGCCCGTCCAGCTCGTCGACCCGCGCACCGGATTGCCATTCGCCGGGCAACGTCATCCCGTCGTCGCGCATCAGCCCGCAGGCGGCTTCGCTCCTCAATCTTTATCCGGCGCCCGAACGTCGACGCCGGCGGTCGCTACAACTACCAGACGCCGGTCCTGCTTGCTGACGCATCAGGACGCGCTCCAGTCGCGGCTCACGCACAGTCTCAACAGCCGGAACCAGCTGTTCGGGACGCTCGCGTATCAGCGAACGACGACGGACTCGGCGAATGTGTTCGGATTCGTCGATTCGAATCGCGCGTCTCGGGACTCGACGTGCCGATCAACTGGTCGCATCGCTTCGCGCCAGTCTTCACGCTGCGCGTGAAATATCAATTCACGCAGTTGACGAGGCAGGTGACGCCGTTCTTCGCGAATCGCGAGAACGTCTCGGCGCCGCCGGTATCGCCGGCAACGACCAGTCGCCGGTCAACTGGGGCCCGCCGGCCCTGACGTTCTCGAGCGGCGTGGCCGGACTCTCGAGCGCCCCGTATCTGTCGTCCGCACGATCGCACGCACGGATGGATGGCCGAGGCACTCTGGACGCGCGGCCGCCACAACGTGACGTTCGGCGGCGATTTCAAGCTTCGGCGCCTGGACATCCTGTCGCAGCAGGACCCACGCGGGAGTTTTCGTTCACCGGCGCCGCGACGCGTTCCGATGTCGCCGACTTTCTGCTCGGCCTCCCGCACGCGAGCTCGATCGCCTTCGGCAACCCGGACAAATACTTTCGCGCGATCGCGCCGGACGCCTACATCACCGACGACTGGCGGCTTGGCCCGACGTTCACCGCGAACATCGGGATGCGCTGGGAGTACGAGGTCGCCGTTCGCCGAGCGCGATCGGCCGGCTGACCAACCTCGTACTCGCGCCCGATCGCGGTTCGGCGCGGGCCGTGGTCGGCAACCACTTGTTGAACGCCGACCTGCGCGGGTTTCAGCCGCGCATCGGCGTCGCGTTGCGTCCGGTGCCGGGATCGTCGCTGGTCATTCGCGCCGGATACGGCGTGTATCGCAACACGTCAGCGTATGCAGTCGATCGAGATGCTGCTCGGCGCAACAGCCGCCGCTGTCGAAGTCCTTGAGCGTCGAAAGCACCGCGCGCCAACCCGCTGACGCTCGCGAACGGGTTCGTCGCCGCCCGGCGCGACGACGAACACCTTCGCGGTCGATCCGAACTTTCGCGTCGGGTATGCGCACAACTGGCAGGCGCTGCTGCAGCGCGATCTGCCGCGCATCGCTGACGATGACGGTAACCTACCTCGGCACGAAGGGCAGTCACCTGATGCAGGAATCGCTGCCGAACACCTACCCGCTCGGCGCGGTGAACCCGTGTCCGTCTGCCCCTCCGGTTTCGTCTACCTCACGTCGAACGGCCGCTCGCAGCGGCAGGCCGGGCAGTTCCAGTTGCGGCGCGCGCTCCGGAACGGGCTCACGGCGAACGATGCAATACGCACTGGCCGAAAGCGACCGACGACCGCCGGCGGCGTTCACCGGTGCGACGCTCGACGGCGGCGCGATCGCGCAGGACTGGCTGAATCTCGACGCCGAGCAGGCGCCTTCGAACTTTCGATCAGCGCCATCTGGTGACGGCGCAGTTTCAATACACGACCGGCGGTCGGGATGGGCGGCGGAGCGCTGCTCGACGGCGCGCGCGGGACGCTCTTCAAAGGGCTGGACGGTGACGAGTCAACCTGCACCGCGGGCAGCGGTCTTCCGCTCGACGCCGATCTATCTCACATCTGTGGCCGGCACCGGCGTGACCGGCGACGCATTCGTGCCGACGTGACCGGCGTGGCGGACGACTCGCCGATGGCACCTACGCCAACCCTGCCGCGTTTGCGCCCCCCGGCGGCCGGCCGGTGGGGAAACGCCGGGACGCAGATTCGATTCGCGGTCCGGCGCAGTTCGGCTCAACACGGGTCTTGGCCGTTCGTTCCTCTGGGGCGGCCGGCTCACGCTCGATTGGCGGCTCAGTGCCAGCAACGTCATCAACCAGGTGACGTTCGCGGCGGTGAACACGATTGTCGGCAGCCCGCAGTTCGGCCTGCGCCACGTCAGGCCAACCCGATGCGCAAGGTGCAGAGCAGTCTCCGGGTGAGGTTCTGACATGACGGCGCAAGCGGCCGCCACGCTGCTCGCCCTCCGCTCGTCATGCCGTCGCGCCGCGCACGCAACGCGCAGCCGCAGCCGCCGCCAGTCTTTCGCAGCGGCGCGCAGCTGATCGGTTGCAGACCGTCACCGTCAAGGACAAGGACGGCCAGACCGATCGAGGGCTTGACGGCGAAGGACTTCATCGTCATCGAGGACGGCGTGCCGCAGACCATCAGCTTCGTCGAGTTTCAGCGCGCTGCCGGACCGGCCGATCCGCGCGCAGCGCTGCCGATGCGGTTCCGGCCGCGCCGGCTGCCGCGCCGTCGCCGCGCGCGTCCGCACGCGAGGACAGCACCAGATTTCGCCGTCGCCGCCCGGCGACATCCGCTACCGCGACCGGCGCCTCCTGGTGCTCTACTTCGATCTGACGCGCCATGCCGCCCGGCCGATCTAGATGCGCGCGCGTACGGCGCGGCGCAGAAGTTCATCGACACGCAGATGAAGGCGTCAGGATCTGCGTCGCGATCATGACCTTCCGGCGGCGGCGCGGTGCAGGTCAAGCACGACTTCACCGGCGATCGCGCGCAGCTGCAGCGAGGTGTTCGCAGACGCTGATCTACGGCGACGACAAGGACGGCGACGGCATCTCCGACGCACACCGACACCGGCACCGCGCTTCGGCCAGGACGACGCCGAGTTCAGCATCCTGAACACGGATCGCCAGCTGTCGGCGCTGCAGACGGCGGCGACCATGCTGCGCGGTCGCTGCCGGAGCAGAAGTCGCTGGTCTAGCTTCGCCAGCGGCCTCCGGCTGAACGGCGTCGACAACCAGGCGCAGCTGCGCGCGACGCACCAACGCCGCCATCCGCGCGAACGTCGCGTTCATCCCGATCGACGCGCGCGGGCTGGTCGCGCAGGCGCCGCTCGGCGACGCGACGACGCCGTCGCCCGGCGGCATCGGCATGTTCAGCGGCCAGCTGGCGAACGCCGCGATGACGAACTTTCAGCGCTCGCAGGACACGCTCTACGCGCTGGCCAAGGACACCGGCGGCAAGGCGATGTTCGACTACAACGATCTGTCGCTCGGCATCGTGCAGGCGGCCGAGGCGGTGACGCAGCTACTACATCATCGGGCTACTACAGCACGCATCCGGCGCAGCGACGGCCGCTTCCACCGCGTCCGCATGTCGCTCAACGGCGGCGTCCGTCGGCGGAGCTCGCCGTACCGCCAGGGCTACTTCGCCGACAAGGAGTTCGGCGAAGTTCACGGCCGCCGACAAGGAGCGCCAGCTCGAGGAGGCGCTGATGCTGGAAAACCCGGTCACCGAGATCACGATTGCGATGGAGGTGAACTACTTCCAGCTGAATCAGCGCTGAGTACTTCGTGCCGGTGGCGGTGAAGATTCCCGGCAGCGAGCTGGCGCTCGCCAGCGCGGCGCGGCGCGGCCCGAACGGTGATCGATTTCATCGGCGAGGTGAAGGACGACTACGGCGTCACGCATCCAGAACGTCCGCGACAAGCTGGACATCAAGTTGAGCGACGACACCGCGACGCAGCTCGCGACGCGTCCGATTCAGCTACGAGACCGGCTTTACGCTGCTGCCCGGCAAGTACGTCATCAAGTTGCTCGCGCGCGACGCCGAGACCGGACGCATCGGCACGTATCAGGCGGCGTTCGTCGATCCCGAACCTGAACCGGGAGAGCAAGCGCGTCCCGATCAGCTCGGTCGTGCTGAGCAGTCAGCGCGTGCCGCTTGGCGACGCGCTGTATACGCGTGAAGCAGAAGGCCGCGGCCGAGTCGGCCGACCCGCTCGTCTTCGACGGGCAGAAGCTCATTCCCAGCGTCACGCGCGTGTTCAGCAAGGGCCGCGACCTGCTACGTCTTCCTCCAGGCCTACCAGCGCAGCGCGCCGGCGATGCAGCCGCTCGTGGCGTTCGTCAGCTTCTATCGCGGCGACGTGAAGGTGTTCGAGACCGCGCCGCTGGCGGTGACCGAGCGGACTGGATGCGAGAACGAAAGCGATCCCGCTGCGTTTCAGCCTGCCGCTCGCAGATCTTCCGCCCGGCCGCTACGACTGCCGGGTGACGGTTCTGCAGCCTGACGGGCAACAAGGCGGCGTTCTGGCGCGCGCCGCGATCGTCCTGATTCCGTAAGACTCCTGGATCTGCCCGATTCGCCCACATCCCGCACGTGAATAGCCTGACGCAATCAGCGCTCGGCTGCGCACCGACCCCAGATGTGGCGCGGTCGCGCCGTCACACCGCTGGAATCGACTACCGTGAGCGTCGAGCCGGTCAGAGGTTGCGCGACGCCATCGTCTGCTGGCGTCGTGGCCTGACCGCAGCGTGTCGTGAGCGATAACGTCGGATTCGGTCCCAGCAAGCGTCTGACGTCGAGCGTAGGTGTATTGCACCGCCCACGTCTGCGGACACGATGGAAGCTGGTTCCGGTCGCGAACGGACGTCGACTGCAGGTGCAGGTGGTCGGCGGTTGCGTACTCGACTGTCCTGAATCGGCATTCCGTGGTCGGAGCCACCCTGAGCCGCCGGATCGAACAGCTTGGAACAGATACTGACAGGCCTCGTGGAGTGCCCGCACCCGCCGCCGCCTGGCTGACAGTGACGATCTGGCCGGAGATGGTGACCACGTCCGGTGCGGGCCGCTCCCGTGTTGGCGATGACCGAGAAGGTCAGCGAGCCGTTGCCGAATCCACTCGACGGGCTCTGTCAGCACGATGAATGTCGTTGCTGATCGACACCCAGCTGCAGACGCTGCTGGTCGTGATCGTGATGGTGGTGCTGCCGCCGCTTGCGCTCGCCGACACGCTGGTCGTTGAAAGGAGATCGAGCAGAGGCCGCCGCCGGCCTTGAACGACTCGACCGCGGAGAAGGGCGGTGGTGATCGTGCGCGTTGGTCGCGCGCAGCGCGCCAGAAATACACGACGCCCTGCGTCAGGTCGCGCGGAATCGGCCAACTGGTCGTGCCGCTGCCTTGCGCGACGCCGTCCTGGTGATGGTCTTCGCCGGATCGTCCGGGAACGTGCTGTCGCTGGATACTTCGACCGATGCGTGACCGTGCCGATCGTTTCCAGTGGCCGCGGCATTGTTGACCACGAGCGTCGGGCGCAGCTCGACGTCCTGACCGCCTGCTCGGCGATCGCGGTGGCTCGTAGCGCGGCCGGCGTCGCCGGCGGCGTGGCGACCGCCGCGCGCTGCGTGATGGCGATCGTCGCGCCGGCAATCGTCAGCGTGCTCGTCCGCTCGGCGCCGGTATTGACCCGCCACGGTGAACGCCGCCCGTGCCGCTTGCCGGTGCCGCTCCCCGTGACGTGAAGGTGATGAACGTACGCGCTGCTCGTCGCGGTCCAACTGCGCGTCGGTGCCCGCGCTCGACCGTGATCGGCGCGAAGAACCGGTGCCGCCTTCCGGTCCGAACGTGGTGGTCGGCTGCGCGACGCTGAACAGCGCACGACGGCCCCGTCGTCGGCGCGTGTAACGACTGCTTTCTTGCTGCACGCCGTCGCGAAGAACGACGCGGCGAACAGCGCCACGGTGATGCCCAGGGTGACGATCCGGGCCGGATGGCGGTCGAGGATAATCATTCGCGCTCCTACGCGACCGCGCCCTCGGCTCACGGAGGAACGCATTGAGCCGGGCGACCGTGACCGCGCGCGTGCCGGCCTTCACGATCCCGCAGGTACGCATCGAAGCGTCAACAGCGGCCGACTTCCCTCGTTGCTTGGCCGTCACGGAATTGCCGTCCGAGTCGGTCACCGTCAGACTGGCCTTCTAGCTTCGAAGCCACCGTCAGTGCTCCCCGTCGACCCGCAGATGCCGCTGAAGGCGAATTGCGGATTTCCGCACCGACCTGCGTAAACGCCTTTATCGCTGGATACGCATTGACACCACCCAGGAGTAGCCGGTATGGCGTTCGTGCCACGCGGGAGCGAGGTCGACGAAGCGTGCATTGCGTCGGCTGGCTGGTCAAGCCAGAGCCAGCAGGAGGTCGTCGTCGCGGAGGCTGTGCGTCCCGGATCGAGCAGCCGGAACCAGCAACAGATTGCCGCCGCCCCGACCGCCTGGCTGCCGCCTGGCTGACGGTGATGGTCTGGCCGGAGATGGTGACCGTCCCGGTGCGGGCCGCTCCCGGGCTAGGCGAGGACCGAGAAGGTCAGCGAGCCGCTGCCGGATCCACTCGACGGGCTCGGTCAGCACGATGAATGCGTCGTTGCTGATCGACACCCAGCTGCAGGCGCTGCTGGTCGTGATCGTGATGGTGGTGCTGCCGCCGCTTGCGCGCGCCGACACGCCTGGTCGTGTGACAGGACGATCGAGCCAGAAGCCGCCGCCGGCCTTGAACGATTCGACCGCGGAGAAGGCGGTGGTCATCGTGCCGCTGGTCGCGCGCGCGCGCCAGAGTACAGGACGCCCTGCGTCAGGTCGTCGCGGAACCGGCCAGCTGGTCGTGCCGCTGCCTTGCGCGACGCCATCCTGTGTGATCGTCTTCGCCGGGTCGTTCGGGAACGGTGCTGTCGCTGGACACTTCGAATCGGGCGCGACCGTTCCCGACGTTGCCAGTGGCCGCGGCATTGTTGACCACGAGCGTCGGGCGCAGCTCGACGTCCTGACCGCCGCTCGGCGATCGCGGCGTCGGCGCGGCCAGCGTCGCCGGCGGCGTGGCGACCGCCGCGCGCTGGGTGATGGTGATCGAGGACGCCGGCTATCGTCAGCGTGCTCGTCCGCTCGGCGCCGGTGATTGACTGCCACGGTGAACGCCGGCGGGCACGCTGCCGATGTGCCGCTTCCCGTGCGTGAAGGTGATTGAACGTGGCGCTGCTGGTCGCGGTCCAGCTGCAGCCACTTGTGCCCGCGCGTGATCGTGCGCCGAGCCGGTGCCGCCTTCCGGTCTGAAAGATGGTGGTTGGCTGCACGACGCTGAACGCGCACGATCGGCGCAGGGCGCGTCGTGGTCTCTTTCTTGCTGCACGCCGACGCGAGCTAGCGCAGGCGCCCAGCGTCAGGACAAGCGGCAGGAAGAACGCCGATCGAGAACCATGCGCGCTCCTCGTCGACCATTGAGGATACATTGAAATCGTCAAGCATCCAGCTCGGCCATCTCGCGGCCGGCCGACGGCAACGATCGACAGGCCGACGTGGGCAGCGGAACGACGCGTTCGAGCGGCAGCGCCCACGGCGCCACCAGTGACTCGAACAATCGAATCTGCTGCGAGCTGTGGGACGTCGATTTCCTGATCCACGAGTTGTACACTCCACCCGAGCAGGCCGATCGGGTTCGTATACTTCAGCAGCGCCAGTTCGAGCCCCGCATCCGCGAACGCTCGTGGCGAGCGAACGCTTCAAGTAGCGCCGATGGTGGCCCAGCTCCGCGTCGAGCGGACCAGCACGCCGCCTGACGGCCGGCACGAACACCAGCACGTGGCCTCTCGACGGCCCCACGATGTCGGCGAACAATCGCAGCGCGCTGACATCGTCCTCGATGATAGCTCGAGCACGTTGACGCACGCGACCGTGTCGAACCGCTCGGCGACCAGCGACGCGCGGTCGCATTCTTCGAGATGACAGACGCGAAGCTCGAAGCGCGGGTGATCGCTCGAGCGCGCGCCAGCGCGCGCGTGGCGCACGCCTGGTTCGGCTCGATGCCGACGACGCTGCTCCGCGACGTCAGGAGGCTGCGGCTCATCGTGCCGATGCCGGCGCCCACCTCCAGCACGCGCTTGCCGATGTACGCCCGAAACAAGTCGAAGATGTGCGCCTGATACCGGTGCGCTTCGCTCATCGTTTCCAGATCGTCCGAGGCGAAGCGATGTTGGGTCTGTGTGAACCGTCGATCGATCATTGGCTCCCTTGAGGCATGCGGTCGACAATTTTCCCATTCTCGTCAAGAAACTCGATGCGCGGGCTGCCCGTCGCGCCTTCTTGCAGAACACGGGCCAGATTACATTACTATCTCCGTGCGATGAGAGCCTCGCGTCGCAGTTTCATGAGATGGGCGGCGTCCGTGTCGGCGCTCGCGGTTGCCGACCGCCCGTCGCTGTGGGCGGCAGGACCCGGCGACGCACTGCGGCCGGACTGTTGCCGACGCAGAAAGCGGTCTGGGATCAGCAGCTGTGGATGGCGCGGCTCGGGCCGAAATACACCTGGCAACGCGGCGCACACGACGTTCGTGGAGTTTCTGGCGACGGAGCTGAAACGGATCGGCGTCGACGTCGCTCGCGAGCGCTATACCTTTCCGCGATGGGATGCGCGCCAGTGGGAGATCGCCGTCGCACCGGCGTCCGGCGCGGCGTTCAAGGCGCCGGTCACGTCATGCTTTCCATATTCGGGTCAGACAACGGCGGCCGGCGTCACCGGCGAACTGGTCTTTGCCGGTCGAAATCTGACCTTCACGCTCGAGGGTCTGCAAGGCAAGGTCGCGCTCCTCGAGTGTCCGATCAACACCCGTCAATGGAGCGAACAGCATAAAGTCTGGGGATTGCACCCCACGGATGAGAAGTTCCCGACCGCGACGCGGCCGGCGCGTGGTCCGGTCGGCGATCTGACACCGATTCCAGAAGGCTGGCGCCGTCGGCGTCATCCTGGCGTGGACCGACATCTCGGACGCCAACGCCGCGGACCAGCACGCCGTTTTCACGTCCGCCGCAGAACATCCCCGGGCTCTACGTCGGACGCGACACCGGCGCGCGCCTGCGCTCGCTCGCAGGCACGGGCGCCACCGCGACAGTGGTCCTCGAAGCGGACGTGTTTCCGGACACGCCGACAGAGACGCTGATGGCCACGCTTCCGGGTGCGGGCCCGCGCCTGACGAGATCATCATCGTCAATACGCACACCGACGGGCCGAACGCCACGGAAGAAAACGGTGCGCTCGGCATTCTGGCGCTCCTCGAAGTAGCTCTCCAGAATTCCGAGAAGCGAGCGCAAAGCGGACGCTCGTGTGTCCGTTGACGACCGGTCATTTCGCCAGCCCCTGGGTGCCCTCGATCCGCGGCGTCATCTCGAAGTATCCCGAGCTGTTCAAGCAGGCCGTCGCCGCCGTGACGGTCGAGCACCTCGGCTGCCGCGAGTGGATGGACGATGCCACCTGGCATTACCGCGACACCGGACGCCCGGAATGGAGCGTGGCGATTACCCCGTCGAAGCCGATGGCCGATCTTCTGATCGACGCGCTTCAAGGAAGCCGCGATCGCGCCGGCGTCGTGAACCCGGCCGGCGGCGGATTCCTCGGGGAGGGCAGCAGCCTGTCGCGTGCGGGCGTGCCGACGATCGGCTACATCCCGCAGCCGAACTATCTGCTGGCCGGCCCGGCGAACGGCTGCATCGAAAAGCTGAGCGCCGAGCTGATGCACAGCCAGATCCAGGTGTTCGCCAGGCTCATTCAGAAGATCGACGCGATGCCCGCTGCGCAGCTGAAAGGCGCGTGACGTGACGACGGCATCCGCATGCGTGGCCAACGGCACGCGATGGTGTCGCTGCTCGACGACGGTGCCGACCGCAGCGGCGCTGGCCCAAAGCGCGCCGGCGTTGCCTGACGCGGTTGCTCTACGGTCAGACGAAAGCCGTCCAGGATTTGCATGACCGCCGGCGCCGACGTCAACGCGAAAGACGACACCGGCATGACGCCGTTGATGGTTGCTGCCGTCCAGGGACACGCGGCCATCGCGCAACTGCTCATCAAGAGTGGGCGCCGACGTCGGGCTTCGCGACAGGGGCGGCGCGACGGCGTTGATGCGCGCCGCGTCCGCGAATCGCGTGGACGTGCTGAACGTGCTGCTGGCGAACGGCGCCGACGTGAACGCGAAGGACGGCGGCGGCATGACGGCGCTGATGGCGGCGGCGTTCGGCGGCTACGTCGACGCCGTCCGCCCACTGCTGGCGCACAAGGCCGACGCGACCGCCAAAGACAACGAAGGGCGACGGCGCTGATGGCGGCCGCCAGCAACGGAGACGTCGCGGTCGTGCAGGCGCTGCTCGCGGGCGGCGCCGATGTCGCGTGCCGCTGACGCCGCGGGCGGCACGGCAGCCACCTACGCGGCCGCGTCGGGCGCAGGCCGGCGCGCTCGAGGCGCTGAAGGCGCGAGGTGCGAAGGTCGGAAATCGCGAGCTGATGCTCGCGACCTCCGAGTGTCATGCCGAGGTGGTGCGCGCGTTGCTGGCGTCCGGCCTGAACGCTCGGGGCAGCGAGGGGGACGGCGACGCGCCCATTCTGGTCGCCGCGGCGCACAACTGTGTCGAGACGGTCGAGCTGCTGCTCGACAAGGGCGCCGACGTCAACGCGAAAGACAACGACGGCTGGACGCCGCTCATCAAGGCCGCCGCTGGCGGCAGGATCGAGCTCGCGCGCCTGCTGCTCGAGCGCGGCGCGGACATCGACGTCGTCGACAAGCTGGAACGCACGGCCTCGATGTACGCCGGCCCTGCCGGGGCGCGAAGAGATGGCGGCGCTCTTCAAGGCGGCGAAGGCCAGAAAGCCGTGACGGCCTTCCGCGCCTTTCGCGTCTTCGACGAAGGCGGCGCCGTCGGCGGCCGCGTCGTCTCCGCAACGCTCGAAGAGCTGAGCCCCGGCGATGTCGTCATCAAGGCGGCCTATTCGAGCGTCAACTGCAAGCGACGCGCTGGCGGCTACGGGGACCGGCAAGATCGTCCGCCGATTCCCGCTGATCGCCGGCATCGACGTATCGGGCACGGTCGAATCGAGCGCCGACGCCCGCTTCGCGGCGGGCGACCACGTGCTCGTGACGGGCTACGACCTCGGCGTCGCGCACGATGGCGGATACGCGGGACGCGTGCGGGTGCCCGGTGAATGGGTCGTGCCGCTGCCGTCGGCGCTGACGCTGTTCGACGCGATGGCGATCGGCACCGCCGGATTCACGGCGGCGCTATCCGTCCTCGACATGGAGAAAACGGGCTCGCGGCCGCATCCGGCCCGGTGATCGTGACCGGTGCCACGGGCGGCGTCGGCAGCCTCGCGGTACAGATACTGTCGGCACGCGGCTACCAGGTGACCGCGCTCACCGGAAAGGACGGCGAGCACGATTACCTGCGATCGCTGGGCGCGGCCAACGTGCTGTCCCGCCACGGTCTCGGCCGCGGCACCCGTCCACTCGAGAAAGCCACGTGGGCAGGGGCGGTCGACGCGGTCGGCGGCGACATCGTTGTCGTGGCTGACCACGACGATGATGTATAACGGCTGCATCGCCTCGTCGGGTCTGGCCGGCGGCACCCATTTACAGACGACCGTCCTGCCGTTCATCCTTCGCGGCGTCAAGCTGCTCGGCATCGATTCGGTGATGTGTCCGATGGCGACGCGGCGCGAGGTCTGGAAGCGTCTGGCGAGCGACCTCAAGCCGCCGGCGTTACCGGCGATTGCCAGGACGATCGAGATGGACGCCCTGCCTGACGCGTTTGCCACGCTGCTCGCTGGCGGCGCCCGCGGGCGTTTTGTCGTCAAGGTTGAGAGGCGTGATGTCGAGATGGCCGGTTGCCTTTCTCTGCGTCGGGCTGCTGGGCGCGCGTGCCGCTGCCCAGACGCCCCAGACGATCACCGTCGAGAGCCCGACGCTGAAGGCCGATCAGCCGATTCCGCGCGACTACACGGCGGACGGCCGCAACGTCTCCCCTCCGCTCACCTGGAAGGGTGTGCCGGCGGCCGCGAAGCAGCTCGCCGTGGTGCTCCAGGATCCGGACGCGGGCAACCCGCCGCCGTTCGTGCACTGGGTGATCTACAAGATTCCGCCGACGGCGAAAGGGCTACCCGAGAACGTGCCCTTCGAGCCGGACACGCCGATGCCGGCCGGAGATTGCCGGCGCCATCCAGGGCGTGTCTGGCTTCCGGCGTCCGATCTATCGCGGTCCCGCGCCGCCACCGGGCAAAGTGCATCACTATCACTTTCGTCGTCTATGCGCTCGACGCGGCGCTCGATCTGAAGCCAGGGTTGAACCGCGTGGAGCTGCTGGACGCGATCAAGGGACACGTCGTCGGCCAGGGCGAGCTTGTCGCCACGTACGAGAGAAAACCATGACATTCATTTCACGGCGCGATCTTCTGAAGCGGGCGGCGGTGGTTGGTGTTGCATCCGTAGCGCGACCCTTTCAGGGTCGCGACGATCGCGGGGCTGAAAGCCCCGCGCTACACGAGCCCGCCGTTGCGCGACCCTGTCAGGCTCGCGACCGCGCCGCGAGCCGCTCGAGAACGCTGACGGCGGGGGAGATGGACATCCTCGACGCGGTCGTCGCGCGGCTGATACCGACCGACGCCAATGGTCCCGGCGCCACCGAAGCCCGCGCGGCCCACTACATCGATCGCGCGCTGGGCGGCGCTCTGGCGTCGTCGCGCCCGGCGTACACATCGGGACTGGCGGCGCTGGATCGATACGCTCGATCGTCGCGCGGTGCGGCGTTCACGCAGCTGTCGGCGACGGATCAGAACTCCGTCCTGATCGACGTCGAAACCGGCGCCGCGACCGGCTTCACCGGCAGTTCGGCGGCGTTCTTCGCGCTGCTGTTGAATCACACGCATCAGGGCACATTCGGCGATCCGTATTACGGCGGCAACGCTAACTTCGTCGGCTGGGATCTCATCAGCTACCCGGGCGTCCGCACGATGGTCACCGCGGCCGACCAGCAGCAACTCGAGAAGCACGCGCTCAAACCGAATCACAAGTCGGCCTACGACACGGACATGTTCACGAAGGCCGACGGCCCGGCTGGAAGACGAGGCCTGCCCCGTCTGGACGCGCGATTCCGACGCGAAGGCGGAGGTGTAGGCCGATGGCTACCACACTCAAGGAAACGGACGTCGTCATCATCGGTCTGGGCGCGGTTGGTGGCGTCGCCGCGCTGCCGCTGACGCAGGCCGGGCATCGAGGTCGTCGGTCTCGAGGCCGGGACCTGGCTCACCGCCGCGATTTCGCGCCCGACGAGTTGCGGAACAACTATCGCGGCTGGCCGCAGGGCGTCCAGAAGGCGAATCAGGAGATCCCGACATCGCGCGCCGACCGCGTCGTCGCCGACGGCACCGCGCGGCAATATTCATCCGATGCAGAACGCCGTCGGCGGCACGTCGCTCCACTACTGGGCCCAGAGCTGGCGACTGAACCCGTGGGACTTCAAAGTGGTCAGCGAGACGACGCGGCGGCTACGGCGCTGGACGCATTCCAAAAGGCTCCACAGTCGAGGACTGGCCGTTCGGCCTCGAAGAGATCGAGCCGTACTACGACAAGGTCGAATACGAGGTCGGCGTGTCCGGCCAGGCCGGCAACATCGACGGCAAGATCGATCCGCGCGGCAACAAGTTCGAAGGCGCCGCGCAAGCGCGCCTACCCGATGCCGCCGCTGCGCGGCAACGAATTCCTGACAAGATGGCTGGCGCCGCGAGGTCGCTCGGCTGGCATCCATTTCCCGGCCCAGCCGCGGTCAACTCACGGTCGTATCAGAATCGCTCGGCGTGCATGACCACGGCTTCTGCAACCGCGGCGGCTGCCACGTCGACGCCAAGAATTCGACGGCGGTGACGACGATTCCGCGCGCGCAGGCAACCGGGCAAGCTGAAGGTGGTCACGCGCGCGCACGTGACGACGATCGAAGTGGGTTCGACGGCACGGTCGTCCGGCGTGAACTACCTGACCGACGGCGTGGAGTACTTCCAGCCGGCGAAAGTCGTTCTGCTCGCTGAGCTACACGTACGAGAACGTGCGGTTGCTGCTTCTCTCGACATCGAAGGCGTATCCCGAACGGCTTGTCGAACAACCACGGTCAGGTCGGGCGCCACTACTTCAGCCACCACCAGCGGCGGCGCGTCGACCGCGCTGTTCCCGTTCAACCTCAACGCGTGGGTACGGCTTGCCGGCGCAGGGCATGCGCGGTCGACAATTGGGCGGACGACAACTTCGATCATGGCGCGCTCGACTTCATCGGCGGCGGCAATCTCTGGGTGTATTCGGATCGCCGTCCCGATCGGCGCGGCGCGGCATGAACACGTTCGGCCAGAGCGCCGAACTGGGGATCGCGTGGAAGGCGTTCATCAAGGAGAACGCCGACCGATCGAACAACTCGCACATCCAGAAGACGACGCTGCCGTACGAGGACAACTACCTCGATCTCGATCCCGTGGTGAAGGATCCGCTCGGCTATCCAGTGTGCCGCGATCACCGCCGACTACAAGGAGAACGAGCGGAGGATCGCGGCGTTCACGCAGGACAAGATGGAGCAGTGGTATCGCGAGGCGGGCGCGATCGCGGTGCAGCGGGGCCGGCTGGCGGTGCGATGGGCGTGTCGACGCACGCCTACGGCGGCACGCGCATGGGCGACAACCCGAGACCAACGTCGTCAATCGCTGGGGCTTCTCGCACGAGGCGCCGAACCTCGGCGTGCTCGGCGCGTCGGTGATGGGCACGAGCGGCGCGCACAATCCGACGCTGACGGCGCAGGCGCTCGCCTGGCGGACGGCGGAGCATCTCGCGAAGAACTTCAACGGCATCGCTCGACGGCGCTCGTAGAAGCAGCTGTACGATGGCGCGACGATGCCGAGCATCCGTGCACTCGCCATCGCCTCCGCGCGACCTCTGCCGTTCCTCACCGGAAACGCCACGCCTGCCCGCGCCGACGGCTTCATCTCGCCGTTCATCGGCTTCAACTTCGGCGGCGACTCGTCGAACTGCGCGAGCCTGACGAACTGCGCGGGATCAAGCGCACGAGTTTCGGCGTCTCGCTCGGAACCGTCCGCGGAGTATTCGGATTCGAAGAGGACATCGGCTATACACCGGACTTCTTCGGCAAGACGCCCGGCGGCGACAACGCGATGCTCACGCCTCATGAGCAATCTGATGCTCGTCATCCCGGCCGGATCGATTCAGCCCTACGGCCTGATCGGCCTCGGGCTGATGGCGTTCGCACGCGCAGTTCAATGCGACCGAGCCTCGCGCTGGACAAGCAACCTCGCTGGGGTGGGAGCATCGGCGGCGGCACTGAACATCTTCTTCGGCCACACCTTCGGCATTCGCGGCGATCTGCGGCACCTCCGCACGCTGCAGGACGTCACGCTTGGGTGTGTTCGGAAACGACAAGGTCGACTTCGCGCGGCAGCGCCGGCCTCGTCTTGCAGGTTCTAGGGTTCTTAGGTTCTGAGGTTCTAAGGTTCTAAGGTTCAGGACCGAACCCTAGAACCCTAGAACCTTAGAACTCTAGAACCTTTACCTCTTGTCGCGCGAGCTGCAGCGACCCGACGATGCGATCGAAGACGCGCTGGTAATTCGGGAACTCGTTGCCCGGCGCGACGCCGATGGAGTAGAAGAGTGTTCCCGTCCTGCATTTGCGTCGTGACGAGCTGAATCGCTTCGTCCTGCCCGGTCACTTCAGATCGATTCTGCAGCACTGTCGCGCAATCCGCGCTGATTGGCGACGGTCACTCGTTGAGACGCCGGACGCGCGGCTGAGACTGGGTTGCCGCCGGCCAGCGACTGAATGAGCTCGTCGGTCGCGGTTCTGAAGATCGTGCGATCTCGTTTCGGCGCCATGCCGAACTCGACGCCGTGCGTGAACACGGTCTGTCCGTTGTACTGGCCGCACGCGCCGCTGGGTGCGAACGTCACTGAGCTGTTCGACTGGATTTCCCGCCAGTTGCGCGGGCACGCTCACCTGGAACAGGTTGCCCTCGTTGTAGGTGCGGAAGCTCGCAGGACGGCGGCTCGACACGGCCGGTCGGCGTCGGCGTCGGTTCCGTCCTGACGTGCCGGCTGGTGCCTGCCCTGTCTTCGTCGCCTGCTCGGTGGCCGGCGCGCGAGTAAAGCGCGGAGATGCGCCTTCACCTGCGTCGAACGCCGCGCGTGTCGCGAATCGGGTTGTCGACGCGCAGCACCTGCGCTTCCTGCGTGATGTAGTCGTAGCGGTTGCCAGGGTTCGGGTGATCGCTCAGCCACTGCGGGCCGCCCGACCCGCCTTGCTTCTCGATCGTCTTGAACATGTTGGCCATGTCGCGCGGGTCGTAGCCGGCGCGCGCCATGATGTGCGACCCCTCGAGGTCGGCCTGACGCTCGAACTCGCGGCAGAAGCGCATGAACGCGCCGAGGCCGAACTGCGTGCCCTGCGCGAGATCACCTGACCCCAGCCGCCGCCGATGATCGCGCCGACGACCGCGCCCGCGATCTCGCCGATCTCGTATTTCGTGGCCTTGCTCGCCTGCGCCGTGCCGTGCCGCAGCACGACGTGACTGAGCTCGTGCGCCATCACGCCGGCGACTTCGCCTTCGGTTGTCGCCGCTTCGATCATGCCGCGGTTGACGAACATCGGCCCGCCCGGCAGCGCGAAGGCGTTGATCTCGCGGACGTTGATCGACCTCGAAGGTGTAGCGGAATTCCGGATGGCGCAGGTCGGGGCGAATCGCCGCCGCCGTGACATTGGCGACCGAGCTCTTCACGCACGGACGGTGGAGTGGCGTCAGTCGTCCCGCATGAGCAGGCATCTGCTGGCGGTGGCGCCTCCGCCGCCGCCCGCAGGCCCAGCTTCGACGCCCGGGCTACCGTGTACTTGCTGTCTCGGCGGCGTGATCTGACGCCTGCGACGCCACCAACGTGGCCGACAGCAGGAATACAAGAGAGCGCGGATCGCCTCGCTACGCAGCCCCGGTTGTCAGCAGAAATTCAAAGTCCGGATCCAGTCCCGACGGATGAGTCTGCGACAGATCGGCGGCGACGACGGAGTGAAGCGCGACAAGACGGCCATGAGAGAGGCGCTGATCTGACCGAGTTGAACAACAGAGTGACCTCGCGCGCGAGTACTCGGTGCAACCATCGCGCACGTCGTTTACCGCAAGTGCTCAAAGGGCGCGCCGATAGGCATGAACATCGCCAAGGGAGTTCGACGAAGCGTCGCCGGCGAGGAGCCGCAACACGCGCGCCTGCTCGTCTCGAAGCACATCGACTATCTGGCGCGGGCATGCCGACCGCCACGCCGAAGCCGGTCAGCGCAATCTGGATGAAGCCGCAAGAAATGCTGCGCGCCGACTTGAAGAACGAGAGCGACACCATTCGTGCGCCTACTCGGCGAACGCGCGCGTCGTGATGCAGTGCAGGAGTCGCTCGGCGAAATACGCGATCGACGCGGAAGACATCCGCGAGATCCTCCGACAGGAACAGTGAACACCTCGTCGATCTCGCGACCGCGCTCGGCGAGTGATCCCCCGAACTGCCTGCTCACAGTCGCTGAATGGACGGCCGTCGAGGCCAGACCGATTCTGTCTCTTGCACCATCCACAGCAAGATGTTATCGCTGGACGTTTAACTGCCGCCTGACCCCGCACGAGTCCGATACGCATCGGAGTCCGCGTATCTCAGCCGCGCGACGCCAGCGCTCGAGGACTGGTGGCCGATGCAACCGAAACGGAAGCGGATCAGCCAGCCGCGCGGAGGCCTACCGGGCCGGCGCTACAAAGAAGCGAGCAGCTGGGCTTCACGGACTGCCCGCAAACTGAGTATTCGAGTGCCGCTCGAATCTGCATAAGGTGCGCCTGAATGCGCTGCGCGCCGTCAGACCGGTCTGGCGCGGCGGCGCGTCACAACAAGCCGGAAGCCATCAAACCGTGTCTCTTTCCACGAGCTCGCCGCCAAACGACCGCGAGCGCCGGTCGACGGCCTCTCCGAGCGCCTGCGTCGGGCCGGCTGAACACCAGCCAGCTGGTCCCTGCGTACGGCTGAAAACCTCTGGCAACATTTGTCACGTCGTCTCTGGAGCGACGCAAAGTGTCAGCCGCCGGGCACGTCATGGGAAACTGGCTGCAAATTGCTGAAAGATAAAGGAACTCGTAAGCCTGGCGAGTCTCGTGGCGGCGTGGCAACGAGCCTCCGCAGTTGCGAGGCGGCCTGCGAAGAGGCCTGGAGGAGTGCCCGCTTCTGGTGAGGAATCGCCATTTCGCAAAGGAACGGCTTGCGCCCCGATCGACTCGACCCCGTCTGCGGGACTGGCTGGGCCTTGCCGGCCAGAAACATGGCGCGTCGCCACGTCCTGGCCCTCGCCAAGGCTGCCGCTCGATCAGCGTCCGCGATCGGTTCGTTGCGCGCCATCAACAGCGCGGAACTCACGTTTGCGCTGGACCTCTGCGGCAGTGCGCTTCTACGCGCACTGAACCCGAGCATGCATCTAGCAGCGCCGCTCCCCGGCAGCAACGAACCGTTCATTGGCGGCGGGGGTCTGGGCGAGGCGTGACGTCATCAACAAGAGCGGATACATCGATTCAGGTCGAAGGGACGGCCTCAGGCACCGCCCCGGCGGCGTGCAACGGCCTCAGCCGCGGGGATGGCGGTGAGCGCTCAGGCTGGCGCGGATCCAACGGCTGCCGTACGGTGGCATCCCGCGTTTCTTCGCCAGCAACGCGAACGGCGCGATCTTCGAGGACGTCGCCTCGCTGTACGCTGGGATGCCAGAAGTCAGCCGCCGGCGGCGGGCCATCCACTCCGGCTGATTCAGCTATAATCCGGTCCATATGTGGACCAAGATGATGGCGCGGGCCGCGCAAGAAGGCCCCGAAAACGATCGCGGTGATCGATCCCGATCGCTGTTTCGGCGCGTTTGCCTGCTCGATTTGCCAGGCCGCCTGCCCGGTCGCCGGCTGCATCGTCGAGGAGCCCGGATCGCGACGGCCGGATGGTCTGCGCGGTGCGCGCCGACCTGTGCATCGGCTGCGGCCTGTGCGTGACGCTCGGCAATCCGACCGCCCCGCAGCAGCGCGAGTTCGGCTGCCCGGCCGACTACGACGCCATCAACATGATGCCGTTCGAAGAGGTCGTCAAGATCTGCTAGACTGCAGAGCGCTAGCGCGAACTCCTGGTTCGAGTTCTAGCTTCTCAGCTTCCGCCGCGATGCGGCAGCCGCAGCCTGCGCGTAACGCGACGGCAGGCGATGATCGATCGTTCGACGCGATGAACGCCGACGCCTCGCTGACGCGCTGTCCAGCGACACGCCGGTTTCCATCCCCAGCCCGTCCAGCATGTAGATCAGATCGTCGGTGGCCAGGTTGCCGGCCGCGCCCGGCGCATACGGGCAGCCGCCGAGGCCGCCGGCCGATGCGTCGAACGTCGTGACGCCGAGGGCAGCGCGTCAGCACGTTGGCGAGCGCGGTCCCGCGCGTGTCGTGGAAATGCAGCGCCACGCCGATCGGCGGGCAGTCGCGCGAGCACCGCCTCGAGCACCGCGCGCGACCTGGCCCGGATGCGCGATGCCGATCGTGTCGCTGACGGCGACCTCGAAGACGCCGAGGTCGGCGAGGCGCGCGGCGACGTCGGCGACCTGCGCGGACGCGACCGTCGCCCTCGAACGGACAGCCGAACGCCGTCGACAGGTAGCCGCGCACGCGCAGACCCGCGCGCGATCGCGCGATCGCACACCGCCTTGTAGGTCGCCAGCGACTCGTCGATGCTCTGGTTGATGTTCTTCCGGCTGAACGTTTCCGTGGACGGCGGCGAAGATCGCGATTTCGGTCGACGCCGCGCGGCGACGCGCGCTCGAGCCCGCGAGGATTCGGCACGAGCGCGGTGTAGCGAGTGCCCGGCCGACGCGACGATGCCGCGAACACCTCGGCGGCGTCCGCCATCTGCGGCACCCATTTCGGGCTGACGAACGCGCGACACTTCGATCACCGGCAGCTCCGCGGCGCTCGAGCCGGTTGACGAACTCGATCTTGTCGGCGGTCGAGACGCGCGCTGCTCGTTCTGCAGCCCGTCGCGCGGGCCGACTTCGACGATGGTGACGCTTGACATATGTCGCGAGTCACTTCGACCCGCCAGGCAGATCTATCAGCGTCGCGTCCGCCTGAACGAGCTCGCCCCTCGCGGCAGCGCACTGCGGACGACGACACCCTCGCCGAGCGCGCGGAGCGGCAGCTCCATCTTCATCGCCTCGAGCACGACCACGATGTCGCCTTTCTTCACCGCGTCGCCGGGCTTTGACATGGACGCCTGATCACCGTCGCCGGCATCGGGAGCGATCAGACTTCGACCGGCGGAGGTCGACGCTCGCTTGCGTGCGGGCTGCGCTTGCCGCCGCCGAAGCTCGCGTTCCGGCCGCGGCGAAGGCGTGCCGTCCCAGGGGTCGCCAGGGATCTCTGAGCGATCGACGGGCTGGGGATTGCGGGTTGCGGATTGCGGATTGCTAGACTAGCGACTGATGTTCGTCGGCGATGAGTCGCTGCGCGGACTCGCGATCGAGATAGCGCGGTGTCGATGGCGCCGTCGCGGAAGGCGTCCGAGCTCGCAGGATCGCGATCAGGAACGGGCGCGTTCGTCTTGATGCCGGCGATCTCGAACTCGCGCAGCGCCGCGTCAGCCAGGCGATGGTCGCGCAGCGGCCGCGTCTCGGCGGTCGCGATCACCTTCGCGATCATCGGATCGTAGTAGACCGAGACCTCGCCGCCCTCGACCACGCCCGCATCGACCGCGGACGCCGGGCATCTGGCGGCTCGCGATAGCGTGTCAGGCGGCCGGCCTGCGGGATGAAGCCGTGCGCCGGATCCTCGGCGTAGATGCGCGCTTCGATCGCGTGGCCGCGCTGGCGTCGACCTGCGCCTCGCGTCCACGGCAGCGGCTCGCCGTTGGCGACGAGCAGCTGGGCGCGCACCAGATCCAGGCCGGTGACCTGCTCGGTGACCGGATGCTCGACCTGCAGCCGCGTGTTCATTTCGGAGGAAGTAGAAGGACGGTGCCGTCGACCATGAAACTCGATCGTGCCGGCGTTGCGGATAGCTCGCGGCTCGCGCGGCGGCGACCGCAGCCGTCGGTCATCGCGCGCGCAGCGCCGGCGTCAGCGCTGGCGACGGGCTTTCCTCGATGCACCTTCTGGTGCCGCCGCTGCGTCGAGCAGTCGCGCTCGAAGAGATGGCAGCGCCTGGCCGTGATTGTCGGCGATAGATCTGCACTTCGACGTGGCGCGGGTGCGCCGACGAGCCGCTCGACGTAGTAGCGTGCCGTCGCCGAACGCGGCGGCCGCTTCGCGCCGCGCCGCCTGAATCGACTCGATCGATGTCGGCGGCGTCGTGTGACGTGCCGCATGCCCTTGCCGCCGCCGCCGGCGGAGGCCTTGATCAGCGCCGGCAGGCCTGATCCGCTTCGATCGCCTGCCGGATGCCGCGATCTGACTGATCGCGCCGGGCGTCTTCGCCGGGCACGACCGGCACGCCGCGCCGCCGACATGAGCCGCCGCGCGTTGATCTCTCGATCCCATCTGGGCGATGACGTCGGCCGGCGGGCCGACGAAGATCAGCCCGGCTTCCGCGCACGCGCTCGGCGAAAGCGGCGTTTTCGGAGAGGAAACCATAGCCCGGATGGACTGCGATCCGCGCCGGAGCGAGCGCGCCGCGCTCGAGGAGCGCCGGCACCGACAGGTAGCTCTCGCGCGCCGGCGCCGGACCGATCGCGTGATTGCGTGGTCCGCGGCGGCCACGTGCGGCGCCGCGGCGTCCGCGGCCGAGAATACGGCGACGCTTTCGATCCCCATCTCCGCGCACGCGCGGATGATCCGGAAGCGCAATCTCACCGCGGTTGGCGATCAGGAGGCGCTTGATCATCGCGACCGCCGCATCAAGACACAGCGGGCACCAAGGACACAACGTGTAGACGCATCAGGGTTGTTTCCTTTGTGTCCTTGGTGTCCGCTTGATCCAGGCGTCGGACCATGGCCGCTTTTCTCGAGGAACGCCCGCAGCCCTTCCTGTCCTTCGGGCGACACGCGCCGCGCGGCGATCGCGGCGGCGGTGATCGGCATCGCCTCGGCGATCGGACGGCCCCACACACGCGGGATCAGCGCCTTCGCGGCGGCGATCGGCTTCCGGTCCCGCGCGTCAGCAGCTCGCGCGACGTATCGATTGACGGCGGCATCGAGCTCCGCGGCCGGCACGACGCTCGTGGACGAGGCCGGATCTCGCGCGCGCGGGCGGCGGAGAACCGCGCGCCAGTGAGAAACAGCTCGCGCGCCGCGGCCTGTCCGATCTTGGCCAGCGCGAACGGCGAGATGACCGGCCGGCAGAATGCCGAGCTTCGTTTCGGTGAACCTGAACAGCGCCGCCTCTTCGGCGACCGACGATGTCGCAGACCGCGGCTAGGCCGGCGCCGCCGCCGAGCGCCGCGCCCTGGACCCGGCCGATCACCGCCACCGGCAGCTCGTTGATGGCGCGCGAACATCCGCGACATCGCCGTGGCGTCGCGCAGGTTCTCCTGCTTCGGTGTAGTGCACGCGTCTTCGACATCCACGTCACGTCGGCCCCCGCGCAGAACACTCTTGCCGGCGCCTGCGATCTACGATCGCGCGAATCTCGCGACGCGCCGCCGCCGTCATGAGTCTGCGGCCGCCCACGCCGGTCAGCTCCGCGATCACGTGCTCGTTGAAGGCGTTGCGCACGTCAGGGGCTGATTCAGGTGTCGACGTGTTCGACCGGCGCTTCGCGCTGCCGAGGACGGGTGTATACGTCATCGCCACACAAGTGCACTTCCTCGTGTGTCCTTCGGGTCCTTCGTGTGTCTTCGTGGTTGCATTGTGCTCTACATTCGGAACACGCCGAACTTCGGCGGCGGGATCGGTGCGTTGAACGCCGCCGACAGCGCGAGCGCGAGCATCTGCCGCGTCTGCGCCGGCTCGATCACGCCATCGTCCCACAGGCGCGCGGTGGAGTGAGTAGGGCGAGCCCTCGTGTTCGTATTTGTCGAGGATCGGCTGCCGGATCGCCGACTTCTCCTCCTGGCGGTGAACGGCTTGCCCTCGCGCGTCAACTGGTCGCGCTTGACCGTGGTCAGCACCGACGCGCGCCTGCTCGCCGCCCATCACCGAGATGCGCGCGTTCGGCCACATCCACAGCAGCCGCGGCTCGTAGGCGCGGCCGCACATGCCGTAGTTGCCGGCGCCGAACGATCCGCCGATGATGACGGTGAACTTCGGCACGACCGAGTTCGCGACCGCGTGCACCATCTTGGCGCCGTCCTTCGCGATCCCGGCGCGCTCGTATTCGGCTGCCGACGATGAAGCCGGTGATGTTCTGCAGAAAGATCGAGCGGGATGCCGCGCAGGTTGCAGAGCTCGATGAAGTGCGTCGCCTTGAGCGCCGACTCCGAGAACAGCACGCCGTTGTTGGCGATGATGCCGACCAGGAAGCCGTGCAGCCGCGCGAAGCCCGTGACGAGCGTCGTGCCGTAGCGCGCTCTTGAACTCGTCGAAGCGCGAGCCGTCCACCAGCCGCGCGATGACCTCGCGCACGTCGTACGGCTTGCGCGGATCGGCGCTGACGATGCCGTAGATCTCCGCGGGGTCGTAGAGCGGCTCCTCGGGCGCGCGTCATGTCGGCCGGCAGCCGCTTCGGCCGTGTTGCAGCGTCGACGACGATCGTCGCGGCAGATCTCGAGCGCGTGCGTCGTCGTCTTCGGCGAAGTAGTCGGCGACGCCGGACAGGCGCGTGTGGACGTCGGCGCCGCCCAGCTCCTCGGCCGTCACCTCTTCGCCGGTCGCCGCCTTCACGAGCGGCGGGCCGCCGAGAAAGATCGTCCCGGTGCCCTTGACGATGATCGTCTCGTCCGACATCGCCGGCACGTAGGCGCCGCCGGCCGTGCACGAGCCCATCACCGACGGCGATCTGCGGGATGCGCTCCGCCGACATCCGCGCCTGATTGAAGAAGATGCGGCCGAAGTGCTCGCGGTCGGGAAAGACCTCGGCCTGCAGCGGCAGAAACGCGCCGCCGGAGTCGACCAGGTAGACGCACGGCAGCCGGTTCTCGCAGCGCGATCTGCTGCGCCCGCACGTGCTTCTTCACCGTCATCGGGAAGTAGGTGCCGCCCTTGACGGTGGCGTCGTTGGCGACGATCATCACCTCGCGGCCCGACACGCGGCCGATGCCGGTCACGATGCCGCGCGCCGGCGCCTCGTCGTCATACATGTCGGACGCGGCGAGCGGCGACACTCGAGGAACGGCGAGCCGGATCGAGCAGCCGCGCGATCCGCTCGCGCACGGGCAGCTTGCCCTGCGCTCGCGGTGCCGCTCGATCGCCTTCGCGCCGCCGCCTTCGCGCGCCCGCGCTCAGCCGCTCACGCAGCGTCGGCGACCAGCCGGTCCATTCTGGTCGCGATTGGCCTGGAAAACCGGGTCGGCAGGGTCGACGTGGGTCCAGAGGAAGCATCGGTTGTCCGGACAGTCGTCAGTGGCCAGGTTCAGCGGCCATCGTCACCAGCCGCAGCAGTCGGTCTTGAACCCGCAGGCGGGACAACGCCAGACGGCGTGCATGCGGCACATCTCCGCCACGCCGCAACGCTCGCACATACATCTTTGTCCGACGGCGGTGGCGAGCGTGACGTTTGAGCGGCGCCGGCTGGGCCGGTTTCGGGGTGTGGGAATCGCCCATGCGCGCGAATTATGTCATGCGCGGCGATACGCGCGAGTGCGTAAGCCTCGCAGCAGGGCTGCTAGCTGTAATGAAACTGTCGCATAGTGCACGATTGTAGTATTGACACGTTGCGCTGGTTCAGCTACATTCTTGAGCAGTCATGAGTCATGAAATCGAAGCGGCGAGTACTTGCGATAGACGACGAGCCGGCGATGACCGAGTGGCTCAAGATCCTGCTCGAGCACGCCGGCTACGAGGTGTCCGGACGGCACTGATCGGCACGCGCGGGGAAGAGCTCGTTCAAGACGTGGCAGCCGGACGCCGTCGTGACCGACATGATGCTGCCCGACGTCGACGGCATCGAGCTCGTCCGGAAGTTCAAGCAGACTTGATCCAGGAAGCCGAAGTCATCGTGATCACCGGTCAGGGCAACATCCCGCGGTCGGTCGAGGCGGTCAAAGCCGGCGCCTTCGACTTTCTCGAGAAGCCGGTCGACGCCGAGCGCCTGCTCGACAAGCTCGAGAAGGCCATCAAGCAGAAGACGCTGATTGACGAGAACGAGCAGCTCAAGGCGAAGCTGCAGGACCGCTACAAGTTTCAGAACGTGATCGGCAAGAGCAAGAAGATGCAGGAGCTGTTCGACCTGGTTGAAAGCGTGGCGGCCAGCGAGGCGAACATCCTCATCCAGGGCGAGAACGGCACCGGCAAGGAGCTGATCGCCAACGCGATCCACTACAACAGCAAGCGCTCAAGGGTCCGTTCATCAAGATCAACTGCGCCGCGATTCCGAAGGATCTGATCGAGTCCGAGCTCTTTGGCTACAAGAAGGGCGCGTTCACCGGCGCGACGATGGACAAGGAAGGCCTGTTCGAGATGGCCGAGGGCGGCTCGCTGCTGCTCGACGAAATCGGCGAGATGCCGCCGTACCTCCAGACCAAGCTGCTGCGCGTGCTGCAGGAGCGCGAGTACCGGCCGATCGGCAGCGACCGCATCGTCCACGTGGACTTCCGCCTGATCTGCGCGACCAACATCGATCTCGATGCGGCGCTGCGCGACGGCCGGCTGCGCGAGGATCTCTACTTCCGCATCAACACCATCACGCTGCGCGTGCCGCCGCTGCGCGAGCGGACCGAAGACATCCCGCTGCTCTGCGACTATTTCCTTGACAAGTTCCGCCAGCGCTATCAGAAGAACGTGAAGACGCTGGCGCCGTCGCTGTATATCACCTGCTGATTCGCAACCGCTGGCCGGGCAACGTCCGCGAGCTCGAAAACGCGATCGAGCGCGCCGTGCTGGTCGCGAGGAGCGCGAGATCGCGGTCGCCGATCTGCCGAGTGCATCCGGGAGGAGTCGACGGTCTCCGCTGGTTCGATTCCGCCGCACCGACGCTGGCGGTATCGAGAATATTATCGCGTGACGCTCCCATGCCACCAGGTGCGTGAGAGCATGCACGAATGTGATGTCCGGACGCCGCGGTAGCAGATGAAAAGACATCGCAGGACATTTCGGCGCACCAGTGGTGAATCCATCAACGCCCGGCAGTCATCTCCACCTGCCAACGAGCTGTCTCCGGCTTCGGCGGAAAGCCGCGCAGGTCTCATAACCGACGAGTTTTCGGCAGGCAAATCCAAAGATCTGCACCCAGCACTGCTTTCAGCCGCATCTTAGGAAACATGCACGCGTAGGCACTCTGCGCTGTGAGGAGCGTCGTGATGGAACCCGGCGTGGAGTATACGGCGGATTATCGCGCGGTGTTAGGCGTGGCACCGGTGTTGTTTGCATGACGGCAAATAGCAGAATGAACGAGCCCGCCCACGATTCAGTGCGAGCTCATCGTCTGGTCGACCATCCATGGCGGCAGCGCATCGGCGGTGCAAATTTGAACGGAGCGATGATGACATGGCCAGCGCGCTCAGTGCGCATCGGCACCGGCGTCACTTTAGAGAGAGCATGTCAGACAGACGCCATCCACAGGCGCCCGGAACAACTCGCATGCCGGCGTCCAGGAACGCGGATCATCGCAGCAGACCACGGTTGCAGCCCAGCGTCATCAAATCACGCCAGATCGAGTTCGCCGATCGCGCCATGATCGATCCGCGTCCACCGATCTGACCACCGCAACTCGGCCGGTGCGGTAGAGACGGAGCAGACCACGCCATTCAGCACCATCGGCTTCGGATCGACGCGGCGATGGTACGCTGGAACGTGGGAGAAAACCAGTCGCGTGGTGGGCTTCATTCGAGGCCGGCGCGTGGCGCTTTGAATCGGTGATGGCCGCCCGGCATCACGCGGTGAACAGGAGGCGAGAGATGGCAGACGGAGGCTGATCGTTTCGAGAATGAGGGCGGCGGCGGCGGCATTTGGCTTTCGTGATGCGACTTCTCACCGGGACGGTGCTCGGCGCAGGGCTCGGGATGCTGTTCGCGCCCAAGTCGGGGTCGGAGCTTCGCAGCCAGCTCTTCCGAACAGGCCGGCAATCTCGCCAACACGGCGTCGGAAGGCTATCGCAAGCGCCGCTGAAATTGCGGGTCAGTGGGCGCAGAGCGGCAAGGCAGCGGCCGATCGAGCTGGCACGATCAGCGGCCCGCGATCTCTACGACAAAGCCAAGGATGCCGTGAACCGCGGCGCCCGAGGAAGCCCAGCGCTACGTCCGTGACGCGAGCAACGACGGTCGCGCCAGCCAGCACGCCCCCAGTGGTTCTGCCGGATCCGCCGGTGCGAACTGTCTACGGTTCCGGCTCGAGGCTATGGCGGCGGGTCGTCCGCAGTCCGGGCTGCTACCGGACCGTCGTCCGGGTCGGGCAGCCGGATTGCGCGCCGGAGCTGAGAGATGACGAGTGCCACTGCGCGAACCGTCGCCAACGTGGCGCTCATCTCGGCCGGCGTGGCAGCGGCGTAGCGTGGTCGTGACCACGCCGCCGCTGCGGCGTCTGCGCTGCGCGGCACGGCAATGGTGGCTCGGGAGCGACCGTGCCCGGCCACCCGCTGTACTCTGCAGGCCGGGCGTGGGCGGAGTCGGCACGGGCCCGCCTCGGTCTCGCCGCAGCCTCCCCTGCGTGACCTGCGGAGCGAAGGCGGGCTGGTCCCGCCGTAGCTCACTGGTGACGTGCGGAACCCAGGCGGACTTGTCCGCCGGGCTCGCTACGTGACGCGCGGGGGCAGGCGGACGATAATGACGCCCGTGGCGCGATGCGCGACGCGCGTTGTTCCGGCGCGCGGGCGTTGTGGCGCGGCCTGACCGGCCAGTCTTTCTGGCGCGGCTTTTCTCGGCTTTACCACAGCGACGACCTCACGTGCGCGGCGTCGATCGCGTTACCTCCCTGCTGTCGCTGTTTCCGTTCTTTCTCCTGGCGCTCGCGCTGCTGGCGCGCGGCGACGGCCGGACGACCAGCTGACCGCGCCGCCGTGCTCGAGTTCGTGCTTCGATACTTTTCCCGCGCGAGTTCGACTTCATCACCAGGCGACTCGACGCCTTATCGCGACACCGCGTCAATGACACTCGGCGTCGCGCCGGCACCGCGGGCGTTGATGGGGCGCCGTCGAGTGCTCTTCGGCGCCATCAGCACCTGCGGTCAACTGATGCGTGGGGCGTCGAAAAGCCAGCGCAGCTTCTGGAAGCACAAGCTGCTCTCGCTCCTGATGCTGGTCGCTGCCAGCTTCGACTTCTGCTGAGTGGCGCTCCCGCTGGGCGAGCGCGTCGCAGATGGTCGGCGCGCGCTGGCTCGCCAGCGGTGCTCGCGGGCTTTCCGGGCCTGCTGATCCTCCGGCGGCTCTCACCGTGCGCCACGCCACCACGCTGCTGTTCATCGTCGTGGTCGGCTTCGTGTTTCTATACTTCGCTGCGAACGCACGAAGGTGCAGCTTCGCGACGTCTGGATCGGCGCGGTCGTCACTTCGGCCTGCTGTGGAAAGGCGCGCTCGAGGCGTCCTGGCCCGCAGCAAATCCGGCGACATGTCGCGCTTTACGCGCGTGAACGGATCTGATCGCCGCCGTCGTGGTGTTCCTGCTGTGGGTCTACGTCCAGGCCGTGATTCTGGGCTGTGCGGCGTCGGGTTCACCGCCGCGCTATCGCGCGGCTGCGGCGCGGACGGCCGGAAGATGTGCCATGCTGCAGCCGCGCCGGCTGCCACGAACCTGAGAAGTCAGAAGTTTCCAGTCAGAAGTCAGAGATCTGCGGGCTGTTCAGACTTCAGACTTCAAACTTCAGACTTCAGACTTCAAACTTCAAACTTCAGACTTGTAAGGCACGGATAATCGCTTCGCCGGAATCACCGCGCATCGTCGTCCGGCTTGCGCGAGGTGATCAGGTTGCCGTCCTCGACCACCGGCTTGTCGACGTAGAGGCCAGCCGGCGTTCATCACGTCGATGGCGATCGACGGCCAGCAGGTCAGCGTGCGGCGCGCGGCGTGCGATGGCGGAAATCAGCAGTTGCGGTCCGTGGCAGATCGCCGCCACGGGTTTGTTGGCTTCCATGGCGTCACGCGCGAGATCGACCATCGCATGGCGCATCCGCATCTTGTCCGGTGCGTGGCCGCCGGGAATGACGAGCGCGTCGAAGTCCCTTCATGCGTGCGGCACCCGCGACGTCAGCTTTCACGGTGGCCAGCCCGCGCTTGCCCTTGAATTCGGCGCCGGCCGTCGGCCGACCAGAGCGTCACCGTGCGCCGGCCCCACGCAATGCTTCGAGCGGGCCGGTCAACTCGCGGATCCTCGAATCCGTCCTCGACGAGGATCGCGACGCGCTTGCCCTGCAGCGACGCAATCATGGAACGGATTGTATCCCAGGCGCCTCCGCTCGCGCGGCGCGGCAAGCTGATCAGTGATCGGGTGATTTGGTGATTGGGTGATCGTTGGGGATTGCAGACATTGAGTGATCGGGTGATTGGACTGGTTGATTGACAATCACCCAATGACGCAATCACTCAATGAGACAACGATCACCAAATCACCCAAATCACCAGATCACCAAATGGCTGCCGCAGTCATTACTGTCATAATGCCTTGATGAACCGCCTCGGGCACGAGCGCAGCCTGCGCTTGCTTCAGCACGCCGACAACCCGGTCGACTGGTTTCCGTGGGGCGACGAGGCGTTCGCGAAGGCGCGCGACGGACGGACAAGCCGATCTTCCTCTCGATCGGCTACTCGACCTGTCACTGGTGCCACGTGATGGAGCACGAGTCGTTCGAGAGCGACGCAGTCGCCGCCGGTGCTGAACGAGCACTTCGTGTCCGATCAAGGTCGATCGCGAGGAGCGGCCCGACGTCGATCGCGTCTACATGACGTTCGTGCAGGCGACCACCGGATCCGGCGGCTGGCCGATGAGCGTCTGGCTGACGCCCGATCTGAAGCCGTTCTACGGCGGCACCTACTTTCCGCCGACGTCGCAGTGGGGACGCCCGGCGTTCGTCGACATCCTGCAGGAGATCGCGCGCGTCTGGCAGGCCGAGCGCGCGAAGGTCGTCGCAGCTCGGCGGAGGCGATCGACGAGCGGCTGAGCGGTGCTGAGCGCGCGGCCGTCGGTCTGACGGTGCCCGGTGCGCGACGCACGTCGATCGCGACGGTCGACGCAGTTTCAGCGAGGCGTTCGACGCGCCGACGCGGCGGCTTCGGCGACGCGCCGAAGTTCCCGCGCCCGAGCGAGCTGCTGTTCCTGCTGCGCGAGCACGCGCGCAACCGGCGACGCACGACGCGCGGCGACATGGTGCTGCGCACGCTGCGCGCGATGGCGCTCGGCGGCATGCGCGATCACATCGGCGGCGGGTTCCATCGCTACTCGGTCGACGGCGACTGGCGCGTGCCGCACTTCGAGAAGATGCTCTACGACCAGGCGCAGCTCGTGCATCGCGTTCATCGAGGCGCGCAGGTGTCCGGCGATCCGTTCTACGCCGAGGTCGCCGAAGACACGCTGCTATGCGTGATGCGCGAGATGACCGACGCCGGCGGCGGCTTCTATTCGGCCGAGGACGCCGACAGCATTCCGCCGGAAGAGGCCGGCGCGGCACGCGCACAAGAAGGAAGGCGCGTTCTATCTCTGGCGCGCCGACGAGACTCGACGCGCTGCTCGGCGACGATGCGGCCGATCGTCAGGCTGCGGTTCGGCATCGAGCCGGACGGCAACGCGCCGCACGATCCGCAGCAGGAGTTCACCGGCAAGAACCTGCTCTACGTGGCGCCGGTCGATCGACGACATCGGCGCAGGCAGACCGGCAGGCGCGCGCGACGACATCGTCGACGTCTTCAACGCGCGCGCCTGATGATTGTTCGAGAGCGCCTCGAGCCGGCCGCGCCCGCAGCGCGACGACAAGATTCTCGACGGCGTGGAACGGGCTGATGATTGCGCGCCTTCGCGCATGGCGCGCGTGCTTCCGCGGTGGCCCGAGCGACGCGACGGAGCGCCTACCTGGCAGGCCGGCTGCGCCGCGCCGCGGCTGTTCGTTACGCGAGCAGATGTGGAACGCCGCGCACTGGGTGCGCTGCTGCGGCCGCTATCGCGACGGGCACGCCGGAGATCGAGGGCTACGCCGAAGACTACGCGTACCTCATCGCCGGCCTGCTCGAGCTGTTTCAGGCCGACGCCGGAGCCGATGTGGCTCGAGTGGGCGATCGCGCTGCAGCGGCGGCAGGACGAGCTGTTCTGGGACGAAGCGAGCGGCGGCTGGTTCAGCACGACCGGCCAGCGATCCGAGCGTGCTGCTGCGGATGAAAGAGGACTACGACGGCGCCGAGCCGACCGCGAGCTCCGTGTCGGTCCTGAACCTGCTGGCGCTGTCGCACCTGGTGCACGATCCGCAGTGGACCGATCGCATCGAGCGGACGCTGCGCTGTTCGGCGACGCGGCTCGACGCAGATGGGCCGCGGCGTGCCGATGATGGCGGCGGCGCTGTCCGACGCACACGGCCGGCGTCCAGCAGATCGTGATCGCGGAAGTGCGACGGCGACGGCGCGCATGGACCGCGATCGCGCTCGCGTTGCATACCTGCCGTTTGCGGTTCAGCTGCGCGTCACGCCGCGATCGGCAGCGCGGCTCTGGCTGGCAGCCTGCCGTTCATCGCGGCGATGCAGCCGGTGGACGGCGTCACGCGCCGGCGTACGTCTGTCGCGACTTCACCTGCCGCCAGCCGGTGACGACCGTCGACGCGCTCGAGCAGGAACTGGAGACCGCGTCATGACCGATCGTGACCGTCGACGTCTGGCTGAGAGGCACTGACTTCGCCACCACGGCGACCATCGAAGGGTCGCCCGCGAGCCCGCCGACGTGGACCGACGACGACGTGCGGCTGGTGCTCGAAGGCGATGCTTCGCGCGATGGACCGGCTGAAGCGGCCGGGCGAAAGCGACCGCGACGATTCAGCTGCGCGGCCTGAGCTGGATCGTGAATCCTTACGAAGAAGGCGGCGTCGTCATCGCGATCGAGATCACGATGGAGCGGCGATCGCCGGTCCGTTCGACATCGACAAGGCCGCGCTCGAGGCGATGATCGCCCGCGTGCTGGCGCCAGCCTGCTCCGCCCTCGTCCTTTCTACGGTCGCACTGACGAAATCGAATCCCTTGACGTTTCGTGTCAGCCGACTTTTGGCGCTGAGGCCGCCGCCCGCCTGCACGATAATCACGCCGGACGCCTTGCAATCCGTCCGGCGACATCGGAGAATCACGCACCCTCGTTCAGCCGGATCACACCGCATGTCAAACATCGCCGGCAAAGCCTACGCGATGAACGCCATCACGCCGATGCGCCGGCACACGGCGTGGCTGAACCGGTTTTTCTTCTGGTCTCCGGGCAGGTTCACGTCGTTCCTCGGGGGCTTCTGACGCTGTCGCTGATTCACTACGCGCGCTGGGTCATCATCAAGCCGGGTCAGTTTCCACGGCTCAGTCCCGACCAGCCTGAAGAACAGCTGAAGTACCACTACATGATCTTCTTCAGCAACTTCAACGGCAGCTGGGACCGAGCACGTGGACTCGTTCTCGTCGGCGATCTCGGGAGGCCTCGACAAGTTCTGGATTCTCAACATCAGCTACTTGAAATCGATTCCGATGCTGCCGTTCCACCGCTACATCACGGCCAACCAGATCTGGACCGACCACTACTACAACGCGTATCCGATGGCGTCCTCGAACGACGTGAAGTCGGCGCGGAGGGTCCGCGATGCGCTGCTCGCCTTCCTTCCCGACGCGGAGCGCGCCACCCCGCAGGAGTTTCAGGACAAAGCTTACAACCGGCTGCCGATCGGGCTGCAGCACGACCTCAGTCAGATGGACGCCAACCCTGTCGTGAGCCTCGCGGCATCGGCCGTCGAACGGCGGCTGCGGCGCGAAACAGGGCCTGCCGGTCCGGTCATCCTGAGACGATGGCCAACAAGAGCGGAAACGCCTACGGCCTGACGGTGCTGTGCCCCATTCTGCAGGGCCTGCCGAAGCACGCGCCGGACGGCATGAACGATCAGGACTCATGCGGATCTGGTGCGATTCGCGGCTCCAGCGGCTGGCCGTGAACGAGCTGAGTCCGATGGCGCGCGTCCCCAACACGCTATCTCAGCCGCCTGTGGGTTCTCGACGACGTTCCGTATCAGGGGCGGCCCGCGGTCCTCGAGCATCTCAAGTCCAACTACCTCGTGTTCTCGTCGAACTTCCACGGGGAGCTCGACGACTACCTGCGCGGCATGTGGAGCGCCGTCGAGCCGGAGCATTCGCGCCATCCCGCAGCATTGCGTCGGCTTCGATCGGGTGACGGATGTCACCACCTTTATCGACTACGTCAAACGCTGCCAGGTCGAGACGACGTTCTACTTCAACGGATCGTCGGACGAGCCGTTGGCGGTGCAGCTGAAGAGTCTCTATCTCAAGCAGGAGCTCGCGAAGTTCGCGGCGGCGAACCAGGGCAAGAGCGCGGCCGATCTTCAGGCGGCGTTCAAAGAGTTCGTCGCGCGCGTGCAGCCGGCGAACCTCGCACGCCCGACCTGGAAGCCAGGCGCCTACCATCTGGACCGCGCCGTCCTCGAGTAGTGGAGCAGTCACCCGCATGTATTTCGCAGCTGGATCTCGGCGACATCCAGGGCAACATCGTCAAGGCCTACGGCCGCTTCGGCTCTTCCGGTCGCGCGCCACGTCTTCTACAACATCGGCTCGGCGGAAGTCGGACGGCAATTCGTCACCGACATCACGCCGCTGGTGACGACGTCCTATCCGTGGACAGACGCCGCCGACGATCCCGCCCGTCGCCATGAACATCGCCTTCACCTACGAGGGCCTGCGCGTCACCTCGACGTGCCTGAGGAAACGCTGCACGGCTTCTCCGACGAGTTCTCGATGGGGATGAAGGCGCGCCGCGATATCGTCGGCGACACCGGGCCGAATCACTATTCGCGCTGGGATCCGATTTGGAACCTGGAGGAGCGCGGCGAAGCGCAGCACGTGCATGCTCGTGTCGATCAACGCCAAAACCGAGGACTTCATCGAAGAGCGTTACCTGCAGCTGCAACAGATTCTCGCGCGAGCGATCGCTAAGTTCCCGAGGTCCCGCCGCCAGGCGTCACGCAGCTGACGGGGCATCGCGGTCCCGGTGGCGCGCTGCTCGACTACCAACCGTCGGCGGCGCTCGTCGACCGCTGGGACAAGGAGCATTTCGGCTATAGCGACGGCATCAGCGGGACATTCTTCCGCGAGTGCGGCGAGGATCCGCGGCTGGTGATCGGCGGCGGGAAGCCGACCGGCAAGGATCCGCGGACGCCCGAGGGTTGGGAGCCGCTGGAGCCGGGCGAGTTCATCCTCGGCCATGCGGACGAGTCCGGAGCCTACCCGAGGCGCCGGGCCCGCCGTTGTTCTCGAGGAACGGCACGTTCCTCGTATGCCGCAAGCTGCATCAGAACGTCGCCTCCTTCAACGCATATCTGGAGCAGGAAGGCGCGCCGCTATCCCGGAGGCAAAGAGGCGCTCGCCGCGAAGTTCGCCGGGCGCTGGCGCAACGGCGCGCCCTCACGCGGTTTCCGACCGAAGCGGAGGCCAATCAGTTCGTCAACGAGGTGACCGCGCTGCAGGCGCTGGCGCGTGGCAAGACAGCGACACCCGCGGAACGCGCGCGGCTGGACGAACTCAAGCTGCAGTTCGTGGCCTTCGACTACGACGACGACCTCGAAGGCACGCGGTGCCCGTTCGGCTCGCACACGCGCCGCACGGAATCCGCGCAGCGGGTTGATGTTTGCCGCGAAAGGCGGATTCGGCCAGCCGGCGTTCGACACGCCCGGCGCGTTGTCGAACCGGCGCCGGATCCTCCGTCGCGGGCCTTCCATACGGGCTGGTCGAGGACCAGTCCGACCGACGACGGCGATCACGGCGTGATCATGATCATCCTGAATGCGGATCTCAGCCGTCAGTTCGAGTTCGTGCAGCAGCAGTGGATCAATTTCGGCAACGACTTCAGGCTGGCGAACGACAAGGATCCGCTGCTCGGCAACCATGGGATCGACGCCGAGGGCCGGGGCGCCGGACGGATGGTGATCGAAGGCGACGCGCGCGACGCAACACGCCGCCCTATTTCTGCAGCAACATGCCGACGTTCGTCGAGACCCGCGGCGGCGACTATTTCTTCGTTCCCAGCATGACCTGCCTGCGCATGATCGGCCTCGGCATCATCGACCCCACATAGGCCCGTGCTACGGCCGTCAATTGGGTTACTATTTGCCCACCAAGGAGATGCCCCCGGCAGTTCGACGTGCGGCGCTCGCCGGCCTGCTGGTGCTGGCGGCCATCCCGGCCGCCGGACAGGGCGCCCCCGGCTCGCCGCAGTGATGGCGATCCTGACCGCGTTAGTGCGCCGAACGCGTGCTCCGGCTCGGCGGCGCGGTCATCCTCGAAGGGCAACAGCGTCCGATCGTCGATCTGGACGAGCTGCCCGATCGGCGATTTCCGGCTGCACACACTCGATCTCGTGGGCGTCTCGATGGGCGCGTGGGGCCTGAAGGACGAGCTGTCGCGGCTGCCGCCGCTGCCGCATCTCAAAGAGCTCTATCATCAACGGCCGGCTTTGGTACAACCAGCCGACGTCGCTCGTCGCCGACACGATCGGACTGTTCGCCGCGTCGACCGATCTCGAGAAGCTCGTCCTGAGCAAGCCGGTCCAGACCTACATTCCGCTGGAAGATCCGGTTCTCGAGCAGGCTGGCGACACTTCCGCGGTCTCGAGGAGATGCGGCTGCACCAGACGCGGCTGCCCGGGCAACGCGCTCGCGCCGTTCACGAAGCTGAAGTACCTCGATCTCAGCCACAACCGCTTCTTCGACGATCGCGGCCTGCGCCACGTCGGGCCGCATGAGCGGCGCTGACGAAGCTGTATCTCGACCGGCACGTCCATCACCGATGAGGGCATGCAGCAACCTCGCCGGGCTGACGAATCTCACCGAGCTGGCGCTCGATGGGACGGGCATCTCGGACGCCGGTCTACGCACCTCGCGGGCCTGACGAAGCTGCGGCGGCTGAATCTGCTCGGCTCGCACTGTGACCGACAGCGGTCTGGCGTCACCTGCGAGCGCATGAGCGGTCTCGAGGAGCTGACGCTATACCGCACGAAGGTGTCGAATGCCGGTCTCGCGCGCCTCGCGCACCTGAGCACAGCCTGCGCGCGCTCGACGTTCGCTACAGCCGCGTGACCGCCGTCCGGCGTCAAAGAGCTGCAGGCCCGCCTGCCTGGCGTCGCGCGTCCTGGCGGACGATGCGGCGAATCCGCACCGCCAGGCGACGCCGTCGAAGTCGCGTCGGTCAACAGGCAAAGGCGAAGAGGCGATCGCGAAGTGGCTGCGATCGATCGGCGCCGCAGGTGCAGGCTCCGCGACGGCCATACGATCGCCGTCTCGCTCGCCTCGTCGTCGATCACCGATCGCGAGGTGGCGATCCTGCAGGAGCTGCCGCAGCTCGAGGAGCTGCAGCCTTCGCGACACCGAAATCAGCGATCTCGGGCGTCGCGCACCTCTCAGGCGATCCGGACGCTGCAGACGCTCGATCTCAGCCACACGCTGCTGTCCGACTCGGCGCTCGACAAGCTCGCGACGCTGACCGGCCTGCAGACGCCTGGATCTCAGTCACACGCTCGTGGAAGGCACCGGGCTCGGCGGCGCTCGCCGGCCTCGACCGCGCTTCGCGAGATCAGCTTCAGCAACACGCCGCTGCGCGACGAGGGCCTGGCGCTGATCTGGCGAAGCTGACCGGCCTCGAGAAGCTGTCGTTGAGCTATACCGACGTCACCGACGAGGGCATCGCGCATCTCGCGACGCTCGGGCGAACTGACGTACCTCGATCTATCGGGCGCCGACGTGGACGATGCCGGCCTGACAGATCGTGGGCAAGCTTGACCGAGCTCGAGGAGCTGCACGCTGAATTTCTGCCGCTTCGGCGACGCCGGTCTGAAGGCGATCGCCGGCCTCGCGCACTCGAAGCGACTCGAGCGTCGGTCACACCAAGGTGACGAACGCCGGTCATGGATGCGATCGGCGAAGCTGGCGTCGCCTTGAATCGCTGAATCTGGAGCACACGAAGGTCACGCGACGCCGGGTTCGCGCAAGCTGACGGGACTGCGCCAAGCTCGACAACCCTCGAGCTCGACAGCGTGGATCTCACCGACGCCGGCGTTGCGCATCTGGGCGGATTGCGCAGCGCTGAAGGATCTGGATCTCTACCACACGCTGGTGAGCGAGAAAGGCTTCGAGCAGCTGAAGACGACTGCTGCCCGGCTGCCGCATTCAGTACGATCGCGATTCCACGCAGGCGCGAGCGGCAGGAGTTGAGGCAGCTTTCATGATCCTGACCGTGCTTGTCGCTCGCCGGCGTTCTGAGTCCGCAACCGCAGCCTCAGCCCAGGGCGCGCTGCACAGGTCCGGCTGAAGCCGGACACTACTCCGACGCCGATATCGTGCGGCTCGATCGAAGCGCAGGGGCGGCCGCATCGTCCGCGATCAGGGCGGACGGATCGTCGAGGTCTCGCTGGCGCGCACGTGGGCGACCGACGCCGACGTCGAGCGGCTCGCCGCGGCTCAAGAGCGCTGAAGCGCCTCGATCTGTCGCTGACCTACGTGTCGGATCGCGGCGCCGAACGGCTGAAAGCGCTCGATCAGCTCGAAGATCTCGAACCTGTTCGCCGCCGAGTTCATCACCGACGCGGCGATGGCGTTCCTGCGCGGCAACCGCCAGCTGAAAACGCTGAACCTGCGCGGGACCGACGTCACCGACACGAGCCTCGCATGTATGTCGCGGAGCTGCCGCAGCTGAAGTCGCTCGACATCAGCTTCACGCAGATCACCGATGTCGGGCCTCGAGCACCTGGCGTCGCTCGCGCAGCTCGAAGAGCTGAATCTCGGCGGCAACAAGATCAGCGGCGCGAGCCTGCACGTGTTGAAGCTGCTGCCCAGGCTCCGGAAGCTGAGTTTCTACGGCATCCAGCGGCGCAACGCCGGGTGGTGCTGGGCGCCGGTCGTCACCGATCTGGAGCTCGAGACGATCTCGCTGCTCAGCGGACTCGAGGATCTGAACATCGGCTCCGGCGTGGCGCTCGGGCACGCCGCGGCCCAGGCGATCTCGGTCCGGCCGACGGGGAAGCGGAATGCCGCATCGCCGGTGGGATGCGGCGTCACCGATCTCGGTCTCGCGCAGTCTGTCGAAGCTCGAAAAGCTGCAGCACCTCGATGTGAGCGGCTCGGCGATTACCGTCGAACGGCCTGAAGGCGCTCGCGAACCTGCGAGATCTGCGGCGTCTGAGTCTGTGGAACGTCGAAGGGCATCGACGACGCCGCGGCGCCGCACCTGAAGCGCTCGGCAACCTGACGAGCCTCGATCTCTCGAACACGGCGGTCGGCGACGAAACGCTCGCGCGCCTGGGCAAAACTGTCCAGCCTGCGGCGCCTCTACGTGCGGCGAGACGAAGGTGACGCCGGAAGGGCTGACCGCGCTTCCGCAAAGCAGCATCCGGCGATCGTCGTGTCGTGGGCGAGCGCCGGCGCCGCGGGTCCCGTCGAGTCCTGCGAAGAGCACGAGCGTAGTCCCTGAAGTGCGCTGGGACAGCATGCAGAGCCAGCGCGCGTGCAGCTGCGCGCTGAGCTCGTGTGCTTTGGGCTCGCGGCGATCGGCTTCCAGGCGCGGCCAGCGCGTGCCGCGCGCGCCGAGTTTCGTTTTCACGCGCACGGTGTACTCGATCTTCGAAGCCGCGCAGTGCCGCGGCTGCCATGCCGACGATGGCGTGGCGTCGGCGACGCGGTTGCATTTTCCGGATCCGAACGCGAGCCCCGACGAGATCGAGGCGTTCGGCATCACGCTCGCCGTCCTGGTGGATCGCACCGATCCCGCCTCGATCGCTGCTGATCAACAAGCCGACCAACCGCGAGCGTCACACCGGCGGCGTTCGCATCCAGCCCGGGTCATTCGAGGAAGCAGGCGCTCACGCGAATGGGTGCGGCATCTCGCCGGCGCTTCCAGACGCGGCGGTCGCCGCGGCGCGCGAGCAGCCTCGCGCGGCACGCGCGACCGTCGGCACCGCGATCAGCTTCTGCCGGCGGCTGACGCACAGCCAGTACAACAACACGGTTCGCGATCTGCTCGGCGATTACAGCCGGCCGGCGGATCGGTTTCCGCCCGAGGATTTCGTCAACGGCTTCAAGAACCAGCTGCGCACGCAGGGCATGCCGCCGCTGCTGGCCGAGGCCTACAGCGCCGCGGCGCGAGAAGCTGGCGCTCAACGCGTTCCGCGCCGGCGACGTCAACGGGCTGGTGCCGTGCAAACCTGCGTCGGCTCGCGACGCGAAGTGCCGCGATCAGTTCGTTCGGACATTCGGCCTGCCGCGCGTTTCGCCGGCCGCTGACCGACGCCGAGCTCCGGCGCTACGCGCGCGCTCGTTCGAGCGCGCAGGCGGCGAAGACCGGCCAGTTCCTCGACGGCGCTCGCGTCGTCGTCGAGGCGATGCTGCAGTCGCCGAAATTTCTGTTTCATGTCGAGGCCGGCGCCGACCGGCCAGTTCCGCGACTACGCGATCGCCAGCCGGCTCTCGTACTTCCTCTGGGACACGATGCCGGACCGCGGTCTGTTCGAGGCGGCGGCCAACGGCGAGCTGCGATCCGGCGACGGTCTCGAGCGCGGTCGCGCAGACGCATGCTCGACCAGCCGCCGGCGCGCCAGGCGGTCGACGAGTTCTTCGCGCAGTGGCTCCGCTTCGATCGCGCGCTGGGCTCCGTGAAGGACCGGCGCCGTTATCCGGAGTTCACGCCGGAGCTGGCCGCGATGATGGTCCAGGAAACGCGCATGCTGCTCGGACAACCTCGTGTGGAACGACGGCAATTTCATGGAGGCGTTCACCGCCGATTACAGCTTCCTGAATGCCGGATCTCGCGAGCGTCTACGGCGTGCCGGCGCCCTCCGGGCGAGTTCGAGCGCGTGCGGTTCCCGGCCGGCTCGCACCGCGTCAGGCCTGCTCGGCCACGCATCGTTTCTGGCGTCGAACGCCGGACCGGTCGAAACGTCGCCGACCGCGCGCGGCATTTTCATCCGCGAGCAGCTGCTCTGCCAGCACGTGCCGAATCCGCCGCCCGGCGTGAACACGCAGGTGCCGGAGCCGACGATCGAGCGGCCGCTGCCGCGGCGGCAGCGCATGCAGGCGCACGTCGAGAATCCGACGTGCGCGAGCTGCCACCGCCTCGATGGATCCGATCGGCTTCGGCCTGGAAAACTACGACGCGGTCGGCACGCTGGCGCGACCAGGAAGCGATCGAATTCGAGATCCGCAGCGCGGGGCACGGCCGACGAGCAAGACGGTGGAGCTGCCGATTGACGGCAACGGGCGAGATCGCGGGCCTCGCGAACTCGCGCGTTCTCCGAGCCGCGAACAGATCGGACGCCTGCTCGCCGACAGCCGCGCCTGCCAGGAATGCGTCGTCAAACAGGTGTTCCGCTACGCGTTCGGCCGTGTCGGAGACGCCCGCCGATCGCGAGAGCCATCAAGACGCGCGTTGCCGCGTTTCGCGAGTCGGGATTCAAGTTCAAGGAACTGCTGATCGCGCTGGTCGCGGTCGCCGCAGTTCCTCGAGGAGTCTGGAGACTGCAATGCACGGGTCCCAGCCATGTCCCCAGCAGGAGACTGCCATGCCGCTCAGCAGACGACGCTTCCTCCGGAACATGAGCATGACCGGCGCGGCCGATTCGCGTCGGGCTGCCGCCGCTCGCGGCCATGTTCAATCATGAACGGCACGGCCTACGCCGCGACGGCGAGCGCGGCCGCGGCGATCCCAGCCGCGCTTCGTCTTCTGGTTCAACGGCAACGGCATTCCCGAGCGGTACTGGATCCCGCGCGAGATCGGCACCGACTACGAGCTGACGCCCTGCCTCGCGCCGCTCGCGTCGCTGCGCGACGACATCCACGTCATCAGCGGCATCGACAACCCGAACGCGCGCGTGACCGCGCCCGGCAACACGCATCACAAGTCGATGAGCGCGCTGGTGTCCGGGACGCCGTATACCGGCCGCGGGCGCCGGCGGCGCGTCGATCGATCAGGTGATCGCCGGCGCGATGCGCGGCGGAGTCGCGGTTCCGCTCGCTGCAGGTCGGCGTCTGCCAGGAATCGCACGGCGAGAACATCCATCGCAACCTGAGCTGGGCGGGCTACGACCGCGCGCTGCCGCCCGAGATGATTCCGCAGAACCTGTTCGACCGCCTGTTCGGCGTGCAGGGATCAAAGCTGGGTCGGACGCAAGAAGAGCGTCCTCGACGCGGTCCGCGAGGATCTGGCGGATCTGCAGCCGTCGCTCGGCCAGGCGGATCGCCATCGCCTCGACGAGCACCTGACGTCGGTCCGCGAGCTCGAGCGCGCCATCGCGAGCCTGCCGTCCGACTACGGCAAGAACGTCAAGGAGCCGGAGGACGTCGCCGACCTGACCGACTATCCGCGCATCGCGAAGATCCAGTCGGACCTCGTCGTGCACGCGCTCGCGTCGGGCCAGACGCGCGTCGCGTCATACATGCTGACCAAGTGCCAGAGCCTGGTCCGGCTCCCGTGGCTCGGCTACACGCGCTTGCGGCATCACGACTACACGCACACGAACGCGGAGTCGCCCGAAGGGCAGCGCACCATGCGCGACATCTGCCGCTGGCATGTCGAGGAGTTCGCGTACCTGCTGGCGAAGATGAAGTCCGTTCCGGAAGGGGACGGCACGCTGCTCGATCACAGCTGCGTCGTCTTCGCGCACGAGCACGCCGAGGCGAACCCGCACAAGGACAACGGGCTCGCGCTGATCGTGGCCGGCCATGCCGGCGGCCTGAAGACCGGCATGCACTCGAAGATGCGCACACACGATTGGCGATCTCTATCTCACCGTCGCCGAGGAAGTCTTCAGCTGCCGCTCGAGAAGGGCTTCCCGACGGCGGAGAAGAAGATCAGCGGGATCGTGTAGCTGAGCATCGGCTCAGCACGAAGTCACGCTGAGGTGAAGTCCACGAAGACCTTACAAAGGACTTCAGGCCCTTCGCGATCCACGTATTCGTGATAGCCGTCTGGTCTAGCGGCGTTTGTATCTCAAGCTCACCACCGTCTCCTGATCGAGCACGAGCGGCTTGACGAACTGGTGCGACACGCCGGCGCGCGGGACGTCCACGCGCACCGGCAAGACGCCGGCGGCGCGGCGCTGAAGGTCGATCACGTTCTGTGACGGCGGCAGGAACCTCAAGTGAGTCCTGCGACTTCTTCTGGACCGCAGGCGACTCCCCGGAGACCGTGACGGTTTCCTCGACGCGACCGCCACCGACATCACGAAGTCCACCTGTTTCGATGTCTGATCGAAGTCGAACGAACGGCTCTGCGGTCCGGAAGCCGTCCAACTGCGCGCGTTATCGTCGCCACGCCCGAAGGCAGACCGGACAATAGATACGTTCCATCCGCGGCCGTCACTGTCGCGCGATGACGAAACTCCCGACGTTGAACTGACCGTGACGCCAGGGACCGCCGCGCCAGTCGTGTCGGTGGCGCGTCCGCGGATCTGACCGGGCAGACCTCCGTATCGCCGTCACGGTGATGTTGCCCGAAGAGCCCCCGAGACTCCGCCGACATCGACCGCCCTGCCCTGCCGAGCCGCCGGGCTACCAGTCCCGCACGCCCATCCCGTATGATTCCGAACCGATCGCCATCTGATCGCGGCCGGGAAGGCCGCCTCGATCGATGACGTTGCCGTCGATCGCGCGCACCGAATACAGCTCCGGGACGAACAGTTCCCACTCGACGATGCCGACCGGAATGTCCATCTTCGGCAGCGTCATCTGCATGTCGCCCTTGCGAAGAAACGGCGTCCCCGCGTGGAGGTAGACGAACGCGACGCGGTAGCTGCCGTTCGGGCGGAAGCCTGGCCGCAGGAGCGGGACGCGTGTCCCGTCGGCGCCGGTCATGGCTTCGCCGTCTCGCCGGCCACCTCCACCGACACAATCGTCGCGCCGGCGGGCAGCGCGACCTTTCAGGAAGGGCTGCGCCCGGTTCTGCACCTGCAGGGCGATCTCCGTCAGCACCCGTCCTTCGGATGTCACGAGCGTCGTTGCAACGGCGCGATCGGCGACCGCGGCCAGCACACCGGCGTCGGCGAAGCGCTTCACGTCCATGGTCAGCGCTGCAGGCGCGGCCGCGGTGCGCTGGTAGCGGAACGCCGACAGAATCGGCAGCCGCGCCAGCGATTGCAGCGCGGCGTTGAGCTCGCGAACGTCGGTCCGGTGCATGTTGCCGGTCGACGGGTCTTCACCGGTCGCCCCGGCTCCGCGCCCGTTCGCGGTCAGCTCGAGGGTTCCCACACCTTCGATCGCGATCTCGCCGCGCTCGCGCTGCGATTCCGGCAGCGACACGAACCCGGTGTCGAGCGTGAACGACCCGCTCTCGTGCGGACGCTCGAGGCTGACGAGAAACTGATGGCGCGCGCGCCGCGGATCGCCGAGCGTCAACATGACACCCCCTTCCCGCTGATCGCTCGACTCGAGCGTGCTGCCCGAAATGCCCGTCAGCTCATAGCCCGGAGGCAACCGGAGCTCGATGCGTCCGCGGCTCGCCCTGGCACGACCGTCACGTCGACCAGCGCCGCCATCCGCACGTCGAGTCGTCGAGCGTGACGAGCGTCATGACGTCCGCGAGCGGTTCGCACCTCGCGTGCGGCCGCGGCACCGGCGCGCTGTCGCGCATCGACCACCAGACATCGGTCGCCGTGCCGGGGCGAAGCGTCACGTCGACGGTCGTCCGGCCGTTGGCGGCGGATCGCCTGGTGATCGAGACCGGCCGACACGTGGACGTCGGCCTGATCGCCCGGCAGGTCGATCGTCGCGCGGGCGGTGCCCGACGGCGGCACCGGCAGCCTGAAAGACGCACGCCCGGGCGCGAACAGCAGTGGCGCGCCCCATTCGAGCGTGAGCGCGAACGGGCCGGGCCCTGGCAGAAGCGCGACATGCATCGCGCCGTCGGCGCTGAGTGGCAGCGGCCGGCCGGAAGCACTGCCTTCGATCAGAGTCGCCCCGGCCACGAGAGGGACGCGATTGATGCCAGGTCTGAGCACGTCGCCTGCCAGGTTGAACACACCGTGCGCAGTTTCGCGATCGATGCGGACCCGCAAGTCGGCGCTCGAGAGAACGGCGCCCACCGGCGCCAGGGCAGGACCTTGTGGCGGGCGGCTTGCGAGGTCCATCAGTCGGTTGTATTCGGTAAGCGACAGCGTCACCGCTGCGTGCCGCATCGGTTCGCGAAACCTCGGTCGTCCGCACCGGCGGCTGCGCGCTGGCGGCATTCGACAACGCGAGAACGACGATCGTCAGACACGTGATCTTGGGTGAGGTCATGGTGGTCTCCTTACTTCACGCGCCTGACAAGCAGATCGACGCTGGGTGTGCTGGCCTCGGCGGTCAATTCGGATGCCAGGAACACCGACGGACCGAACGACGGGAACGCCGCGCGGACCGGCAGCGAGCCGACGACGATGCGGCCGCCGGGTTCGTTCTTGAAGCGATCGACAAGGCGCCTGCAGTCCGCCAGTGGCGCCGCGCCTCCGACGAGCGCTCGACCGCGCGGCGCCGGCGGCTGGTCGAGGCGGCGCCGGGCGAAGCGCGGCCGCGAACGGGCCGGGATCGCTGTCCACGCGAAACGGTCCGAGCTGCGGCTCTACACGAAAGCGCGGCGAGTAGTGCAACTCGACGCCCGGTGCGCGATACCGGCAGATCGAGCGCTGGCAGTCTCGACGCGGGCGTGTCCCTTGTCCACCCATCCGTCAGTCTGCTGGAGGTACAGCAGCTCGACGACGAAACGTCGGCGCCTCCTCGCCGCGCGCCCTTCTCGAGCGGCAGGAGCACGGCGTTGGCCTCGGCGACGCCGGGACGAATCGGACGCCCGCCGACCTGTGCGCTCCAGATGGTCGAGCCCGCGGGCAGCGTCGCCTTCAGAAAGCTGCGCTGGTTGTTGCGGACGGCGTATCGCGCCTCGACGAGGAGCCGTCCGTCTTCCGACGCGAGCGCGCGGTAGCGCGCCTCCTCGACGTTGGCGATGAAAACGGCCTGCGGCGTGTAGCGAACGACCGTGCACGGCGAGCGCGCGGGCGTCGGTGCCCGTCAGCGGTCTGTGGCGAAACGCGATCATCGACGGCGACTCGCGGCCGGCGACCAGATCGCCGAGCTCGGACGGATCCGCCGGCTCGAATCCGCGCGCCTGACGCGCCCGAATCTCGCCGGCGCCGGCGACGTCCACCGCGACCCCGCCGGTTTCGCGTTCGGCGGACGGCATCCGCACCAGCGGCACTGCGCAATCGCGCCATCGCGCGCCGTCTCGCGTCGCCCGAGACGACGAACGAGACTTCGGTGGCCGTTGGCTCGAGCAGCTTGACGCGCAGCAGACCGCCGTTCGTTTCCCAGTCGGCGACCGTCGATCCGTTCACCTGGTTGACGACGAGTCCCGCTGGAATCGCGAGCGACACCTCGCGCGCCAACCCTGCAGGACCTCGACGCGGACTGCCGCCGCCACCTGCGACGCGTCCTCGCCGAGCCCGACGACCTGCGTCACCCGCGCGCGCACCCGCAGCGGCTGCTCGGCGCGCCGGTCGTCGACCTTCCGCTTCCACCGCATCGTCAGCGCCTGGTTCGGGAGGCCGAACGCCGTCCAGCGGCTCTCGGTCGACGTCTCCGCGTGATCGGCGAGGAAGCCGCCGGCGAGCGACAAGTCGACGCCGCTCTTCGGCAGCGCGAGCCTGACGCGCGAAATCGGCGACGGCGAGGCGGGCAGCGTCATCGATTCGGCGCCACGCCGACGTCGTGAGCGGAATGACGACGTCGAGCGTCAGGATCGAGCGGCCCGCGCGCGAGAGGAGCACGTGCGGCGGAGGGCCGTCGACGAGCGCCACCGGCTGGCCGTCGAGGCTGGCCTCCCGCACCATCAGCCCGGCGGGAATCTGCAGGCGCGTCCAGCCGTCGCGCAGGACGTCGATCGTCAGCAGCGCGCGGCCGGCAACCGCGTCGGCGTCGACGCGCAGGTCGTAATCGACGCGCGTCAGCGTCGCGTCGACCGGCGGCGTCGGCGATTGGCGGCGGTGGCGGGTTGGCGCGGTCGCGCAGCGCGCGGTACTCGTCGACCGGAAGGACGACCCAGCCATCCGGCGGCGCTGTCGTTTGACGCGACCGGGACGGCAGCGAATGAAAACACGCACACACGAGTGCAACGGCAAGGACGAGGCGTGCTCGGTCCATGCGATCCTCCTCCCGGTTTCGACACCGGGACGCGGCAGCTGGCTACGTGTTATGACGCGCCAGAACCGCCGAGCGCCGGGACCGGATGGATTGCAAGTGAGTGACCGCAGATCAACAGAGGGGAATCGCCGGTAAAGCGGCGCAAAGTGCGGGCGATTACAGTTTCGACGAACGAGCAGCGTGCAGCGCGTTGGACCAGTTCAAGAACACGGATCCAACGCGCTGCACGCCCAGGGTTCTCAGGGCTTGAGGACCTTGACGACAAAGTAGCTGACCGACTTGGGAACTTCCTTGAACCAATGTGGCACACCGGCGGGAATGACAAAGACATCTCCCTTGGCGATGCGATGCGTTTCGCCACCGGTGATGTCCGCGCCCTGCCACTGTCCCGGCGACGTCACCTTACCGCCCTCCATCTTGCCGCCAAACACGAATGTCGCCTCCCCGTCGACGACGTAGAGGCACGTCGGTCTCCTTGTCGTGCACTTCGACCTTGCCGCCGGTCTCGCGGTGACTTCCGGAGACGAGCAAGTCCGGCCGGGTGACCAGAGGGCCCCCTTTCGCCGAGCGCCGCCGCGACTTCGCCGGATCGATATGGACGCCTCCGGAGCTACCACTTTGCGCGCCCGCGAGGACGCCGATCGTGAACACCAATCGCCGGGATCAGCCAGAGTTTCATCACAGCCCTTAGAGAAAGCAGCCCTAAGGGCTGCGCTACGATGCGTCGACATCGGCGGCCTCTCGTAGCGCAGGCCTTCAGGCCGCCATCGACGCCGGGCAGCCTCGCAGGCTGCGCGTTCAAACCCGTCTCAGTTCCTCGCGCCGTAGGTCTCGTGTACTTGTTGCGGCTGTTCGTGACCTGAACGACCCGTCCGTCCGCGCCGACACTTTGAGGTAGTGCGCGGGCGAGTGGGCCGCATTGCCGCCGGACCCGCCGGCGGCGGTGCGGCGGCCGGTTGCGCACCGGGCGCCGGGCTGGTGAGGATTGCCGCGAGCTGCGCGGGCTCGTCGATATTCGCGATCATCACGCCGGGCGCGTTGTGCTCGACGCCGTCCCAATACGACCAGTGCAGCTGCCAGCGATCTTCGAGGCCAGGCGACGATTCGAGAATCTCCGCCGTCTGGACAGCCCCCTTTGCGCGTGCCGTTGTTCATGATCGCCACGCGCGGCCGCACGCCGTGCACCAGCGCGGCGGAGCCCGACTGATCGAGCCCGTGATGGCTCGTCAGGTACAGATCGACCGTTCCGATCGGGTTGTTGGGGCACATCAGCTTGAACTCGCGGTTCCAGGTGAAGTCCCCGAGATTGAGCATCCGGAACCGTCCGTAGGTCAGCACGAACCCGGCGGACTGATGGTTGTCCGGATCGACCCTGCTCTCGTCCCGCTCCTTGAAGCTCGCGCACGCCGGGTTCGGCCGGCCGGCGCCGGGCGCCTTGGCGATCGGCGTCTGCAGCACGTTGCCGGCGCTGGTGACCACCGTGATGTCCGTGCCGGCGAGCGCAATCTTGTCGCCCGGCTTCACCACGGTGTGCGCGGTCTTGCCGACGAGTTCCGCATACACCTTCGCGAAGGCGGCGATGGCCGGTCGATCCAGTTCGACCGAGTCGCCGTGATCGTAGAAATGCTTGATCGGAATCCGCTTGGACAGCTCCGGCATGCTGCCGTAGTGGTCGCCGTGATAATGCGTGAGAAACAGGTGATCGATCTGCTTCACGCCCGCGAGCTCGAGCACTCCGAGGATGCGGCCGAGATCGCGTTCGCCGGCGTTGCCCGTGTCAACCAGCAGCGTCTGGCCCGATGGCGAGACATAGAGCGTCGCCTGGCCGCCCTCCGTATCGATGAAATAGATGTCGAGCGCCTTTGCATCCGCGGGCGTCTGCGCCGGCAGGAGTGCCGCCGTCGACACGACCACGAGGGAAACGGCGAGGAACCGTGAAAGCATATGACCCACCTCTGTTGTAGCGCGGCCCTTTCAGGGCCGCGGGCGACGCGTCGTCAATCCAACGGCTTGATGCGGATGTTCTTGTAATACACGGTGCTGTTCGGGTCGTGGCCCTGCAGCGCGATCGTTCCAGGGCCGGTGATCTTCCGGCCGGGGCCTTCGCGTCCGCCATCCCAGTCCGCCGGCTGCGTCCATTGCACGAGCCTGCTTGTCGTTGACGTTCACGGTAATCGTGTCGCCCTGAACGATGATGTGCTCGGTGAACCACTCGTCGTCTTTCGCCGGCGACTGATCGAGCACGTCGGACACGTGATACAGGCTGCCGGTCCTGATCCGATCGGTGTGCGAGTTGTTCACCTGGATTTCGAAGCCCTTCGACGGAAACCGCCCGCTCGCGCTGGCGTTGCCGCCGATGGCCTGATACTCGGTCAGGACGTAGACCCCGCCATTCGACCCGGCGCGCGTCATGACGTCCACTTTCAGCTCGAAGTTGCGGAAGCTGTGGTTGCGAAAGCTGCCGTCGTAGTAGCAGTGGCTCGCCGCGCCTTTGGCGACGATGGCGCCGTCCTGAATGGTGAAGGTTTCCGCTGGCCCGGCGATTTTCCAGCCCGTGAAGTCGCGGCCGTTGAACAGCGCGGTGAATCCAGGTTCGACGGCCGGCGTGGCGACCTGCGCCGCGGCAGCGAGGAGCAACGCAAAGAAACGTGTGATGAGATTCATGATTTCCCGGCCAGCGTTCAGAGTCGGTTCTGGCAGTCTTGAGATAGCGTCTCGATCCGTGTGACGACGTCGGGGTTGGCGGCGGCGACGTCGTGCTCTTCGTGGGGATCGGCATCGAGATCGTACACTTCGAGCGGACTGCCGGGCTTCAGCCGCACCGCCTTCCAGCGCTCCATCCTGACGGCCTGCTGAAACCCGCGCTCGTGGAACTCCCAATAGAAAACGGGTGCGTCGGCTGCGATTCGCCCCGGAGCGCGGCGGCCATCGACATGCCGTCGAGTCCCGCGGGGACGCGCGCGCCCGCCACCGCTGCCACCGTCGGCAAGACATCCCAGTGTGCCCACACGTGGTTGCTGACGCGTCCCGCCGGGACGACGCCCGTCCAGCGCGCGATCATCGGGACGCGAATACCGCCCTCGTAGAGGTCCCGCTTGATGCCGCGGAGTCCGCCGGCGCTCTTGAAGAACACCGGATCGCCGCCGCCTTCCTGATGGGGACCGTTGTCGCTGATGAACAGCACCAGCGTCCGGCGATCGATGCCGCGCTGACCGAGCAGGTCCACGAGGCGGCCGACGTCGCGGTCCATGCGCGTGATCATCGCCGCGAACGCCGCGTGCGGCTGGGGCTGCGATCGATAGCCGAGCGACGGTGCCCTGGACGCAGCGCCGGTCGGCGTGCCGTCAGCGGTCGGGTTGGCGAACGGCCGCTCGGCGAACTTGCCGCGGAACGGCTCCAGCGAGTCGTCCGGGACTCGGAGCTCGGCGTGGGGCACGGTGTAATTGAGGTAGACGAAGAACGGCCGCGTATCGCTGCGCTCGATGAACGCGGCCGCTTCTCTCGGTGAACAGGTCGTTCACGTAGTCGCGGTCGAGGTCGCGTGCGCACCTCCTCGCCGTTCCGCCACAGGTGATCGGTGAACTGGCGGTGCGCGTGCCGGTGATCGAGGAATCCGGAACGCATAGTCGAATCCCTGTTTGTCCGGCTGGCCGGTCGTGCCCGGCTGGCCGAGGCCCCACTTGCCGATGACCGCCGTGCGATACCCAGAGTCGCGCAGCACCTCCGCCATCGTCACGTCGTCTGGCCGGAGCGGCACGTCACCGCCGGGCAGGCCGCCGTTCCCTCGAATCCAGCCGTGCCCGGTGTGCATGCCGGTCATGAGCGCGGCACGCGACGGGGCGCACACGGTGCTGCCGGCGTAGCACTGCGTGAACCGCGTGCCTTCTCGTGCGAGCCGATCGAGCGCCGGCGTCTGGAAACGAGACTGGCCGTACGCGCTGAGGTCGCCGTAGCCGGAGATCGTCAGCCTGGATGAGCAACACGTTCGGCGCCGAGCCGGCCGGTTGAGCGCCGGCGGCGGTCCTGCCACTCGACAGCGCCACCACGACGAGCGGTAGCGACGCGATGACGGCTGCGGTTCGCGTCATGCGCGCGTCGCCTACTGGAGCCGCCACTGTTCGTCGAAGAATCCCGACAGCGCGATGTCGCCGGCCGCCGTCAGCACCGGAATAGTCGCCGAGCCTGGGGTAGAGCCACGCGTTCGTGCCGCGGAAATCGTCGTCGCCGAAGGTGTGGCCGCTGTTGATGACGACGTACGCCTTCGGATTGAGCGGGTTCGGATAGACGATCACCGGGACGTGATCGGACGCGCCGAACGTGTGCGTTCCAATCGTGATGTCGGTTTTCGACCAGCGAATCGGCAGCTGGCCGATCACTTTGGCGATCACGCTGTTGCTGCCGGGGTCGCCGAAGAGGATCAGGTTGTAGTCGGCGATGTCGCTCGCCTCGACGCGCGCGTCGTCCTTGACGCGCACGTCGCCGCGCAGCCACTTCGCGAAGTTCGCGCTGAAGACTTCAGGGTCTTTGCCGACCACTCCCGCGACACCGGATTCCACGGGGTTCCGGTGGGACGCACGCACAGGAACGGATCGACGAACGCGTCGTCTACTGGACCCTGCAGCCCGTGGATCTTGCGCAGTTCGTAGCGAGCCCCGCCTCTTCCCTTACGTCGGCGGAGTCTCGCCGTAGCCTTGGCGAAGGCGGAGCAGCGAGCGTCCATGCGGATCCGGTTTTCACGAACGACGGATTGGCGCCAGCCTTGATCGTCCGGCCATCGATGGTGAACGCGCCGGCCGACGCCTCGAGCTCGAGGCGGCTGACGTTCTTCGTTGTCAGCGTGTAGGTTTCGCCGCCGCGGCTTCTGGTCGCATCGACTTCGGCGCGCGTGACGTCTTGTCGAGGCCCGGTGACAGTGAGCCACCAGGCCTTGTTGAACCTCGTCGTGTAGGTGACAAACCGCACGCGATCGGGAATGCGGTCGGCGGTCTCCAGCGCTTTCCTGATGAAGACGTTCGACTCCGGCCCGACTCTCCGGGTGCCACGAGTGTGCGGTCTTCGGTCCGATCAGGAAGAGCGTCCGCAGGTCGCTGGTCACCCAGCGGAACGGTCCGTCCTGCTGAAAGCGAAAGCCTTCCGCCGTCAGCTGTTCGCGGATGTTGACGGACGCCTGCAGCTGGGCGTCGATCTCGCCGCCGTAGCCGACCGTCGGCGTATTGAATGCGTTGAGCGAGTAGTCGACCGCGTCGTAGTAGTGGAGCATCGCTTCCTGCATGGTGGCAGCGATTCTCTCTTGCCGTAGCGGCGCGTCTCCGTATATCCCGCGCCGGCTTCAATCGCCGCCCATCGCCCCGGATGGTGCAGACCCAGGTGCCACGAGCTGGCGCCGCCCATCGAGAATCCGCGGAGAACGATGCGGCGGGGATCGATGTTGTAGCGCTGCTGCACGGAGGCGAGCGACTCGAACAGATCCGACTCCGCCCGCCCAGCGGTACGACAGGTTCGTCCGGCCGAGCGGTTCCAGCTGGATGTAGTCCTGGTCGGCCGGAATCGGCCGATCGCGCTCCTGCTGCATGATGAACGCGACTTCGTTGAGCGTCCGGTCGGTGCCGTGCTGCCAGATATCGAGGCGCATCGGCCGGCTGCCGTCATACGAGGCCGGGATGGTGAGCCCGCACGGCTGGACGCTGCCGTCGACGCGCGACACGTACGCGCGAACGACGTGCCCCTTTCGTTTCGTCCAGGACGGGGCGCCCGCCTCGAGCTCCTTCGCCCGCGTCAGACCGGTGTCGAGGACGGACATCGTGTGGGCGACGTATTCCGGCTTCGCGAACTCCTCGGGGAAGCGCAGGATGTAGGCTCGCCGCCTTCCGATGAGATGTCGACGTCCGCCAGCAGGGCGGCGTCGGCCTTCTTCGCACGGAGCGGCGTCAACACGCGAGGCGAGCTCGGTCAGCTTCTTCCTCGATGGCAAGCTTCTGGTCGGCGCTCGGCCCGGCTCCAACGGTTGTCTGGCCACGAAGCGTCAGCGAGCCGAGCGGTCAGCGCCAGGAGGGGCAGTATCCGCGAACGCATGGCGGCAACTATAATACCGATGCCTGCCTCGCGATGGCAACCGTTTCAGGCGGCGGCGAGCTGGCGAGGTCTTCGTAGGCAGGATCTGTTTATCACCTGCAGATTTGCTCGATCCCCTCCAACCGAGTCGGCGTGTGGCTCCGTCTAACCACGGCGGGAGGCCCCGTGCTGTACGACCTTCGGTTCGCCGTTCGCATGCTGCTCAAGCGGCCGGGCTTTACGGCGCTCGCCGCGCTCACGCTTGCTGTCGGCATTGGCGCGACGGCCGCGGTCTTCAGCCTGGTCGAGGGCGTGCTTCTGACGCCGCCGCCGTATCGTGATCCCGACCGCCTCGTGATCATCCCCTCGGTCCGCGTCGACAGCCAGCAGGTCGAGCGCATCGAAGCGCATGCCGGCCATCCACTGGATGGACTGGCAGCAGCACGCGACGTCGTTCGAATCGGTCGCCGCGCACGTGCTGGACGTTCAACTTCCGCATCGACAACGCGGGCAGCGAATCGATCGAAGGGCATGGTGGTCACGCCCGAGTACTTCCGCGTGGTCGGCGTCCAGCCGATGCTGGGACGCGCGTTCACGGCGGAGGACGCCAAGCCGGGCCAGCCGTCGACGCGTCGATCATCCTCGGCCACGAATACTGGCAGCGCCGCTTCAACGGCGATCCGGCGATCGTCGGCAAGACGATTCGCATGAGCCGCCGCGATACGCCGCCGACGATCATCGGCGTCATGCCGCCGGGCGTGAGGTTTCTGCCGTCGCCGGCGGCATCGCAGGAGCCGAACTACGACGTCGATGCGACGGTCGATTTCCTGGATCCCGGCGCGCCGAACCCGCAGCGGCTGAAGCATTCTCGATGTGGGACGTCGTCGGACGGCTGAAGCCTGGCGTGACGCCCGGCGCAGGCGCAGACCGGAGCTCGGCCTGCTCGTGGCGCGCACAGGCGGCAGGACGATCGCGACCTCGAGGGTCGGTCGCCGCGCGTGCAGCCGCTCGTCGCCGAGATGAATCGCGACGGCCGGCGCATCCTGCTGCCGCTGTTCGGCGCGGCGGCGCTGGTGCTGCTCATCGCCTGCGGCAACACCGCGGCGCTGCTGCTCGTCCGCGGACTGCAGCGGTCAGCAGGAGTACGCCGTCCGCAGCGCGCTCGGCGTCGGACGCATGGCGCTCTTCCGTCAGGTGGCGATCGAAAGCGGATCGCTCGCGTTGATTGGAGGCGTGGCCGGCGTCGGCGCTCGCGTTCGGCATCGTGAACGTCTTCAAGGCTGATCGGCGGCCACGCGATTCCGCGCCTCGACGCGGTCTCCGCCGGCTGGCCGCTGCTGGTGTGCGGTCTGGTCTCGGCGCTGGTCGCGGCGATGCTGGCAGGGCTGGTGCCGGCGCTGCGCGCGTCGCGGATGGATCCGATCGACGCGCTGAAGAGCGCCGGCTCGCGGCAGCAGCGCCAGGCCGCGGCGAGCGCCGTCTGCTGCAGCGCGTCACGATGATCCAGACGGCGCTGACGCTGGCGCTGCTCGTCGGCGCCGGCCTGCTCGATCCGGACGATGCACAACGTCGCGAACGTGCAGAGCCGGCTACTCGCATGGATCGCGTGCTCGACGATGACCGTGACCGCGGTGCAGGGCGACTGGTCGGACTTCCACCACGCGCGCGCTCGAGCGCGTGTCGCGAGTGCCCGGTGTGCAGCGGGCCGCGTTCGCGTGGGGCACGCCGCTGACCGGGAACGACTGGCCCGGACTCGATCGAGATCGAAGGGCATCCGGTGACGAAGCCGAGCGACCGCATCGCGCTGCCGCTGCGGGCGGTCACGCCCGGCTACTTCGCGCTGCTCGGCTCTGACGCTCGTCGAAGGCCGCGACGTTCGCGACACCGACGATCGCAAGGGCGCCGGCCGTCGCTGTCGTCAATCAGGCGCTCGCCGATCGCTACTTCGCCGGCACGCCCGCGATCGGCAGAAGCTCTGGCTCGAGCGGACGCGATCGGCACGCGACCGAGATCGTCGGCGTCGTCGGCAACGCGCGCACCGGCGACCTCACGCGGGCGCCGACGCCGGAGGTGTATCTGTCGCTCTGGCAGGCGACGCGCGTTTTCGAAGGATCTCGTCGTGCGGACGGCGGCCGATCCGCGCGCGGCCATCGAGGCGATCCGGCGCGAGCTGCGCGCCGTGGATCCGACCGTCGCCGTCGAGCACGTCGAAGACGCTCGACGACATCCGCGCCGATTCGCTGGCGTCGCGCATCTTCGCGCAGCAGCTGCTGGTCGGGTTTTCGATCGTCGGCACGCTGCTGACGGTCGTCGGCGTCTATGGCGTCCTGGCGCTGTCGGTCGCCGCGCGCCGGCGGGAGATCGCGATCCGCACGGCGATCGGCGCGCACCGCCGCGACATCCGGAACCTGGTGTTCGGCGAAGGATTCCGGCTTGATCGCCGGCGGCATCGTGATCGGGATCGCCGGCGCGCTGATCGCCTCGCGCGTGCTGCAGTCGTTTCTGTTCGAGAGTGGAGCCGACCGATCCGCTAACGCTCGGCGGGCGCAGGCACTACTGTTCGTCCGGCGTGTCGGTGGTCGCGTGCTGGGTGCCGACGCCGGCGAGCCGCCGCCGTCGATCCTCTCGAAGCGTTGAGATGCAGTGACGGCGGTTCCTACCACTGGAACCACCACATCGGGAACAAGGCGGCCAACGCCGCGCCGACACTGGAGCGCGAGCACCATCGCCGGCCTGTCTGGGCTCCGCTGGCAGCCACCTGATCGCGAAAAACGCGACGACCGGCACTTGTCCGGCCATCAGCAGCTGCCAGATGTGCGCTGCCGTGTCCTTCGTCCGCCTGCCGGGCGGTGCCGAACATCGGTGGCGTGCGCCATCACGGTGGCGCAGGGCGGCGAGCGACATCACGACTGGAAGAAGGCGCACTGGGCCGCTTGAGCAGCATGGCGTTCACAGACGTCTCCGGCGTGAGCCGGGGTTCGGGTTCCGAAAGTTCCTTTGCATTGTAAAGGTAATTGGTGCGCACTGTGCAACTGCTATCCTTCGCGCGTCGCCGATGACGCCCTGGAGCCGAATCGTCGAACGCACGCGTCGATGGCATCGTCATCCTGGATATGTCCGCCGGGTGGGTGGCAGCCGCCGACAGCGCGACCAGCCTGCTGGGCACGATTGAACAGCTGATCGACCAGGGTCGGCGTCCACATCGTCGTCAATCTCGGCGAGGTGCGATCGGTGGACAGCGACGGCCTCGGCGAGATCGTGCGTGGATTCAATCGACGCTCGAGAGGCTGGCGGCCAGCTCGTGCTGTGCGGCGTCGCGGCGCACCTGCGCGAGCTGCTCGCGACGACGAAGCTCGACGAGTATCGATCTTCGACTCCGAACATGAGGCCGTCCGAAGCCTACAGGCGCGAGGCGTTCGGTCGAAGCTCTGACCGGTCCCTAGCAGCCAAGTCCCTATGTGGCGATTGCGCGGCGTTATTACCGCTTGCGCTCCCTGGCTTTGGCGTGTCGTCTCTTCGGCGACGGTTGGGCTGCTCGCGATTGGCCGTGGCAGCGTCGTCGTGTCACCGGCTTCGCAGGCCGACGTGGCCCGCGCTCACGACAGAGATTCAAGAAGCAGGACGCGGCGTTCTTTGGCGCCTTCAACGCGCGCACGATCTCGAGTCGATGATTGGCGTTCTTCGCCGCCGATGTGGAGTTCTGTCACGACAAAGACGGTCGACGTATCGTTCGACCAGCTGAAGACGGGCTTTCAAACCCCTGTTCTCGTCGCGCAGCGATGGCATCCGGCGCGATCTCGTTGCCGGGCACGCTCCGCGTCTATCCCGTGCCGAACTACGGCGCGATTGAAACCGGGACGCACCAAGTTCTGCCGCGTCGAGGGCGGCGAGGACGACTGCGGCGCGTTCCAGTTCGTGCTGGTGTGGCAGAAGCAGGACGGCCGCTGGCGTTGGCCTGACACGCGCGCTCAGCTTCGGCCACCCCAGCCCCTGATCTTTGGCTTCCTCGGGACGTTGTCGTCCGTCTTCACCTGCCTGGCGACTCCCGCGACGCTTTGAAGTATCGTGTCAGATGACCTGCTGGCGAAGTCTGCGCTCACCATCGAGGAAGGACCCGCACATGGCCGTGATGCACGAGATCGACTACAAAATCTTCGGCGACGACATGCAGTTCGTCGAAGTCGGAGCTGGATCCCGAACGAAGCCACGCGTGGCCGAGGCCGGCGGCATGATGTCATGGACGACGGCATCGAGATGGAAACGATCTTCGGCGACGGCTCGCAGCAGCAGGGCGGGTTCCTCGGCGCGCTGATGGGCGCCGGCAAGCGCCTGCTCGACCGGCGAGTCGCTGTTCATGACGGTCTTCCTCAACCGCAGCGAGCCAGAAGAAGAAGGTCGCGTTCGGCGCGCCGTATCCCGGGAAGATCATCGCCATCCATCTCGCCGAGATCGGCGGCGCAGCTGATCGCGCAGAAGGACTCGTTCCTCGCCGCGGCGAAAGGCGTCAGCATCGGCATCGCGTTTCAGCGCAAGCTCGGCGTCGGCCTGTTCGGCGGCGAGGGCTTCATCATGCAGCGCCTGCAGGGCGACGGCTGGGTGTTCGTCCACGCCGGCGGCACGCTGCAGGAGCGGACGCTGGCGGCCGGCGAAGTGATCTCGCGTGGACACCGGCTGCATCGTCGCGTTTCAACCGTCGGTCAACTACGACATTCAGTATACATCGGCAAGATCAAGTCGGCGCTGTTCGGCGGCGAAGGGCTTGTTCTTCGCGACGCTGCGCGGGTCCGGGCGTAGTCTGGCTTGCAGTCGCTGCCGCTGAGCCGGCTGGCCGAACCGGATCATCGCCGCCGTGCCGCGCCTCGGCGGCGGCGGGCGTGAAGAGAGGATCGATCCTCGGCGGCCTGGGAGGACCTTCTCGACGGCGACAACAGCTAGGCCGCCAGCCTAGAACCGTTTGCACGGCGTCGGCCACGATTCGCACGGGCCTGACGTCCGGTGATTCGCGTGTAATAGCTCCAGCGTGCTGCTCCTGGCGTCGGGGCGCGGCCGTCTTCACCTCGATCGTCAACATCTTGCCGTCCGCGCTCACCGAATGAGCTTTCGTTCACATTCGCAGACGCGCCGGCGGCGGCAGTCACCGACTGTCCCGCCGGCTCGTCAGCGTCCGCGGGCCCCACGCGGACGTCATGCCAATGATCGTGCCGCCCTGAAAGCCCTGCTGCAGTCACGCGTGCTGACGCCGGGGCGATAAAGATCCGAACGTGGCTCTCGTTGATCGGGAAACGCCTCGAGCAATGGGGCGTGCCGTTGGCGGGCTGAGTGACGTACGCGTGGGCGGCGCGCCGGCACCAATCAGGCCCGCGAGTCCGGCCCCGGGGTCCCACGCGGCTCGCGCCGCCGTATCAGGCCGCCGGCTGCCGCTCGCGAGGGCCAGCCGCCGGTGAACTCGGTGGGGCCGAGTAAAGAAGGCGGCGGCCAGGGCGCGGGTGAGGCCAGGTGCGTGGCACACCCCTTGCGCTTGTCGCATGCCTTGCGCTTGCGCTCCGGTCGCGCCCAGGATCCAGGCGCGACAATCTTTTCCGATCCCAGCGCGCGTAATGCAGCGTCGTGCCCACGAGCGTCGGCGCCGTCCCACGTCGTGGTGTCGAAGATCTTCGCCCGCGACGAGGATCGTCACGCCCTCGGCGGCGTCGAGCCGCGCGCAGCGCGAGGTCGCCGTCCTCGTCCATGCACGATCGCCTTGCCGTCGGCGTGGAGCAGGCTCGCGCGGCTGAAGCCGCGCATGCTGCCACGCCGACTGGCCGGTCTTGATGTCGAGCGCGGTCAGAAACGACGGACCGAAGTCGCCGGTCGTGCCGTAGACGAAGTCGCCGACGCGCATCGGGCTGAGGAACATGAAGCGCACGCGGTTCGGTGAACCACAACTCTTCGGCGTCTGGTCGCCCGTCCCCGCCGTGTGCAGCTGGATCGCCGCGGCTGCCGGCCTGATACGCCGGACGACACGAACAGACGACGTTGTCGCTGCCCCGAAGATCGGCGTCGCTGCAGTTGAGATCGTTGCCGGGATCGTGCGGGTGCGACCAGAGAACTGCGCCGTTGCCGGATCGAGGCCGGTCACCGTGCCGCCGGCGAGAAACACCAGCTGCGGCCGTGCCGTCGAAGTCGATCAGGATTGGGCGCGGCGCCTGACGTCAGAAAGTCGCCGCTCTTCCAGACCACCGCGCCGTCGCGACTGCCGGAACGCCATCACCGACTGGCCCGGTCCGCCCGACGCTGCAGATGATCGTGTCGCGATACGCAATCGGGCTGCAGCCGTAGCCGGTCTTGACCACCGGTCGGATCAGCAGCTCCGGCGAGTTGAACTCCTTGACGAAGTCGTGCGACCAGAGGATCTTGCCCGGTGCGCTTCTCGAACGCGAAGCAGTTGCTGGTTCGTGCCGATCGTGAAGACGCGCGATCGCCGACGACGAGCGGCGTCGAGTGCGGGCCGGCGCCGAAGCTGAAATCTCCGCCGTCGCGACGCGTACGTGTGCTCCCAGATGTGTCTTGCCGGTCTTGGCGTCGAGCGCAATGACGGCCGTCGATCCGCGTTCCGGGGCCCTGTGACCGCCGCGCCCGCCACGGCCGTTGCCTGCGCGATACATCGATGATGGCCACGAACGGCCATCGTGTCGACAACGATCGCCGAATGGCCGTCGGTTCCAGTGGAGCGGCTCCCGCAACATCGGCGGGCCGCTCTCCGGCCACTTCTCCGCCAGCCCCTTCCCGTCCGATCGCATGAGTTTCTTTTTGCGCACCGCCCCCATTTGCGGCCACGCGACTGGCGTCGACACGTTCTGTGCGGTGGGGCCGCCGGTCGCGATGGCGAGGCGCCAGAACACGGGCCTCATCGGTGGGCGGATCTTATCACAGCGGACGCGCACGATCCAGTTATACTGATTCTTCTGGGAAAGGCGACTGGGCGGCTGGATCAGCGACGCGTCAAATGCGAGATCGCCGAACGCCTTGAAGCGGTGGACGGGGCGCTTTGGGAGAGAAGTCGCCAGCCTCACACCCGATGGCTGGAAATGGCGCCGGAATCGAGCGGGCGCTAGCTATGCGCGGTGGCGTCCGACCGACAGCGAGCGCTGGGGCCTTGGGGCAGCGAGACGACCATGTAGGGATGCTTGGAGACGAGCGATCTGTTGCTGCGGCAGGAGTGGACTTGCTTCTCAGCCATGAGCTTGTCGATGCGCGCGAGACGTTCGGCGGTGTTGTCGCGTTCGAGTGCCATGTCGGGCCTTGCCTTTCTGGGGAGAAGGCGAGCATAGGCCTGAGCATGGCGGCTCGGCTGTTCAATGTTGAACAGCCGGTGTCTGGAAGCTTGCGAACAGGATGAAGACTTGCCACGTGGGATTAAGGGTCCGCCACAAATCACCAGCGCGCGCGCGAGTGAGGACGCCCCGCACCCCGCCGGCTCGCGGACCACGCCTGATGCGATCGACAACCGTGACGCGGAACCTGAGGTTCCCGCGCCCGCGCTGCGGCTGTCCCGACTGCGATCATCCCTTGATCTATCTCAACACCGTGCTCGGCGGCGTGAAGCCGCGCTCGAACGATGGGACTATTTCGAGTGTGTGCCTTGTGGGTTCTATAAATGCCCGATGCCGTACGGTCACTCCATCTGACGTGTCCCGTGCCGGAGGTCTGACGCCCGCGTTGGGCTAGCTCGACAACGCCCAGTGGAACGACTTCGAGCCTTCGCGGCACAGCGAGGCCGATCTGCGGGCGTCGAGCGCCCCTCAACAGTAAAGACGCTGGGACAAAACGCCGGGACAATCGGCCGGATGCAAACGCCGATGCCACGCCGCAGTCCGCGAAAATCATTGTTGATACGATAGACGCGCGCTCGACAGGCCGGGGTGGCGGAACTGGCAGACGCACAGGACTTAAAATCCTGGGTCCCGAAAGCGGTAGTTGTGGGTTCGATGCCCGCCCCCGGCACTCTTGCTCGACAGCCTTCGGGATGCTCGAAGCCGCCACTCACATCCGCTTCTAACGCGTTGAACAGTGGACGGTTGTCCACTTGCTTTTTTCCTCCTCCCGATTCATCGAACAACACGGCTCAGGGGTCCGTCACAGGGGGCGCCGATTCGAACCGAAGGAGCCCGCGATGCGAACCGTTGCCAGACTGACCTCGAGCCTCCGATCGGCATGTTGCTCCTCAGTGCCGGCGCATGTTCCAGCCCCACGGCGCCCACGCGCGTCGCTGACGAGAACGCGTCAGTGATCACCGTGGCTCCGGCCGCGCAAAGAGGACATGCTTCCCGGAGCAAGGCAGGCGATCACGGCGGGCCGCGCCCGCTGAGAACGCTGGGTGGTCGACCACTAGCGTTGGAACGTGCGACAGCTTGACGAAGAACTGGCCGTTCCAGACCGCCCGAGACGACGGTCGGCCTGAGTGGCCGCGATCGTCGCCGTACTCCCGATGAACATCACCGACTGCCAATTGAGCTGTAGGCGAAGAGCCCGATCCGCTGAACGCCCGGCGCGGGCGTCGACCGTCGCCTTGAACAGCGTGGCTCGCTCGTCGTGCGCGATGATACTGCCCAATGACGCGAACGAACAGGCGCGACGTGAACGTGAGCTGGCCTCACGCGACGAGACGCGCTGGGTGAACAGCCGCGTATCGGCCAGCGGACCATCGACGTTCAGCCAACGCGTGTTCTCGATCAGATCGAGCGCCAGATGATCCGGTCGCCTGCAGCGTCGCGCTGAGCGTTGATCGTCGAGCCGTGCGCCGGCCGCGCGTTCGCGAAGTCGATGTCCTGGCCCGAGCGTGCCGTTGATCGCTGACGGCGCTGACGCGCCGCGACGGGCTGAACTGCGCGTAGTAGCTGAACCGCTGTGCGGCCGATCACGCGCGTCACCAGCGCGCGTCGGGGTTGTCGATCATAGCGGAACTGCATGAAGCCGCTCCATCGCGTGTTCAGGCCGACGCCGGGTCTCGACGTCCGCGCGTGATGACCGCCCCGGATCGGTTCCGCCTGATAATCCACGCGTCACGAACGGGCGGGCGCATCGACACGAACCCCGTCGGATGCACGGTCCATCCGGCTGAGCCATTCGCCTTGCCGATAACCCGACCTGCGGCACGAACCCGGTGTCGGCGCGGAACCCGCCGCCGACGTCAGTGTACTTCTGGCGTACCAATCGAGGTGCCGCGTGTTGTGACTCCAGGTGGTCTGGAAGGCGCTGCCGCTCAGGTCGCTGGCCGTTCCACTCGCTGGCGAGGTCCGGGCCGGTCCGGCGTTCTGGCGTCTCGCTGAACAGCCACTGGCCGGTGATCGACATCCGTCGCCCGACGGCCGCCACTGGAAGTCGGGGACCGGCGACGCCGGTTGTGCGACGCCGGCGCTGACGGCTTCCCGATCGGTCACCAGTGCGCCGACAAACGACAGGCCGATGTCGCGCTTGCGCGCGGCCGACGAAGACCGTCGACGCGAAGTCCTGCGGCGCGGTCGGACGATTCATTGGGACCAGGCAGGATCGACGCTGCCGCCGCCGGCGTCTTCGGTCACGAGCGCCGTGTAGCGAATCGCCGCCGTCCTTGCCGGTGACACGTCCGCCCCACGTGGGGGCCGTAATCGTCCGCGTGTAGACCGCCTGAATCGGCGTCTGCAAACAGATCGACGCCCTCGAGGAAGAACGGACGCTTCTCGGGAAGAACAGCGCGAAGCGCTCGTTGGCCGAGATCTGCGCCGTGTCGGACTCGACCTGCGAGAAATCGGGCTTGATGGTGACGTCGATCGCGTTGTTCGGCGTCGGCGTCGAGCTTCGACGTCGACGCCGATGTGCGGCTTGAGCGGCGTCAGCGACCAGCGGCTGTCCGCAGCGCGTCACCGGCGGGCGCGCCGTCGCGGCTCGCCGCTCACATACGGCGCTGCGACGAGGTGACCGCCTGCCGGCAGATCCGCTCGAGGCCCGACGAGACGGTTCTCGCGGCAGATCGAGGCAGTTGCTGCCGCGCGGAATCGGCGCGCGACAAGCAGCTGATGGCGAAATCGCCGCGGGTAGTTGCGAAACAGCATGATGCCCCACGTCTGCGGATCGGCGCTCTTGTAGCGCAGCGATGGAGAACGGAATGCGCATCTCGACGATCCAGCCGTGGTCGGTGATGCGCGCGCGCCGAATCCCAGAAGAAATCGGGCGACGAGTTCTCGCCGGACGCGTCGTCGGTGACCGCGTCGTACTGACGTTGCGGGGCGTGACGAAGAACTCGAACGCGGTGCGGCCGGTGTTCAGCGGATCGATGAAGATGCCGCCGAAGTCCATGCTGTTGCCGCTGATGTCGTCGTGGTCGCCGAGCGGCGCGCGCGATCGTCGAGGGATCCAGGTCCTCGAACTCGAAGGCCGACATAAGAGAAGCGATCGTCGTAGGTCAGGTAGCCGACGCTCTTGACCGGCGGCTCGGTGCTTGTCGCCGGGCGTCACCTCATACCACGCTTGTCGATGCGCGTCGCGCGTCCGCCACGCTTCGTCCGGAGCAGAGTCGCCGTCCACGCGTATGGCCGCGTTCGCTCGGGTAATGTGGAACACCGCACCGGAGAGCGATGACTGGGCCTGCGCCAGACCGGCCAACAACGTCACCAACGCGGCGGCCAGGCAGCAGCCTCGGACCACTCGCTGAGTATCGACTGTGCGAAGGTCCCTCAAGGTCGACGTCGGGTGAAGTGGCACTTTGCACGAGTCGGAGCGTCCTGATATTGTTTGTAGGCAAAATATGGCCGCGAACAAGCGTGGAACACGAACTGGAGGCGCGGCAGCGCCGAGTTGTTGATCCTGGCGCTGCTCGAAGAGCGGCAGCGCCATGGCTACGAAATCGGTCAGCTGATCGCCAGTCGATCGAAAGGCGCGATCAATTTCCACATCACCATCCTGTATCCGACGCCATACCGCCTCGAAGATCGGCGGGTTGATCGATTCACGATGGGTCGAGCGCGCCGGTCAGCCGCCGGCGCCGCTACTACAAGCTGACGACATCGGGCCGCCGGATCCTCGCCAGCCAACGCACCACCTGGGAACAGTTCTTCGGCGCATTGAGTCGCGTGGCCAAACTGAGCCGCGCGTGAGGAGGCCGCCATGGACTTCAAGTCACGGCTTCGCGTCGCCCTTCCTGATGTCGACCGAAGACATCGTCGCCGAACTCACGGACCACGCCAAAGCGATCTACGAATCGGCCTCGAGCATCGGAGACGACGCGGACGAGGCCGAGCGCCGCGTCGAGGATACAGATCCAGGCGTGGGTCGATAACGCCGCCTCACTGCATCGCCGGCCCAAGGCCTGTGCCGGCAGTCACACCGGCCGCGCTGCCTGATGACGAATCACATCGCCGCAGTGCAGTCAGGACGTTCGATACGCGTGGCGTTTGATCAAGCGCGCCAGCCGGGATATGCAGCCCTCTGATCGCGACGATGGCCCTCGGTATCGCCGCAACCACGGTGCTCGGCAGCGTGGCGTGGTGTCCTGTTGAAGCCGCTGCCATGGGCGAACGCACCGCGACTGGTGCGGTTCTACGAAACGCGGCAGGGGAGCACGCGCCGGACGCCACCGGTGATGACGAACCTGGTCGTACCTCGAGTGGCAAAGAGGGATCCGCGCACGCTCGACGCGATTGGCGCGTGGTCGACGAACCTCGTTCCAGTGGGCGACGAACGGCCGGAGCGTATCCCGCGCAACGGCGCTGACGCCCAGCTTCGCTGACGCTCCTCGAAGCCGTGCCGCTCAAAGGTCGCTTGTTCCTGCCCGGCGACGACGAGCCGGCGCGTGCGCCGATGGTCCTGATCCTCACGGCTTCTGGCAGGAGCGCTACGGCGGCCGCACTGACATCGTCGGTCAAACGATCAGAATCAACGCGAAGATGCACACGATCGTCGGGGTGATGCCGCCGACGTTTGCGTTCCCG
>ERZ1370068.1273-contig-11164_pt1 | contig 74374 bp, 78 predicted proteins | sample MGYA00561227_ERZ1370068 | MGnify/ENA primary metagenome ERZ1370068 (study PRJEB38410, sample SAMEA6850437) | metagenome | study: Metagenomic assessment of the ecological functions of the soil: analysis of the soil microbiota associated with the... | reverse complement strand
TCAGACTATCGACGAAGCCGCCGCCGACTGGATCGACGACGGATGTGAACACGATAGGCACGGTGCGGGTTGCGTGTTGCGAGGCCGCCAGGGCCGGGCTGGAAGTGGCCAGGATGACGTCTGGCGCGATCGCGACCAGTTCCGCGGCAGAACTGACAGATCCGGTCGGCATCGCCCGCACCCCAGCGGGCAATGATCCGCACATTGCGGCCGTCGATCCAGCCCAATTGCTGCAGCCCCTGCTGAAATGCCGCGCGGCGGGCTTGCGATTCCGGATCGTCCGCCGCGAGATTGATGAGCAGGCCGATCCGTCGCATCCGCTCGCGCTGCTGCGCGCGCGCCGCGATCGGCCACGCAACCGCCGCGCCACCAAGAAGACTGATGAAATCGCGCCGTCTCATGTCGCACTCGCAGACTGCGACGCTAGCCTGGTTCGTGGCGCGCTCATCTTCTCAGCCGACCGGGGCTGTCCTGAAGAAAGTATCTCCTGAGCTGCTCACGGTCATTGACCTGGGCATCCGGCTCCGAGAGTACGGGCTGGGGCCGGTTGATGAGAGGTTGCGGCATGATGACCGGAGCTGTGCCCGGCGCTGTGATTACCGCTGCTTCGGCCGCAGTGACCTCGCGAATTCCGCTAATGAAAGCGACGGCTATTCCAAAGCAATCACCGCTCCCAACATGATCGCCTCCATCCACGGCGATGTGATCAGCACGCTAGGACCGGTGCGATACTGCGAATGTGAAGTTCTTCACACAGCATCAAATATTTTTATTGGACATAAGACGCCTACCCTCACGCGGCAACGGACCGATCTTGCAACCCCTCCTCGACGAGCCGCCAGAACGGTCCACGATGTCGCCCTCGCGATCGACCAGCTCGCGACTGAATGCCTGAAGTGGTTACGCACGGCCCCCTCAGGGGGACGCCAGAGTCTCATCGCCGCGCAAAGAAAAAGCCCCGCGGGAAGCGGGCGAGTTCTCGCTCGGGAGGAAAAAGTGCGACCGCATTCGGCGTCTGGTCGGCCTCTACGGTTGCGCAGTCGCCTCGACCGGCAGACCATACCCGTAGATCATCGGCCGATGCCGGGAAGGTTGCCCATCAGACAGTCGCTGAAACGTTGCACATTGAGCTGGCCCTCGTGGCTACGCCCGTCGGTGGCTTCGGGCACCTCCCTGCCCACCATTACCCGACACATCTGCGCCCTCGTCGCCATGTTATCCGGTGCCTTAGGCTTCGTCCTTTGCGCGGCCTGAGACGGCGCAGCCCATGTAACCACACAGAGGGCCAGCAGCATTGTTCTCATAGGGGTTCTCCTTGCGCCCGAGGCGTCCAGCAGACCCCACTGGCCTCAATTGAAAATGACCGAATAGTCGGTGAACTGATCGGTCGGCAGCTTTGCGCTCGTCATGATCTTGAGCGCCTCGATCTGGACCGACGGCGCGGCAACCTGGGCCTGCGTGCCCGAGACTGCCCATCCTGCGGCGAAAGTGACGATCGCGGCGGCGGCGGTGACTGCGAACAGTCCGGTCTTGGCGGTCATTTCAGTCCTCCCGTCGGGTTCGAGCTTAGTTCTGGGTGTGAATTAGCTCACCCTGGGAGGCCCCGCTGTGATGGCCATCACGGGATGGCGAGCCGAGGACAGCCCAGCGCGGAAAGATGCTCACGCAGGTCGGGCACTGGAATGACGAAGACTTACCCCGCGCCTCGCTAATCCGCCGCCACACCTGTTCCGGCGTCAGCGGCATCTCAAGATCGGTGACGCCGAGGCCGGCGAGCGGCGTCGAGCGCGGCGCTCACCACCGCGGCGGGCGCGCCGATCGAGCCGGCCTCGCCGCAGCCCTTGGCGCCGAGCGGATTGTGGGTGCAGGGCTGGCTCTCGTCGCACTCGGTGACGAACAGCGGCAGGTCGTCGGCGCGCGCCACCGCATAGTCCATGAACGATCCGGCGAGGAGCTGGCCGCCGCCGTCATAGGCGCAACGCTCGAACAGCGCCTGGCCGAGGCCGAGCGCGAGGCCGCCGTGGATCTGGCCCTCGACGATCATCGGGTTGATGACGGTGCCGACGTCGTCGACGCCCCAGAAGCCGACGATCTCGATGCGGCCGGTCTGCGGATCGATCTCGAGCTCGCACACATGGGCGCCGTTGCTGAAGGCGAAGCTCGGCGGATCGTAGACCGCGGTCTCCTGCAGCCCCGGCTCGAGCGTCTCGAGCGGAAAGTTGTGCGGCACATAGGCGGCGCGGGCGACCTCCGCGAACGAGACGCGGCGGTCGGTGCCGGCGACGACGAACGAGCCGTCGGCGAAATCGACGTCGGTCGCCGCCGCCTCCGAGCAGGTGACCGGCGATCAGCTTGCCCTTGGTGACGATCTTGTCGCCGGCGCGATCGAGCGCGCAGCCGCCGACCGCGATCGAGCGCGAGCCGAAGGTGCCGGTGCCGTGCGGGACGGCATCGGTGTCGCCCTCGCTGACCTCGACGTTCTCGACCGCGACGCCCAGCTTCGACGCCAGGATCTGCGCGTAGGTGGTGGCGTGTCCCTGGCCGTGATTGTGGGTGCCGAGCATGGCGCGCACCGCGCCATCGGGCTCGACCCGGATCGAGGCGGCCTCGTAGAAGCCGACGCGCGCGCCGTTCGCGCCCGCGAAGCGCGAGGGCGCGACGCCCGACGATTCGACGTAGCAGGCGATGCCGATGCCGCGCAGCCGTCCCCGGCGCTCGGCCTCGAGCGCGGCGCTGCGCGAAGCCGTCGTAGTCGGCGATCGCAAGCGCGCGCGCGAAGATCTTGGGAAAGTCGCCGCAGTCGTAGGTCGGACCGATCGGCGTCTTGTACGGCATCGCCTCCGGCGGGATCAGGTTGCGCCGCCGGATCTCCGCGCGATCGATGCCGAGCGTCTTGGCCGCGCTATCGGCGAGCCGCTCCAGCACGTAACAGGCCTCCGGCCGGCCGGCGCCGCGGAAGGCGTCGGTCGGCGTCGTGTTGGTGAAGACGCCAGTCACTTCGACGAAGATCGCGGGCGTGCGGTAGCCGCCGGCGAACAAGCGCGCTGTAGATCGCGCTCGGAATGGCGGCGCCGAAGGTCGAGACATAGGCGCCGAGATTGGCCGCGGTGTCGACGTGCAGGGCGAGGAAACGGCCGTCGGCGTCGAGCGCAAGCTCGCGCATGGGTCGAGGTGATCGCGGGCCTGGTTGTCCGGCACGAAGCTTTCGGCGCGGGTCGCCACCCAGCGCACCGGACGGCCGCAGCCGGCGCGCGGCCCAGGCGACGATGCCCTCCTCCGGATAGAGCTTGCCCTTGTAGCCGAAGCCGCCGCCGACATCGGGCGAGATCACGCGCAGCGCGCTCTCGGGGATGCCGAGCTGCTCGGTCACCTGGCGGCGAATGTGATGGGGCGCCTGCGTCGAGCGTGTAGAGCGTGAGCTTGCCGCCGTCCGGCTCGGCGGTGGCGATGGCCGCGCGCGGCTCGATCGCCGCGCCCACCAGGCGGTTGTTGACGAGATCGATCGCGACCACGTGGGCGGCCGATGCGAACGCCGCGCGCACGGCGGCTTCGTCGCCGCGCGCCCAGCGAAAGCAGACGTTGCCGGGCGCGGACTGGTGCAGCTGCGGCGCGCCCGCCGCCTGCGCGGCGCGCGCGTCGGTGACGGCGGGAAGCGGCTCGTAATCGACCTCGACGCGCTCGGCGGCGTCGGTGGCCTGCAGCAGCGTGTCGGCGATCACCGCCACGACCGGCTCGCCGCCATGGCGCACGGTGCCGCGCGCGAGCGCAAAGCGCGGCGGCTCCGCCATCGCCGCGCCGTCGCGCGAGCGCACCGCCCACAGCGGCCGCATCGGCGCCATGCCGTCCGCCGCCATGTCGGCGCCGGTGAACACCGCGACCACGCCGGGCGAGGCCATCGCCGCCGCGGTGTCGATCCCGGCGAATGCGCGCATGCGCGTGCGGCGAGCGCACGAGCACGCAGGCGAGCGCGCCGGGAAGCTCGATGTCGGCGACGAAGCGCCCGCGCCCGAGCAGGAAGCGGCGATCCTCGACGCGGCGCAGCGGCGCGCCGATGCCCTGGTAGTTTCGCGCCCTGGTGCTCTCGCTCGCGTTCGCCATCGACGCGCTACCTACTCCTCGTCAGATGTCGCCTACTGAGATGCCACTTAGCCCGGTTTCGGCGTAAAGGGTACCGCGCAGGGCCGCAAGGTGCTCATTTCTGTACCGCACCAGCCGGCGGGTCGCGTCTGGCGCAAAGAGAACCATCGGGCCAGACGGCCGCGTAACGATTCATCAGCGTTCGAAGCTGGATTGCCGCTGCGAGCGGACCTTCATCCCTCGGTCTAGGACGTGCCAATCCCGACACTTGCCCCTTCCGCTCCTGTGGGCTGTCGAGTACTGTAATTGCGGAAGCCCGCAGAGGAACGTGCCGACATCACCGCCGGACGAGTTAGGCAGTGAGACCGCCGTCGGCGGCTACTCACGCTACAGATCCATCGCGCATGCTGAGCACAGCCGCGAGTGTTTGGAGTGACGGCATGAAATTTGGATGCAGGGCTTTCCTGAATCTCGCAGCGGTTGCCGGCGCGTTGCTGGTGTTCTCGATAGGCGCGAGAGCACAAGTCTATCCCAGTCGACCCATCACGCTCATTGTCCCGTTTCGCTGCCGGCGGGCCGACGGATACGATCGCCCGGATCGTCACCGAGGGGATGCGCTCGTCGCTTGGTCAACCGATCATCATCGAAAACGTTGGAGGGGCCGACGGCAGCATCGCCGTCGGCCGCGCGCTCGCGCGGCGCCCGACGGCTATACGATCAGCATCGGCAATGTGGCCACGCATGTTTTGAACGGTGCGGCCTATCCGCTTTCGTACGACTTGCTGAACGATTTTGAATCGATTTCGCTGCTCACCAACGCTCCCGCCTTTATCGATGCAAGAAATACGTTACCCCCGAAGGACCTGAAGGAATTGATCGCTTGGCTGCAAGTCCAATCCTGACAAGGCGTCGGCGGGAGTGTTTGCTACCTGGGCCGCCTGTTCGGGGCTTATTTCGCGAGCAGGACCGGCACACGCATTCAATTCGTGCCCTATCGAGGCGCTGCGCCCGCGATGCAAGATTTGGTCGCAGGGCAAATCGATCTTATGTTCGATCAGGCCGCGAATACACTTCCTCAACTGCGCAATGGCGGCATCAAGGCCTACGCTGTCGCCGCAACGAAGCGACTTGCACTTGCCCCAGACATTCCCACGATGGATGAGGCCGGCCTGCCGGGATTTTATCTTTCGGTCTGGCATGGGATGTGGGTCCCCAAGGCGACACCAAAGGACATCGTTGCCAGGCTGAATTCTGCCATCGTGGTTGCACTGGCAAATCCGGCGGTGCAGCAGAAACTCATCAGTCTGGGGCAGGAAATTCCTTCGCGCGATCAGCAGACGCCGCAGGCGCTCAGCGCGTACCAGAAGGCGGAGGCCGAGAAGTGGTGGCCCATCATCAGAGCGGCCAACATCAAGGGGAATGAGCTGGACGCTCTCCGCCCCCGATGCAAGCTATCCCGACAGCCTCAGCCGCGCCATCATGCCGTTCTCGAAATATCTCCCTGACCATATGGGCGCTATCAAGCTTGCGCCGGGGGCCCGTTTGTCGCGGGCTCCCTCGCCGAGCTGACACTCGTCTACACCGCCGGCACATTCGGTATCGACGATACCGGCATGCTCAAGGTGTCATGGCGGACCACCTCCGACATGAGCAAGCCGCAATTCGACAAGCCGCAAGCCGCGAACTTCACCACGGTCGAAGCGAGCAATGGCGCCAAGCTGGAAGTCTGGTTCGACAAGCTCAACATTCGTCCCTACGCCAATACGCTGCTGATCCGCGTGGGTCGCGGATTTCTGCGCCAAGGCGATACGCTGACGATCCGCATGGGCGACCGTCGGCAGGGCTCGCCCGGGTTTCGGCTGCAGACCAATGTTGAGCAGCATGTCGAACTGAAGACGTCGGTAGACGCGTTTGCCACCTATGAATTTTGCGAGCTTCCGGAGCAGCCGGCTTTCGATCTTGTGCCGGGGCCGGCAGCAGGCTGGAAGGCAATCTGGCCGTCGCTTGCGGTTGTGGGAGAGCCGTTCAGGCTGGCCATCGTGGCGGAAGATATGTGGGGAATCCGACTGCCGATGCCGAGGCCAGCGCTCAAGCTCATCGCCATCCCGGACAGTTCGTGGCCTTGCCGACAGCGCGACGATCAACAAAGGCGACGGCCCGCGCGTGTTTGAAAATCTGGTCGTCGAATCGGAGGGCGATCTTGATCTGTCCGTCGCGATCAAGGACGCAGAAGTCGCCCGCGCCAATCCCATGCGTGTGGTGGCGGCAGCGCCCGTTCGCCGGTACTGGGGCGACCTGCACGGCCAGAGCGGTGAAACTATCGGAATGGGCTCGGCAGAGGCCTATTTCCGCTATGCTCGTGACGCAGCTTTCATCGACATGGTCGGCCACCAGGGCAACGACTTCCAGATTACCGACGCATTCTGGAAGAAGCTCAACCAGCTCACGGCCGAGTTCGACAAGCCCGGAAAATTCGTCTGCCTGCCGGGTTACGAATGGTCGGGCAACACCGGCATGGGCGGCGATCGCAACATCTTCTATCGGCGCGAGGGTCGGCCGATCCGCCGCTCGTCGCACATTCTGGTCGCAGGTGGACCGAAACCTCGACGAGACGCCATCTACACCGCGGATGAATTGTTCAAGGCGCTCGAGTGCTGAGGACTGCCGAGGTCATCGCGCATGTCGGAGGCCGCTACGCCGACCTGAAATATGCCCACGATGGGCGGATTGAGCGCAGCCGTCGAAGTGCATTCGAGCTGGGGCACATTTCGAATGGCTCTTGCATGACGCCTTCGAGAATGGATTTCGTGTAGGCGATCGTCTGCCACAGCGACGACCACAAGGGCCGTCCGGGCGCGACACGCCCCGGCGCGTCGACTTTCGGAGCGGTCGGTGGGCTCACCTGCTATTTCATGCCGGAACTGACTCGCGATGCGTTGTTCGAGGCGCTGCGAACGCGAAAGCACTACGGCACGACCGGCCCGCGTATCTTTCTCGACCTGCATGCAACGTTCGAACGGCCAGTGGCTGGCTTTTCCGAGGACCCGAAACTGGGGCCTGTCGAGGAGTTTTCCGCGCGTGAAGCGCGCATGGGCGACATTATCCGACCAGGCGGCCGTACCGATGCGGATGTCGGTCGAAGTGATCGGCACCGCTCCGCTGGACCGCGTCGAGGTGCTTCACGGCACGCAGGTTGCCCAAACGATGCAACCTTATCGCAGATGCAGAGCTCGAGCCGTCGGGTGCGGGTGCTCTGGCAGGGTGCGGAATATCGCGGCCGTGGGCGCGAGACCATTTGGCTGGGAAAACTTGGCGGTTGAGGGCAATCGGATCAGGCGCTTTGCGCCGGTCAATTTCCTCAATCCGGAACGCAAGATTGTAGAGACGGCGCCTGGTACAGCGCTGACATGGGATTCGGTGACGACGGGCAACCTTGCCGGCATTGATCTCTGGCTCGATCAAGCGAAAAAAGGCTCAATCAAGATCGAAACCAATGTCGTGTCCGGGGAGGCAGACCTGAGTCTGCTCGCAGGTGATCGAATTACCTTCGAAGGCGGCGGGCTCGATCGCAAAATATGTGTCTATCGACTGCCGGAGAACGACTGGAGCCTGCGCGCCACGCTCATCCATACGGTCGCGTTCTCCGGCAACGCCGATCTTCCCGTCTATGTCCGCGTGACACAGGCCGACGGCAATCGAAGCGTGGTCGAGTCCGATTTATCTGATCCCTGGCTAGTGCGGTGGACTTTGAATTTCCTAGTCGAGCTTGCGGCTAGCCCAGCGGACCGAAGTTCGGAGGCGGGATGCGGCGCTTCGAGGCTGCCTCATAGGCCGAGGCGATTTCCAGCAGGATATCTTCCTTGCCGGGCTCCGCGCGGAACACCAGCGAGAATGGCAGGCCGGGCGCCGGAATTGTCGTCGGCGTGTGCGACGGCAGTCGATACATATCGCATTCCGTCCGCCGAGAGCGAGAACACGGGATCGTAGACGGTCGTGACATAGCCGGCCGGGATCAGCACCTCGGTCAGTCCCGCGTTCGGCCCGCTCAGCGACTCCGGGCGCCAGGTTGCTGGGGATGTCGTACTGATGCGGGTGACCGATCAGACCCGGCGGCCACGGCGTGTGCAGGCGCACCAGCGCATCGAGCCTGTTCTCCAGGATCACCATCATGTCGACTCGCCGCAGCAGCTCGCGCAGCATGATCCGCTCGTTGACGCCCTGGCGGCCGTCGAGCGGGTTGCGCGGGTCGGCGACCTCCTCCCAGTTCTTGAAGGCAGCGCGCTGATCGTCGCCCCAGAACTTCGAGCGCGCATTCAGCGCCGCCCAGTCGGCCAGCGTCTCGGTGAAGCCCTGAGCCTTCCAGTCCGCGGCGCGACGCATCAGGTATTGCGACATGTGGAACCGGAACGCCATCGCCAGCTCCTGCTGCTGGATGGTGGCGAGGTCGAGATTGACGGCGGCGTCGATCCTGCCCTCGGCCAGCGCGACGCAATAGTCGATCGGCTGCATCGTGCCGGTGCCGAACACCCGGCCGGGCAGGAACTCGGTCGGCACGATCGCGGCGGCGAACTCCTTGAAAACCGGTTGACCGTCGCGCCCGAGCCGGAACAGCAGGTCGGGCATGAACACCGGCACCAGTCTCGCAAGCGCGCGGCGGAAGTCCACCTTCATCTGCTCGAGCGTCGGGATCGCGCCGCCACAGCGGATCGGACGATTCCACCAGCGTCGCACCGAGCGCACCGCCGAGCATCGTCTTGATCTCCTTCGCGGCCGCGGTGACGATCGGCTCCTCGGTCCTGGAGCCCTTCGGGTAGACCATGGACTCGCGGATCACGCCGATGCGCATGCCCTTCGAGCGCGCCGCGACGCGCCGACGCGTCGCATGGTCGGCGTAGGGCGTGCTCAGCACCGATGAACGCGGCACCGTGGTGAAGGGATCGCGCGGGTCGTAGTAGCCGTCCACCGGATCCTTGAGCGCATCGAGAATCCTGGCGCAGTCGGCGATCGTGCGCGCAGTGGATGCCGCTGCGGTCGCAATAGATGTCGGCTCCGATGGCGCCGCCGTCGAAGCCCAGCATCGCCTTGTGCGGCAGGATCAGCGCCACCGCATTGTGGTTGGACGGGCCCGCGGCAGGAGGCGCGGGTCTCCTCGCCGAGGCTCGCCATCACCAGGTTGGTGCTGACCGAGAGCGCCGATCCCGAGCTCGAGCCGAGCGAAGCCGCGCGCGTGGTGTCGTAAGGATTGGATGGATTTCCGCCCCAGGTGCTGCGCTGATACCCGAGCGTGGACGGCAGCACCCTGTCGGGCTTGTGGCGGCCGCCGGGATCGCCGGCTCGCCCGTTGTACTCGGTGTTCACCGCCTTGGCGAAGATGATCGCGCCCTTGTTGCGCAGCTGCTCGACCAGCACGTGGTCGCGCGCGGGAAAATCGATGTCGTAGGCGGCATCGCCGCCACCGGTGGAGCGCATGTCCCTGGTGTCGAACGGGTCCTTGAACGAGAACACGACGCCGTACATCGGCAATGCGTCGAGGTCGGGATTGCTGCCGAATCGAGCATCGAGCTCGGCCGCGCGCTCGAGCGCATCGGGGAAGTGGCGAAAGAATTCGCACACCGGCGGTGCGCCGGGCGGAAGCGGGCCGAGCGAGGGATGGCGATCGAATTCGCCGCGACAGGTGACCGACCGCTCGCCGCGGATGTTCAGCGTCGCGAGTGCATTCACCTGGCCGGCATTCGCAATGCCGACGATCATGCCGAACTGCTGCTGCACCTCCGGGTCGGAGGCGGTCGCCTCCATGCGGCCGTATTCGAGCGGCGGTCCGTGGTACTTGTCGAGGTCGGGCAGAAGCGAAGACGCTTGCACGGTCCGGGTCGGGAACGACAGCGCCGTGCCGCCACGCACCGTGCCCGTCGCCGGCGCAACCGATGCGCCGTCTGCGGTGACGAGCGCGCTCGCCACGCCGTTGTAGGCGCGCACGCGCGCGAGGTAGTGCTCCACAACAGCGACGCAGGTCGTCTCGCCTGCCCTGATGGCGGCATGCAATTGCCCGATCGTCGCCTCTTCGAGACGAAAGGACCGGTCCAGTGCTGCCGACGCCATCGTCATTGCGGCCCCCTCGCCGTGTTGCATGCCATCACGAAACGCGCGCGCCCGAGCAGGAGGCGGCGACCCTGACCCGACGCAACGGCGCGCCGATGCCTTGGTCGTTGCACACGCTAGTCTAGTGCGTTCCCGCGCGCTGGAGGTACGGACGGGCCACGGCCGCGGTGTGCTCCCCTCCCCTTGTGGGAGAGGGTTGGAGAGTGGGGGTAGCAGTTGACGGACGCGTTTCCGCAACACTACGACCCCCTCCCCAGCCCTCCCCCACAAGGGGGAGGGAGCAGACCGCCCGTGCCTCATGTGTCGATCCCAACTCGCTACTCCATTTCCTCGCGCACGAGATCGAGCCGCTCGAACGCCGACTTGTCCGTCACCATGAAGAGGTCGGCGTCGCCGCCGCGCGCCTCGTGGCGCGCGAAGGTCCAGTGCGGGATGGTGAAGACGTCGTGCCGCGACCATTCGAAGGTCTGGTCACCGATGGTGGAGCGGCCCTCGCCCGCGACCACGAGGCACACGGTGTTCCAGGTCGCGCGCTTCGGCCGCGTCGGCGCGTCCTTGCTCAGGCGCGCGGCGTAGCAGTCGAGCGTCGGCATGACCGCGCCGCCGGTCGACGGGATTGACGTAGCGGATCGTGCGCATGCCGTCGGCGCCGGCGGGCGCGGCGGCGAGCAGCCGGCGCGTCGCCTCGCCGGGATAGCGGTATTTCGGCGAATTGACCGCGCCCGCTGTCGCGCCCTCGGCGCGCAGGCCGGCCTCGGTCCACAAGTTCTCCTCGCCCGCGTCGACCTGCCAGAACGCGTTGTTGCGCGGGTCGCCCGGCTCGAAGAAATGGGCGTCGACCGCGCGGATGAGCGGCATGTTGGCGGCGTCGAACCAGATGATGCGATGGTCGCTCTCGTTGATGTGGCCGTGCCAGCACATCGGCGGGGTGAGGATGAGGTCGCCGTCCTTCATCTCGCAGCGCCGGCCATTGACGATGGTCGCCGCGCCGTCGGCGCGGGTGGCGAAGCGGATGGCCGCGCCGGTGTGGCGGTGCGGGCGGGCGCGGTCGCCCGGCTCCAGCACGGTGAAGGCGGCGAGCAAGGTGCTGGTGGTGGTCGTTTCCGCGCCGAAGGCCGGATGCGCCATGATCAGCGCGCGGCGCTCGATGTCGTTGATCGAGACCTCGCCGACCGAGCGGTGCAGGAACGGCTCGATGTCGCGCCAGCGCCAGAGGAACGGCGCGTCCGCGCGGCTGCGGCTTGATCGGCGTGATGCGCTGGTAGCGGTCCCAGAGCGGATGCAGGTTGCTGGCTTCGAGCTCGGCGACGAAGGAATTGCCCTGCTTTGCCGCGGCTGCAGCCATCAGCCATCGTTCGCTCCGTGTTCGCCGGCCGTCATGCGCGGGCCCGACCGCGCGCATCCATCGCTCTTCGCGAGAACCGATGGATTGCCAGGTCAAGCCCGGCAATGTACGGCAATCCTCCACGGCGTCTATCTGCTCGCGGCGCGGCGCTTCACCGTCACCAGGATGATGCGGTTGGTGCTGCTCTGGTGGATGAGCAGGTTGCCTTCGCGGGTCGCGCGCATGTGCCTGATGATGCCGGCATAGATGCCGCCCGACGGGATCGCCCAGCTCTGGAACGTCTCCGTGCTCGGGATCGAAACCGGACCAGGGCATCCGGCCGCTGGCCGGACTCGTTGTACCAGACGATGCCGTCGACAACCACGATGGCATAGGGATGCGACTTCGGCCCGCTGGGCGACTGCCACTCCTTGATCTCGCCGGTCTTCGGATTGTAGCGCCCGAGCTGGCCGCGGCCCGAGTTCACGTACCAGATCATGCCGTCGTCGGCGATGTCGAGACGCCGCACCGTCGTGCCCGCGAACGGCAGCGCGACTTCGGTGAGCTCCATCGTCGCCGGGTCGATCTTGACCAGGCAGGGGCGGCCGTTGCACGCGAACCAGGGCACGCCCTCGGCGTCGATCTTGATGCCGTAAGGTTTCGAATCCGGCGTCTTCATCGTCACCAGCTTGATGTCGCCGGTCGCCGGATCGAGGCGGCCCACCATGTTGCTGTTCTGCAGGGTGAACCAGAGAATCCCCTTCTTGTCGAATACCGCGGTGTGCGGATCCTTCGCCGCCGGATCGGGCATCTTGTATTCGGTGACCTTGCCGGTCTGCGGGATCGACCTTGCCGACCGTGCCGTTCTTGTTGCCGGTGTACCAGGGGATGCCCTTGTCATCGAGCCACACGGAGTGCGGCAACGCGTTGGGCGGCAACTTGTATTCCTTCATCTCCCCGGTCGCGGGATTGAGCCGCCCGATCAGGTTGCCGAACTGCCCCGCCCACCAGATCGAGCCGTCGGCGGCCTGGATCGGATCGCGCGAACGCTGACCGAGCGTCGGCATCTGCCATTCCGTGAACGAAATTTCGGCAGGGCCGGGAATGAGCTTGGGCGCCCGCCGGGTGTTGGGCGGGAAATTCGCGGCAAGGTACTCGGTAATCGTGTCTCGCCACTCCGGGTTCGGCGACAGGTCGATCATCGTGCCGACCAGCTCTTTCCAGCCGTCGCGGGTGTAGCCGGAGCTGCCGGTGATCATGTTGGTCTGATGGCACTGGGTGCAGACCGCCTCGACCGTGTCCTTGCCTGCGCCTTGCGGCAGCGGCCGCGGGTCGCCCCTGCTCCTGCGCCTGGGCGGCGAACGGGACGAATGCCAAAACGGCGGCGGCGATCAGAGAAAAGGTCGACGGTCCGGACATTTTCCACCTTCCAACAGCTTGGCCCAAAGCCTGTCTCTCAACCCGCAGCCTACGAGAAACCGGCCGCCGGCGATACACCCGCCTGCTCATGCGCGGGCCTGACCGGTGTCCCGGACGAGCGAGCGCTAGCGAGCGAGATCCGAGACATGGGCAGCCGGCTGCGTGCTGCGTCAATATTGCGCTTCGCGGTCTTGCGCTGATCCGCAAGTCGGGCATCCCCTACTTGCGCACTGGTTGCTGATCTCGGCAAGCCGGATCAGTGTCTCATTCCGCTCGCGCAGAGCGCTCGCTGCACCGCCCGGGACACACTGCGGCTCAAGCTTGCGCGATCCCGCTTACTCACGTCTTCGGCAGCTTCGCGTCGATATTCGCGCCGTCGATGATGATGTGCTTGATGAACACGCGCGGCTCGACCTTGTCGCCCTTGAAGAAGGTGCGCGAGCACGTCGACGCCGAGCCGGCCCCATTCCACCGGGTTGAGCTCGACCGTCATCGCCAGGTTCTCCTCCTTGACCGCGCGCAGCGCCGGCGGCACGCCGTTCATGCCGGTCACCAGGGTCTTGCCCTTGCGGTTGGCGGCGTTCACGGCCTGCATCGCGCCCAAGCGCCACGTCGTCGTTGGCGGTGTAGATCGCGGCGAGGTCGGGATTGGCCACCAGCACGTCCTCGGCCTGCTTGACGCCGCGCTCGCGCGTGAGCGGACCGTCGCCGCGGAACACGATCTGGATGCCGGGATATTTCGCCATCACCTCGGTGTAGCCGTCGCCGAGATTGCTGAACGTCGGCGCGCCGCTCGGTCCCATCAGCAGGGCGACCTTGCCCTTGCCGCCGAGCTTCTGGGCCGTCCATTCCGCGATGTCGCGGCCGATCTGCTTCTCGTCCATGGCCACGTGGATGGTCTGGTTGGGCGAGGCCGAGCCGCGCGCGACCGACACGATCGGAATCTTCGCCGCCGCGGCGGCGTCATAGGCGGCATTCACGCCCACGGCGTCGATCGGCGAGATCAGAATGCCCTTGACGCCGCGCGCGACCAGGTCCTGCACGCCGTTGATCTGCTTGAGCTTGTCCTCGTTGGCGGACACCGTCGCCACGTCCCAGCCGAGCTCCTGGGCGCGGGCGCGGATGCCGCGCAGCATGGCGATGTAGAACGGATTGTCGTCCTGGGCGAGCGAGACGCCGATGGTGATCTTCTGCTGGGCGGTCGCGGGCGCCATCAGCAGGAACGACGCCGGCAGCACGAGCGCCGCGGCGAGCGCGGCCATCCGAAGCTTGAACATGCCAATCCTCCGCCGTACCAGGACCAGAAGTCACTGCGACGCGTCTGCGGCGACTGATCACTGGCTCCTGCTGGAGCGTAGCCTCTCGGCGGCGGCGGCCGCAATGATCACTGCGCCCACCGCCACGCGCTGCCAATAGGAATCGACATTGAGCAGGTTGAGCGCGTTGCCGAGCACGATCATGATGAAGACCCCGATCACGCTCTTGTAGAGCATCCCTTCGCCGCCCTGGAGCGAGGCCCCGCCCAGCACCACCGCCGCGATCGCGGTCAATTCGTAGAACTCGCCGGCGGTCGGCTGGCCCGACTGCAACCGGGCGGCGAGCATCACGCCGGCGACGCCGGCGAGCGCGCCGCACCAGACATAGGTCGAGGCGATCACGCGGCGCACCGGCACGCCCGACAGGTACGCCGCCTCCCGCCCGCCGCCGGTGGCATAGACCCGCCGGCCATAGGGCGTGGCATGCATGACGAAGGACAGCACGGCCAGCAGGAGCGCCGGCACCCAGACCAGATAATGGATGCCGAGGAAGCGGTCGGAGCCGAAGGCGACGAAGGCGCCGGGCAGGCCGGTCTCGCCGCTCACCGGCGCGCCGCCGGTGATGAGAAACACCACGCCGCGCACCAGCACCATGGTGCCGAGCGTGGTGATGAACGGATTGACGTTGAGGAACGCGATCACCAGACCGTTTGCGAGCCCGACCGCCGCGCCGGCCACGACCCCGGCCACCACGCCGGCCGCGATTCCGGCCTCGAGCATGACCATGGCGGCGATGCACCCCGACAGCGCGGCGGTCGAGCCGACCGACAGATCGAAGCCGCCGCCGACGATGACGAAGGTCATGCCCATGGCGATCACCGCCATGATCGAGGACTGCACCAGGATGTTGGTGAGGTTGAGCGGCGACAGAAAACGATTGGTCAGCAGCGCGGTCACCGCGCACAGCACGATCAGCGAGATCAGCGGCATCTGGCCGGCGAGATTGAAGCGCTTGCGTCATGGGCTCCATGCGACGATCACATCATGCTCGCGTGTCACCGGCCGAGTGCGCCCGCGCTTACGCGAGGCGCTCGGGGATGACACGGGCCCCGCAGCTGCGGCCCGTCGCCCTTCGCAGGCCGCGCGAGCGCGCAGGTCACGGTCTCGGGTCCGCTGCACGGGCGATCACAGTCGCCGAGAACGCCGCGTTCATCCTCACCCGCCGATCGCCGCGCGCAAGGCGGGCTCGTCGAGGCCGCTCGCGCGATCGAGCGTCGCCGCGATCCGTCCCTGCCGCACGGCAAGAACGCCGTCACACAGGCGCGAGAGCTCGGCGAGATCGCTGGAATGGATCAGTGCGCCGCCGCCGCGGGCCACGAAGTCGCGGATGAGGCGCATGGATCTGGGCCTTGGCCGCGACGTCGATGCCTTGCGTGGGCTCATCGAGCAGCAGCACGGCGATCCGCCGCGCCAGCCATTTCGCCAGGATCACCTTCTGCTGATTGCCGCCCGAGAGCGCGCCGGCCCTGAGCTGCGGCCGCCGCGGACGGATATCCACGAGCTCCATCAGCTCCGCGACGATGCGATCGCCGGCGCGGCGATCGAGCCAGCCCATGCGCGCGAGCGCGTCGAGGTTGGGCAGCAGGATGTTGTCGCGGACGGATTGGTTCATGACCAGACCGAGCGAGCGTTCGCCCGGCACCATGCCGATGCCGGCGGCAATGGCGTCGGCCGGACTCTTCAGCCGGCGCTCCCGGTCACCGAGCTTCGATCGGCACCGGCTCGCTCGTCGACCCCGAACAGGGCGCGGATGATCCGGCCGCTGCCGCTGCCGAGGAGGCCGGCCAGCCCGATGACCTCGCGGGCGCGCAGGGTCAGCGCGGCGACCCCGTCGGGCCGCGCTTGCAACAGGAGTTCGCCGGGCGCGACCGGAGCGACGACAGCCGCTTGCGCCGCGCGTCCGGTCATGGCGGCGACGAGATCGTGGGCGGAGAAGGCGCCGCGCCGGCTCACCGCCGCCACCCGTCCGTCGCGCAGGATGGTGCAGCGGTCGGCGATCGTGACCACCTCGTCGAGATGATGGGAGATGTAGATGATCGCGGTGCCCTGCGCCTTCATGCGCGTGAGCACCGCGAACAATCGCTCGATCTCGCGTTTTTCCAGTGCCGCCGTCGGCTCGTCCAGGATGAAGACGCGGCATTGGCGGCGCAGCGCCTTGGCGATCGCCACCAGCTGGCGCTCGGCGAAGCCGAGCGAAGCGACCGGCCGGTCGGGGTCGGGATCGAAGTCGAGCTGGGCGAGCACGGCGCGCGCCGCGGCGCGCATCTGCGCGCGATCGACCAGGGCCAGCGGCCCGAACCGGCGCACCGGCAGATCGCCGAGCGCGATGTTCTCCGCGATCGACAGCGCCGGCACCAGGCGCAGCTCCTGCGGAATGGTCACGATGCCGGCGGCGATGGCGTCGCGCGGGCTCGCGAAGTGCCGCTCCGCGCCGTCGACCCGAATCGTGCCGCGATCGGGACGCCAGACGCCGCCCAGAATGCGGATCAGCGTGGATTTGCCGGCGCCATTCTCGCCGACGACGGCGTGGATTTCGCCGGCGCCGACGTCGAAGTCGACGCCGTCGAGCGCGACCGTCGCGCCGAAATGTTTGCTCACGCCCCTCAGCGCTGGCGGCCGGGTGGCTCATCGCATCAACGCGGCACGAACGCGACCTGCATCTTTTCGTCGGTGAACCTGCCGCGCTCGATGATGACGTCGTTGTCGAGCGCAACCGTGCAGTCCCGCATGGGCACGTCGTAGTGCCCCTTGGTCGTGCGCTTGCCGCCGCCTTGCGAGTTCGGGCCGGTCGAGAACAGGAAATTCCCGGCGAAGCAGCGGGCGCCGGCGTGGTGGCGCACCGGATCGGCGCCGTTGAGCGCGATCGCGTCCCACCGGCCCTGCGGGTTGAGGCCCCAACCGAGATGCGAGATGGCGTGGCCGTCCATGTCCTGGGCATTTGCCTTGTTGCCGTCCAGCCAATCGCTCATCAGCTTGGCGTCGAGGCCGCCCTCGATCTTGCGGATGAAGCCGTCGCGGATGTCGAGCCGCACCTCGTCCTGCACGTAGCGGCAATAGGGCAGCACGACGATGTCGCCGGGCGCGAATACCACGGTGCCGTTGGCGGAGCCTTCGTTCGGAAACGTGTGCACGTGGCCGGCGCCCCAATGATCGAACCGGCCCGGCGCTTCCGCGTATCCGTACTGGATCATGGTCGGATATTCGCCGAGCTTCACGCTGAGGTCGGTGCCGCCGGGCCGCGTGATGCGCATGGTCCTGGCGCGTTCGAGCCGCGCCCCGGCATAGGTCACCGCCTCGCTTGAGCCCGGCGGGAGCCATCAGGGTCTCGAGCTCATCGGGAGCGTCGATCACCATGAGCACGCGGGTGCCGGCGTCGCGCGCCTCCTTGAGCCAGCGCGTGAACAACGGGATGTGCAGGCAGACCAGCATGTCGGCCGACTTGATCGCCTCGAGCGTGCCCTTGCAGCGCCCGACGGTCTCGACCCCGACCTTGGTCCATGACGGCATGGCATTGACGCACATCTCGTAGGCGTCGGCCCCGAGATCCTCGGCCGCGGCGAACGCGGCGGAGACGTAATCGCGCCGCGCGCCGAGATCGCTGAGAAGCACGATGGTCTCGCCCTTCTTCACGTTGCAGAGCTCGAATTCCTTGCGGAACAGCATCGCGAGCCTGGCGTGGTTCAGCGTCTGCATGCGTCCCTCCGTCGCGTCCGTTGCGTCACGTTCTCACGCAGATGCGGAAATCTCAATGAGCTCACGGCAGCCTCACGCGTGGCGGTCATGCCCGCGAAGGCGGGCGTCAGACACCACCTAAGCGCTGCACGTAGCGCAGGCTCAGCACGTCGGAGCGTTGCCGTACCGCTACTGCTCAGCGATGAGGCCGATCGAGAGCTTGCACAATACCGCGATTCTTCGCCTGCACCTACTCCGCCGCCTCCTTCCAGGTGTCGCGGTGGCCCTTGGGCTTCGCCTTCAGCCGCAAGTCGCGCAGCTCCTCACGGTCGCGGACGCTGTTGCGGAAGATCTGGTCCTTGCCGGCGAGATATTGCGGCGGACAGTGGATCGCCGGCGCGCCGTACCAGGCCGCCGCCTTCAACGTGAAATACGGGTCCATGAGATGCGGGCGCGCCAGCGCGACCAGGTCGGCACGGCCGGCGGCGATGATGGTGTTGACCTGGTCGGCGGTGGTGATCGCACCGACGCACATGGTGGCGAGCCCGGCCTCGTTGCGGATCTGGTCGGAGAACGGGGTCTGGAACATGCGCCCGAACACCGGCTCGGCGTCGGCCACGGTCTGCCCGGTGGACACGTCGATGAGATCGCAGCCCGCGTCCGCAAACGCGCGCGCCACCTCGACCGCATCGTCGCCGGTGAGACCGCCGTCGGCCCAATCGGTCGCCGAGATGCGAACCGACATCGGCTTCTCGTCCGGCCAGGCGGCGCGCATGGCGCGAAAGACTTCGAGCGGAAAACGCATGCGGTTCTCGAGCGAGCCGCCGTAGTCATCGGTGCGGCGATTGGTGAGGGGCGAGATGAAGCTCGCCAGCAGATAGCCGTGCGCGGCGTGCATTTCGACCATGTCGAAGCCGGCGCGATCGGCGCGCCTGGTCGCCGCGACGTAATCGGCGGTCACCTCATCCATGTCGGCGCGGCTCATCGCGCGCGGGACCGCGCTGTGGGGAAAATACGGCAGCGGCGACGCCGAGACGATCGGCCACGCGCCCTCCTCCAGCGGCTCGTCGATGCCCTCCCACATCAGCTTGGTCGCGCCCTTGCGGCCGGCATGCCCAAGCTGCAGGCAGAACTTGGTCTGCGATTGCGCATGCACGAACTCGACGATGCGTTTCCACGCGGCTTCGTGCGCGTCCTCGTACATGCCGGCGCATCCCGGCGAAATGCGCGCGTCCTTCGAGACGTCGGTCATCTCCGTGAACATCAGGCCGGCGCCGCCGATGGCGCGCGAGCCGTAGTGGACGAGGTGCCAGTCGTTCGGCAGGCCGTCCTGCGCCGAGTACTGGCACATCGGCGACACCACGACGCGGTTCTCCAGGGTCAGGCCGCGCAGGCGGAACGGCTGGAACATCGGCGACCGCGGTTTTCCGGTCTCGGCTGGGAAGCCGAGCGCCCGGACATCGCGGGCCACGACCCGATCCACGTCGTTGACGAATGCGGGCGCGCGCAGCGCGAGGTTGTCGTAGGTGATCGCCTTGGAGCGCGTCATCAGGCCGAAGGCGAAGCGCGTCGGGTCCATGTTCCAGAAGCGGTCGACGTGCTCGAACCATACCAGCGAGACGTCGGCCGAGTGCTGCGTCTTCTCCACCTCTTCGCGCCGCCGGGACTCGAAATGCGCGAGCGCAGCGGCGACCGCGCCGCCTTGCGGGACGCTTGCGCCGGCTCGGCCGGCTTGCCGGCGGTGGCCCGGAACGCCTCGTAGAGCGCGATCCCGTCCTCCATCGCCAGCTTGGTGCCGGAGCCGATGGAGAAATGCGCCGTCGCCTTGGCGTCGCCGATCAGCACCATATTGTCGGCAACCCAGCGTTCGCAGCGGATGGTCGGGAAATTCCGCCAGATCGAGCGGTTGGTGACGAGCCGGTGGCCCTGCAGCTCGTCGGCGAACAGGGTTTCGACGAAGCGCGCCGATGCCGCTTCATCGAGCTGGTCGAGACCGGCGCGCGCAAACGTGCGCGGGTCGGTCTCGATGATCCAGGTCGAGCGCTGCGGCTCGTACTGGTAGCAATGGGCGATGAAGATGCCGTGCTCGGTCTCGCGGAAGAAGAAGGTGAAGGCATCGAACGGCCGCGTCGAGCCCATCCAGGAGAAGAAGTTCGGCCGCAGATCGACGTTCGGCTTGAACCGGTCGGCAAAGGCGTCGCGCATGCGCGAATTGATGCCGTCCGCCACCACCACGAGATCGGCATCGCGGATCGCCGGGTCGAGCGGCGAGACTTCCGTCTGGTACTTGATCTCGACGCCGAGCGAGCGCGCGCGCCGGCCCAGGATCTTCAGCAGCGTCCCGCGCGCGCAACCGCAGAAGCCGTTGCCGCCGATGCGGTGGGTGGTGCCGCGGAAATGGATCTCGATGTCGTCCCAATAGGCAAAGTGGCCGATGATGGCGCGATAGCTCTCGCGGTCGTAGTTTTCGAACGTATCGAGCGTCTGGTCGGAGAACACCACGCCGAAGCCGAAGGTATCGTCGGGCCGGTTGCGCTCGAACACGGTGATGCGCGTCTGCCGGCCAGGCCTTCTTCATCAGGATCGAGAAATAGAGGCCGGCCGGCCCGCCGCCGATCACGTGAACTTTCATGCACGCCTCCACCGTATCGCGGGCGTGTCCCCGACGCGGCGCAGCACCATCAAGCGCGTTCACGCGCGTCTTCGACGCGCTATGGTGGTGCGCCGCAGATCGGGGACCGTTCCGACCCGTGGCGGTCCCGGATCAGCGGTGCACCGCTTCGCCATAGCCCGCGACGGGCGTAAACGCGCTCGCACTTCGCGCTGACCGCATCCAGGACACAGCCGGCGATTACTTTAGGCTTAAAACATTCCCGCGACAAGCTTGAAGCCTGTAAATTTTAAGCTTAAAATATTTCCACCGCTGCACGATTCTCGACCGGCAGGGATATGGCGCTCGCAGGCAAGCACGCTTTGGTCACCGGCGGGGGACGCGGCATCGGCCGCGCGGTCGCCGCCGCGCTCGCCGGCGCCGGCGCCACCGTGACCGTGGTCGGACGCAGCGAGGCGCCGTTGCGCGCGACCGTGGCCGCCGGCGAGGCCGCGGGCTGCGGCGTCGCCGATGTCACCGACGCGGTCGAGGTCAGGCGCCAGGTGACGGCGGCCGAGGCCGCGCGCGGGCCCATCGCCATCCTCGTCAACAACGCCGGCTCGGTCGAGACCGGCCCCTTCATCAAGGCGGATCCGTGCGGTCTTCCAGGCGATGTGGAACGTGCATGTCATGGGCGCCGTCCATGCAAGCCAGGCGGTGCTGCCGGGCATGATCGAGCGCGGCTTCGGCCGCATCGTCAACGTCGCCTCGACCTCCGGCCTCAAGGGCTACCCCTATGTCAGCGCCTATTGCGCGGCCAAGCACGCGCTGGTCGGCTTGACGCGGGCGCTCGCCGCCGAGACCGCGACGCGCGGGGTCACGGTCAATGCGGTCTGTCCCGGCTACACCGACACCGATCTCGTGCGCGACAGCATCGCCCGTGTCGCCGCCACCACCGGCCGCGCGCGTACCGACGTGCTCGCCGCTTACGAGAAGGATGCGCCGATCGGCCGCCTGATCCGGCCGGAGGAAGTCGCCGCCGCCGTGCTCTATCTGTGCTCGCGCGGAGGCCGCGGCGGTCACCGGCACGACGCTGGCGGTGGCGGGCGGGGAGCTGTGATGGAAGGATCGACGGCAGACCTGGCCATCCCTCGACGCCGAGACCAAGGTCGCCGAGCGGCCGCACGACCACAAGGACGAATTGCGCCTGTGGCTGCGCCTGTTCACCTGCAAGGAGGTGATCGAGACCGAGGTCCGCCGCCGGCTGCGCGACAGCTTCGAGGTCACGCTGCCGCGCTTCGACCTGCTGGCGCAGCTCGACCGCGCGCCGAAGGGCATGACGCTGGGCGAGCTCTCGCAGCGCATGATGGTGTCGAACGGCAACGTCACCGGTCTGGTCGACCGGCTGGTCGAGCAGGGCCTCATCAACCGGCGGCCTTCGCCCAAGGACCGCCGCGCCCAGATCGTGAGCCTCACCGCCGAGGGGCGCCGGTTCTTCCGCGCCATGGCGCGGGAGAACGGCGACTGGATCGGAGAGATGTTCGCCGACCTCTCCGCCGGCGACATCGAGACGCTGCTGCGCCTCCTGGCCAAGACCAAGGCGTCGGCGCGCAAGGCCATCGGCAATGGAGGGCCGCGATGAGCGCCGCCAATCCGGTCACCCTGCCGCTCAAGGGCTACGCCGCACGGCATGTCCGGCTGGCGGTCGACGGCAAGGTCGCGACCATCACGCTCGACCGGCCCGACAAGAAGAACCCGCTCACCTTCGAGAGCTACGCGGAGCTGGCCGATCTCTTCCGCGCGGCGGCCAAGGAAAAAGCCGTCAAGGCTTTCGTCATCTGCGGCGCCGGCGGCAATTTCTGCTCCGGCGGGGACGTGTTCGAGATCATCGAGCCGCTGGTCAAGATGGCGACCGCGGAGCTGCTCGACTTCACCCGCATGACCGGCGAGGTGATCAAGGCGATGCGCGCCTGTCCGCAGCCGATCGTCGCCGCCATCGACGGCGTGTGCGCGGGCGCCGGCGCGATCCTGGCCATGGCCTCCGACCTGCGGCTGGGAACCCCGACCGCCAAGGTCGCGTTCCTGTTCAACCGCGTCGGGCTCGCCGGCTGCGACATGGGCGCCTGCGCGATGCTGCCGCGCATCATCGGCCAGGGGCGCGCGGCCGAGCTGCTCTATACCGGCCGCGTGCTCGGCGGCGAGGAGGCCGAACGCTGGGGCTTCTTCAACCGGCTGGTCCCGCCGGACACGGTGCTGGCGCAGGCGCAGCATTTGGCCGCGGAACTGGCGGCGGGACCCACTTTCGCCAACGGCATGACCAAGCGCATGCTGGAGATGGAATGGGCGATGTCGGTGGAGAGCGCGATCGAAGCGGAAGCGGTCGCCCAGGCGCTGTGCATGGAGACGGAGGATTTCGCGCGCGCGTTCCGCGCCTTCGCCGCCAAGCAGAAGCCGGTGTTCGAGGGCAACTGAGATGGACCTCGACGAGACCCTGAGCTGGCCATTTTTCGACGACGGCCATCGCCGGTTCGCGCAGGCGCTGACGCGCTGGGCCGACGCCACCCTGCCCGCGCTGCCGCACGACGACGTCGATGCGGCGTGCCGGGCCCGGGTGAAGGCGCTGGCCGAAGCCGGTTTCCTCAAGGCTGTCGTGCCGGCCGAGCACGGCGGGCTGCATCCGCGGCTCGATGTGCGCACGCTCTGCCTGGCACGCGAAATCCTGGCATTCCGCGACGGGCTCGCGGATTTCGCATTTGCCATGCAGGGCCTGGGCACCGGCTCGATCTCGCTGTTCGGCTCGGCGGAGCTGCAGGCGCGCTATCTCCCGCCGGTGCGCGACGGCCGCGCCATCGCCGCCTTCGCCCTGTCGGAGCCGGAGGCCGGCTCCGACGTTGCGGCGCTGGCGACCACCGCCACGCCGGACGGGCCGTCGCATCTGCGCATCGACGGCGTGAAGACCTGGATCTCCAACGGCGGCATCGCCGATCACTACGTCGTTTTCGCCCGCACCGGCGAAGGCGCGGGCGCCAAGGGGCTCTCGGCGTTCGTCGTCGATGCCGACACCGCCGGCTTGCAGGTGACCGAACGCATCGACGTGATCGCGCCGCACCCGCTTGCAACGCTGCGGTTCGAGGGCGTGCGCGTGCCGCTGACCCATCGCCTGGGCAAGCCGGGCGACGGCTTCAAGGTCGCCATGGCGACGCTCGACGTGTTCCGCTCGACCGTCGGCGCCGCCGCGCTCGGCTTCGCCCGCCGGGCGTTGCACGAGACCGTCGCGCACGCCGCGAGCCGCAGGCTGTTCGGCGCGCCGCTCGGCGACTTGCAGATGACGCAGGCGGCGATCGCCGACAGCGCCAGCGAGGTCGACGCCTCGGCGCTGCTGGTCTATCGCGCCGCCTGGACCAAGGACCAGGGCGCCGCGCGCGTCACCCGCGAGGCCGCGATGGCGAAAATGGTCGCGACCGAGGCGGCGCAACGCGTGATCGATCGCGCCGTGCAGCTGCACGGCGGCCTCGGCATCAAGAAGGGCGTCAAGGTCGAGGAGCTTTACCGCGAGATCCGGGCGCTGCGCATCTATGAAGGCGCGACCGAGGTGCAGAAGATCGTGATCGCGCGCGAGCTGTTGAAGAACCATCCGCGGCGGCCGGCACTCGCGGCGGAATAAGACCTAGCTTAGGGAGAACCAACGCGTGGGGAGCGGCGTAACCCATGATGGACTTTGGCGAGGAGCGACAGCCATGACCCCGTCGGCGCATCTCGACAGCTTCGCGCGCGACAACCTGCCCCCGCGCGCGCAATGGCCGGACTTCCTGTTCGACCTGCCGGAGCTGAAATATCCCGATCGCATCAACTGCGCGGTCGACCTGCTCGACCGCTGGATCGCGACCGGCGACGGCGACCGGCCGTGCCTGATTTCGCCGGCGGAGAGCCTGAGCTATGCGCAGCTGGCCGAGCGGGTGAACCGCATCGCCAACGTGCTGACGCGCGACCTCGGCCTCGTTCCCGGTCACCGCGTGCTGCTGCGCGGCCCCAACAGCCCGATGATGGTGGCGGCCTATCTCGCCGTCATCAAGGCCGGCGGCGTCGTGGTCGCGACCATGCCGCTGCTGCGCGCCAAGGAGATCGCCTATCCGCTCGCGAAGGCGAAGATCCGGCTCGGCGTTCTGCGATCACCGCCTGGCCGAGGAGATGGAGAAGGCGCTGCCGCTCGCCGGCGAGCTCGAGCGCGTCGTGTACTGGGGCAGCGGCGCGCCCGACGCGCTCGAAGCGCTGATGGCGAAGCCCGGCTACGAGCATTTCACCGCCTGCGACACCGCGAGCGACGACGTCTGCCTGATCGCCTTCACGTCAGGGACGACCGGCGAGCCGAAGGGCACCATGCATTTCCATCGCGACATGCTGGCGACCTGCGACAGCTATGGCCGCCACGTGCTGCGCGCGCAGGCCACGGACCGGTTCATGGGCTCGCCGCCGCTCGCCTTCACCTTCGGGCTCGGCGGCCTCGTGCTGTTTCCGCTGCGCGTCGGCGCCGCCACGATCCTGCTGGAACGCGCGGGCCCGGACGACCTGCTCGCCGCCGCCGCGCAATTCGGCGCGACGGTCTGCTTCACCGCGCCGACCGCCTATCGCGCGATGCTGGCAAAGCTCGCCGAGCATGACGTTTCATCGCTGCGCAAATGCGTGTCCGCCGGCGAGACCCTGCCGCAGGCCACGTTCGACGCCTGGCACGCGGCGACCGGCATCAAGATCCTCGACGGCATCGGCGCGACCGAGATGCTGCACATCTTCATCGGCTCGCCCGAGGACGAGATCCGGCCGGGCGCCACCGGCAGGCCGGTGCCGGGCTACGAGGCGCGCGTGGTCGACGCCAGCGGCAACGAGGTCCCGCCCAACACGCTCGGCCGCCTCGCCGTGCGGGGGCCGACCGGATGCCGCTATCTCGCCGACAAGCGCCAGCGCGTCTACGTGCGCGACGGCTGGAACATCACCGGCGACACCTACCTCATGGATGCCGACGGGTACTTCTGGTACCAGGCGCGCTCCGACGACATGATCGTGTCGGCCGGCTACAACATCGCCGGCCCGGAGGTCGAGACGGCGCTGCTCACGCATCCGGCGGTCGCCGAATGCGGCGTGGTCGGCGCGCCCGACGCGGAGCGCGGGCAGATCGTCAAGGCTTATGTCGTGCTGCGTCCCGGACACGCCGGCGACGCGGCCTTGACCAAGCTCCTGCAGGACTACGTCAAGGCGAACATCGCGCCCTACAAATATCCCCGCGCCATCGAATACGTCACCGCATTGCCGCGCACCCAGACCGGCAAGCTGCAGCGCTTCGAGCTTCGCCGCCTGGCGGGCGAGCCCGCCTCGCACCAGCTCGCCTCGTGACGGCTTCTTCGGGAAAAGGAAAACAACGTGGCCGGAACGCTCGATCCGCGAAGATCGCGACGCCCCCCACGCGATGCTGCAGCCGCCCGGCTGGCCGCGGCCGAAGGGCTTCGCCAACGGCATGCGCGCGCGCGGCGAGACGGTGTTCGTCGGCGGCATGATCGGACAGGACGCGCAGGGCCGCTTCGCGCAAGGCTTCGTGGCGCAGATGAAGCTCGCGCTCGAGAACATCGCGGCGGTGCTCAAGGAGGCCGGCGCGACGCCGCAGCACATCGTGCGGCTGACCTGGTACGTGCGCGACATGGACGAATATCTCGGCGACCTGCCCGCGCTCGGGCGCCGCCTATCGCGAGGTCATGGGCCGGCACTTTCCCGCCATGGCGGTGGTCGAGGTCACGCGGCTGGTGGAGCCGCTGGCGCGGCTCGAGATCGAGGCGACGGCGGTGCTGCCGGAATGATGCGGAACCGCACGAATGGCGCACCGAGGGCGCCTTGGCTCGGTCTGTTCGTGACAGATGCGTCCAAATGAGCAATCTTGTGCAGACTAGCTGCCGTCAAAGGGCGTAGGCTTCGACGCTACTGATCGCGCCAGTGCAGCCGTTTGCGGAGGAAATTGTGACGCTCCTCGCCTATTATCTGGTATTCATGATTGCGGGCGACGTCCGTCGCCTATTTTCTCGGACGCTTCGTCGAGTACGAATGGGGATCGCATGTCGAGCCTCATCGTGTTCCTGGCGCTCTATTTCGTTTTCCTCTGGGTGTCCTGGCGTGCTTGCGGTGCGGCTGACGCAAGCCGAAGGCGGCCGAACTGCAGGCGGCCTAGCGACGGATTGCGCGGCGGCGCTCCCGCAACAGTTGCGATCACCGGTATTGCCGATCATCTGCAGCGTCGCGCGGCGCAGCCATTCCGGTTTGCTTGCCGTCAAATCCGGCGACGGCGCTGCGATAGTCCTCGACCGCGAACGGCAGCAACGGGGCATCACCGGCTCAGCACGGCGGGAAGCCAGGTCGCGATCGCCGGAAACAGGAAGATCAGGACCAGGATCAGGAGGCTCATCGCGATGTAAGGCATCGACGCCATGTAGATCTGCTGCATGGTGATCGAGGGCGGCGCCACGCCCTTCATCGTGAACAGCAGCAGGCCGAACGGCGGCGTGCAGCAGGCCGAGCTGCATGCAGATCAGGAACAGCACGCCGAACCAGATCAGGTCGACGTCGTAGCGCTGCACCAGCGGCATGAAGAACGGCAGCGTGATCAGCATCATGCTGACCTGGTCGACGAAGCAGCCGAGGAACAGCAGGATCAGCAGCATCGCCGATCACGAGCGCGGTGACCGACAGCCCGAGCCCGGTCACCAGCGCCGACCAGCCCGTTGACCGCGCCGGAGAAGCTCAGCACCTGCGAGAAGGTGGTGGCGCCGACGATGATGAACAGGATGGTGCCGGACACCGCGACCGTGCCGGTGAGCGCCTTCATCAGGTTGGCGAAGCGTCAGGCTGCGATAGAGCGCGGCGGCCACGATCGTGCCGGCGGCGCCGATGCGCGGCGGCTTCGGTCGGCGTCGCGAAGCCGCCGGTCATCGCGCCGATCACCAGACCGAAGATCAGCACGCAGCGGCACGCACGTGGGTCGACGAACGGCAGCCAGCGCGCGCAGCCCTGCGGCCCGCCTCCGCCACTGCCTCGTCCGGCGCCAGCGCCGGATTCGATCGCGGCGCGCGCGATGATGTAGCCGACGATACATCACGCTCAGGATCAGGCCCGGCACGATGCCGCCGATCAGCAGCCCGGCGATCGAGATGCCGGCGAGGCTGCCGAGCAGCACGGTGAGCGCCGACGGCGGGATCAGCATGTCGACGCCGCCGATGCCCATGATCGGGCCCATGGCCATGCGCGGCTCGTAGCCGCGCGCCAGCATGGTCGGCAGCATCAGGCTGCCGAGCAGCGCGGTGGTGGCGATGGTCGAGCCCGAGATCGCCGAGAACACGGTGCCGGCGACGATCGCGATGACCGCGAGCCGGCCGGGCACGCGGCGGATCAGCAGCGCGAAGGCGTCGATCGCCTTGAGCGCGACGCCGGTGTGGAACAGCACCTCGCCCATCAGCACGAAGAACGGGATCGGCGTGAGCGAGAAGCTGGTGATCGACTGCACGGCGTTGCGCGCGAGCTGGGCGAGGCCGGGCTCGCCGCCGAGGAAGAGCATCGCGCCGATGACGTTGAGCACGAGGAACGCGAACGCGACCGGCAGGCCGAGCCCCATCACGGCGACCAGGCCGCCGAACAGCAGGATGCTCGCCTCGACCCAGTTCATTCAGCTCACCGACGTGGCTTCGATGCGGCGCGCCGCGCTCGCCGCGCAGCAGGCGGTCGAAGCGGAAGACGAATTCGATCGCGAGCAGCACGAAAGCGACCGGCAGCGGCGCCAGCAGCCACCATTCCGGAAACACCAGGTTCTTGATGGTGATCGCGCCGAGCCGCGCAGCTGTCGTAGCGTCATCGCGACGCCGTAGCGGATGAGCACGACGCACGACGACGAAGCCGAGCAGGTCGCCGACCGCCTCCATCAGCCAGGCGACGCGCGGCGGGCACCAGCGTGAGGATGATGTCGAGCCGCACGTGCTGGCCGCGCCGCAGCAGCCAGGGCGCGGTGAGCAGCGTCATGAGATAGAGCGAATATTCGGAGACCTCGTTCGCCCAGGCAGAGCCGCTGCGCACGGTGTTGCGCAGCACGATGTCGGCGGTGACGAGCGACCACCATGCGCCAGCAGGATCAGCGCCGCCGCAATGGCGAGCGGCGTTGAACAGGCGGCCGAAGGCTGCCGAGAGGCGGGTCATCGCTAGCAGCGACTCGCAAATTCCAGCCGTCATTCTGCGGTGCTGCCGATCTCGGGCTTACCCGAGATCGGCGGTTCATAGATGCCCAGGTCGGCAATAGCCGACTTGGGTGCGCAGCGAGGCAGCCCGGATCCATCATCCGGACCGTGCATATGGACTCGAGCTCCGCTTCGCGGCGCGTGCCGGAATGACAGGCAGATCAATTCCCCGCCAGCTGCCGCAGCTTCGGCGCCGGTCTCCGGCGCGCGCTTGATCACCGATTGCCAGGCCACGTCGTTGGCGCTGGTCGAGGAAGGCCTTCGACGCCGCCGGGCCGAAGTCGAGCGCCTGGATGCCGGCCGTCGGCCTGGCGCTCGCGCTCGGCCTTGATCACGGCGACCTTCTCGCCGTCGAGCCCTTCGAGCCACAGCGCCGCGTCGTTGAGCACCTTGCGCTGCGCGTCGTTGAGCGCCTTCCAGGCGTCGAGGTTGACCAGCACGTTGACCTCGACGCTGTAGAACGGCGGCTCCATGCGGAACTTGGTCACCTTGTCCCAGCCGAGATCGAAGATGCCGGTGACCGGCCAGCCGTAGCCGTCGACCACGCCGCGCTCGAGCGCGGTGTAGACCTCGCCCGGCGCGGTGGTGATCGGCGGTGCCGCCGAGCGCCTCGACCACGTCCTTGTAGACCGGCGTGACGCGGATCTTCAGGCCGGAGAAGTCGATCTTGTCGATCTTCTTGTTGAGATAGATGTGGAACGGCACGTTGTGGAACTGGCGCGCCAGATAGTGCGAATTGAGCTTCTGGTTGTGCAGCTGGTTGATGTACTCCCAGGTGCCGTTCTTGCGCTGCTCGCTCATCGGCTTGCCGTTGAGCTTGAAGCCGTCCGCCTCCGGCATCAGGTTGGTGTAGAACGCGCCGGTCACGTTGGCGATGTCGACCACGCTTGCGTGCGCACCGCATTGCCGACCTCGAACGGCGGCACCGCGCGCGGGCCGCCGATATAGTTGATCTTGATCACGCCCTTGCCGTCGGCGTTCACCTTCTCGATGAAGCGCTCGAAATTCTTCGAGAACTCGGTGCCCTCGGCAAAGGACGACACGGCCCGCAGGGTGACCTCCTGGGCCGCGGCGGCCGATGCCGCCAGAACGACGGCCACGCCGGCGATGAACGTCGAGCGCATGATTTCTCTCCTCTGGAATGAACTGAGAGCCTGTTCGCGTATTTTCTGATATATTCTTTGAATATAATCGCGGTGGCGCGGGCTTAAGTCAATTGCGGCTCGGCGTCCCAGACATAGGCAAGCGGGACAGGCATGGCAGAACGCTCGTTCAAGAGCGAGGTCGCGAAGCTCAGGCTCGGCGCCGGGGAGGAATTCCGCGGCGAGGGCATCCTCGCGGTCACCAAGGCGCTGCTGCAGTCCGGCGTGTCCTACGTCGCCGGCTATCAGGGCGCGCCGATCTCGCACCTGATCGGACGTGCTCGCCGACGCCAACGACATCCTGCGAGAGCTCGGCGTCCACTTCGAGAGCGAGCGCCAGCGAGGCGGCCGCGGCCGCGACGCTCGCCGCCTCGGTCAACTATCCGCTGCGCGGCGCCGTGACCTTCAAGTCGACGGTCGGCACCAATGTCGCCTCCGACGCGCTCGCCAACCTCGCCTCCGGCGGCGTCACCGGCGGCGCGCTCATCATCGTCGGCGAGGATTACGGCGAAGGCTCCTCGATCATGCAGGAGCGCAGCCACGCCTTCGCGATGAAGTCGCAGATCTGGCTGCTCGACCCGCGCCCGAACCTGCCGTCGATCGTGCAGCGCGGTGGAGAAGGGCTTCGAGCTGTCGGAGGCGTCCAACACGCCGGTGATGCTGGAGCTGCGCATCCGCGCCTGCCACGTCTACGGCAGCTTCACCGCCACGCGACAACGTGCGGCCCGAGCTTCACGCTGCGGGACGCGCTCGAGCAACCCAGCGCGCGACGCCAACCGCATCGTGCTGCCGCCCGCGAGCTACCTGCACGAGACAGGAGAAGATCGAGAAGCGCTGGCCGGCCGCCGTGCAGCTTCATCGAGCAGCACAAGCTCAACGAGTTCTTCGACGGCGACGCCGGCGACATCGGCATCGTGATGCAGGGCGGCATGTACAACACCACGCTGCGCGCGCTCGAGGTGCTCGGGCCTCGCCGACGTGTTCGGCGACAGCCGCATTCCGCTCTACGTGCTCAACGTCACCTATCCGCTGATCGACGCCGAGTTCGTGCGCTTCTGCGCCGGCAAGAGCGCGATCCTGATCATCGAGGAAGGCCAGCCGGAATTCATCGAGCAGGCCGTCAACACCATCCTGCGGCGCGCCGACATCCAGACCCGCGATCGAGGGCAAGGGCATGCTGCCGATGGCGGGCGAATATACCGGCGGCGTGATGAAGCGACGGGCTTGCGCAAGTTCGTCGCGCGCCTATCGGCCGGACCTGCTGCCCGACGCGCCGCACCCGCCGCCGTCGCGCGCCGCGACGACCGGCTCGCGAGCGCGCAGCAGGCGGTCGCGCGGCAAGGTGCACGGCCGCCCGCCGTCGTTCTGCACCGGCTGCCCGGAACGGCCGATCTTCGCCGCCATGAAGCTGGTCGAGCGCGAGCTCGGCGCCGCATCACGTGAGCTGCGACATCGGCTGCCACCTGTTCTCGATCCTGCCGCCGTTCAACATCGGCAACACCACCATGGGCTACGGCCTCGGCGGCGCCGGCGCCGCCGGCGTTCAACGTCGACGGCGGCAAGCGCGCCATCGCGCTCGTCGGCGACGGCGGCTTCTGGCACAACGGCCTCGCCTCGAGCGTCGGCAATGCCGTCTTCAACAAGAGCGACAACGTCGCTGATCGTGGTCGACAACGGCTATTCGGCCGCGACCGGCGGACAGGACGTGCTCGTCCTCGGCCGCCGAGCAACAGCATGCGCTCGACCAAGAACCCGATCGAGAAGGCGGTGCGCGGCGTCGGCGTCGACCTGGGTGCGCACGCTCACGCGCACCTACGACGTCGCCAAGATGCGCGACACGCTGCGCGAGGCGCTGACCACGGCGGTGAAGGGCCCGAAGGTCATCATCGCCCAGTCCGAATGCATGCTCAACAAGCAGCGGCGCGTGCGGCCGCTGATGCGCAAGCGCGATCGAAGGCGGCAAGCGCGTGGTGCGCGAGCGCTTCGGCGTCGATCCCGACACCTGCACCGGCGATCATTCCTGCATCCGGCTGTCGGGCTGCCCGTCGCTCACGCTCGCGCCCAATCCCGATCCGCTGCGGCGCGAGCCGGTGACCAAGGTGATCAACTCCTGCGTCGGCTGCGGCCTGTGCGGCGAGGTCGCGCACGCCGCGGTGCTGTGCCCGTCGTTCTACCGCGCCTCGATCATCGCCAATCCGACCGGCTGGGATCGCTTCAAGGCACAAGGTGCGCGGCGCCGTGATCGGCTGGCTGCAGCGGCGCCTCGACGCCCGCCAGGCTGCTCGACGTCCTGCGCCGGAGCGCGCTGGACGCCACGCAGCCTGACCACGACGATGAACGCTCAAACCGCCAAGGTGCGGCCGATCACCATCGCCGTGGTTGCGCTCGGCGGCGAAGGCGGCGGCGTGCTGGCGGACTGGATCGTCGATCTCGCCGAGCACGGCGGCTATCTCGCGCAGGCGACGTCGGTGCCCGGCGTCGCGCAGCGCACCGGCGCGACGGTCTATTATCTCGAGCTGTTCCCCAAGAGCGCCGCGCAGGCGGCCGGACGCGACCCGGTGCTGGCGCTGATGCCGGTGCCGGGCGATGTCGACGTGGTGCTGGCGTCCGAGCTGATGGAAGGCGCGCGCGCGGTCGAGCGCGGCTTCGTCACGCCGGACAAGACATTGCTGATCGCGTCGACCCACCGCGTCTTCGCCATGACCGAGAAGATCGCGCTCGCCGACGGCCGCGCGGATGCCGCGGCGCTGCTGGCGGCCTGCCGTGACGCCGCGCGCCAGCTCGTGGCCTTCGACATGGAGGCGCTGGCGGACGCCACCGGCAGCGCGCTCGAGCGCGGTGCTGTTCGGCGCGCTGGCCGGCTCCGGGCGCGCTGCCGTTCGCACGCACCGGCCTTCGAGGCGGCGATCCGGCGCGGCCAGGTCGGCGTCAACAGCAGCCTCGCCGCGTTCGGCGCCGGGTTCGAGGCGGCGCGCGCGGGCTGAGATGCCGCAGGCCCGACCATCGACGATGACACGCGCGATGCGGCCTCCCGGACCGCCGATGCAGCGACGATGCGCGCGCGGCTTCGCGGGCGAAGCGCGCACGATCGTCGGCCGCCGGCGATCGAACGGCTGCATGACTATCAGGACCACGACTACGCGCGCGACTTCCTGGCGCGGCTCGAGCGCTTCCAGGAGATCGAGCGGCAACACGGCGACGGCTCCGGCCGGCTGCTGGAGGAAACCGCGCGCCAGCTCGCGCTCGCGATGGCCTATGAGGACACGATCCGCGTGGCGGACCTCAAGATCCGCGCGAGCCGCTTCGCGCGCGTGCGCGAGGAAGCGCAGGTCGCGGACGGGCAGATACTCGAAATCGCCGAATTCTTTCATCCCCGCACGCAGGAGATCGCCGACACGCTTCCGGCCGGCGCCGGACGCTGGCTCATGCGCACGGCATGGGCCCGCGGCCTGCTCGATCGCGCGACCCGCAAGGGCAAGGTCATCAAGACCACGTCGGTCGGCGGCTTCCTGCTGCTCTACGCCCTGTCGCAGCTCAAGCCGCTGCGGCGCGCGCTCGCTGCGCTTCGCCGCGGAACAGGCTGCGCTCACGGACTGGCTCGATCTCGTCGCGGAGACCGCGCGCAGCGATTATGCGCTCGCGCTGCAGGTCGCGCGCATGCGCAGCCTGGTCAAGGGTTACGGCGACACCCATGAGCGCGGCCGCGCCAAGTTCGACAAGCTCGGCTGCGCTCGTCCCGCGCCTGCGCGGGCAGGACGATTCCGGCGCGCGGCTCGAAGGCCTGGTCAAGGCCGCGCTTGCCGACGAAGGCGACGAAGCCTTGGACAAGGCCATCGCGGATCTTGGCGTCGCGAATTCGGCTGACAATGACGCCGCGATTTCGGTCGGCTCCCTCTCCCCAGCGGGCGAGGGCGGGGGGGTTCGGGTGCTTACGTACGATAGACTGCAACCCCTCGCCACTCTCCAGCCGGAGTCGGATATATCCGACTTCGGCCTGATGCCGAACTCCGGTAAACCCGAGTTCGGATGGAGAGGAGCAGACCGAGCGCGCGGCTCGGCCGGTGATCAATCATATCCCTGCGCCTTATAGCTCTGGCGGTCGCCAGCGCGATGGGCGAAGCTTGGGGCAACATCAAGAAGCGTCTTCTGCAAGGAGGCAGCCATGTCCTACGACCTCGATGCGTTCGTGTCGGATTGCCGCGCCATTCTCGCGCGCGACCCGGACCCAAGGGCCGCGAGGAGGTCCGCGTGCACCTCGAGCAACTGCTCACCAATCGGGAGTTCGTCGAGACCTATTGCGGCGATCGATGTGCCGCGCGGCCTGAAGGTGCTGTACGAGGATCCCGATCTCGGCTTCCAGGTGCTCGCCCATATCAACGACAAGGCCAGCGTGTCGCCGCCGCACGACCACGGCGCGTCCTGGGCGATCTACGGCCAGGCCACGCATTACACCGACATGATCGGAATGGGAGCGCGAGGACGGCGGTCGCCGATCAGGCCAAGCTCAAGCCGGTGAAGAAGTACCGCCTCGCTGCCCGGACACGCGGGCATCTACCAGGACGGCACCATCCACTCGATCGACTATCCCGACAGCGCCCGCTTCATCCGCGTGACCGGCACCAACCTCGACAACATCCAGCGCGTGCGGTTCGATCTGGCGTCGGGCAAGATCCACCAGATGACGCCGCAGCAGGCGACGTGACGTCGTGCCGTTGAAGACGATGGCGCCGAAGGTCGACGCGCGCGCGCTCAAGGCGATGCTGGCCGACGGGCGCGAGCTCGCGCTGATCGATGTGCGCGAGGAGCTGATCTTCTCGCAGAACCATCTGCTGTTCGCGCGCTCGGTGCCGTTGAGCCGGCTGGAGCTGAGATTCGCGCCGCCTGGTGCCGCGCGCGCACGACGCGCATCGTGCTGTGCGACGACGACGACGGCCTGGCCGAACGCGCGCGCCGATATCCTCGTGCGCGCCGGCTACACCGACCTCGCCGTCCTCGACGGCGGCGTCGCCGCCTGGGCCGCGGCCGGGTTCGAGCTGTTTTCCGGCGTCAACGTGCCGAGCAAGGCGTTCGGCGAATTCGTCGAGCACGCCAGCGCCACGCCGAGCATCGCCGCCGACGAGCTCGACCGGCTCATCGCGCGCCGGCACCGACATGGTGGTGCTCGACAGCCGGCCGTTCGACGAATACCAGCGCGTCTCGATCCCGACCGCCGTCAACGTGCCGGGCGCGGAGCTGGTGCTGCGCATCCGCGATCTCGCGCCCTCGCCGGACGACCCTGGTGGTGGTCAATTGCGCCGGACGCACCCGCAGCATCATCGGCGCGCAGTCGCTGATCAACGCGGGCGTGCCGAACAAGGTGGTGGCGCTGCGCAACGGCACCATGGGCTGGACCCTCGCCGGTCTCGCCTGCGAGAGCGGCAAGGCACGGCGCGCGCCCGGCGTGTCGCGCCGACGGCCTGGCCTGGGCCAAGTCCGCCGCCGACCGCGTGGCGGACCGCTTCGGCATCACGCGCATCGACCGCGCCACGCTCGAGCGCTGGCGCGCCGAGGACGAACGCACGCTCTATCTCCTCGACGTGCGCGATCCCGGCCGAATACGAGGCCGGGCACGTTGCCGGCGCCGTCTCCGCGCCCGGCGGGCAGCTCGTGCAGGCGACCGACCAATATGTCGGGACGCTCGGCGCGCGCATCGTGCTGGTCGACGACGCCGAGGTGCGCGCCGTCATGACCGCGTCCTGGCTGCGCCAGATGGGCTGGACGCGACGTGTCCGTGCTGGTCGAGGCCGGACGCGAGACCGGGCGGCCGGCGGCGCCGGTCCTGGGCTCGGCGCCGCCGCCCGAGCTGCGCATCGACGGCGCCGGCCTGGCCGCGCTGCTCGCGCGGGACGAGGCCACCGTCGTCGATCTCTCGCTCAGCCGCGACTACCTCAAGGCGCACATTCCGGGCGCCTGGTTCGCGATCCGCTCGCGGCTCGCCCGCGCCCTCGCCACCATCCCGCTGCGCGGTACGCTGGTGCTGACCTCGGAGGACGGCGTGCTCGCCGGCCTCGCGGCGGCCGAGGCGCAGGCGCTGGTCGACACGCCGGTCCACGTGCTCGACGGCGGCAACGCCGCGTGGCTGGCGGCCGGGCACGCGCTGACCGCCGACGACCCCAGGATGGCGGACGACGCCATCGACACCTGGCTCAAGCCCTACGAGCGATCGAAGGATACGACCAAGGCGATGCAGGACTATCTGTCGTGGGAAGTGGACCTGCTTGGCGCGCATCGCGCGCGACGGCTCAGCGCGGTTTACGCCGCCGCTGCCGTGAGCGGACCGACCACCCGCGCCGCTCGTCATATGCCGGGCTTGACCCCGCGATCCCATCCGCTGGCGAAAAATGTGTTGCGCGAGAGATGGCCCCGCGGGGCAAGCCCCGTTGGCGCTAAGATAAGCACATTTCGTGTCCCGGATGCGGTGCAGCGCGAGCGTAGCGAAGCGGTGCGCCGCTGTTCAGGACCTTCGCGAAGGTGGTGTGCGTAACGATCCCGGGTCTGCAGCGCACCACTCTGCCATAGCTCACGAAGACGGGCGTAAACGCCCTTAAGGCTCGCGCTGCGCTGCGCCCGGGACACGCCCCTTATCTTAGCGCCTATGGGATCAAGCCCGCAGGTGACACCCGTGACCGGGCGGTGCTCAAGCCACCCGCAACGCTCCACATCAAATCATGCCGCCGAAACCGTGGCGCCACGGCAACACAGGTTCGGCCGCATGCGCGGCACCGGATACCCTTAACCCGACCTTAACTACGGCGGAGCGATGAAGGAGCACGGCCAACGCCTGCGACGGAGCGCTCCAATGCTGGATGGAAAAGCATACCTGGCTCATTTTCCGGATGATCCAGCCTATGATCTCTCCGACGGCGTCGGCGGGTCCGGGCAGCTCAAGTCCGCGGCGCTGATGTCGGCGCTCGCGGCGCTCGAGAGCGAATTCCGCAACATCCTGCGCCAAAGCGAAGCCTCACCCGAATAGGCGGTTCGCGCGCCCAAGGCGGCACGGGCGGAGCGCCCTCGCCGCTTCTCCTCGGTCATCCCGGCCTTATGCCGGTTCCGCTTGATGCTGGTTCCGCTTGGCGCCTCGTCGTCACGCGCCGGAGCCGGTCATGCGCGGCGCCGTCCCCAGACACCACCCCGCAGACTGCCGCGCCGGAACCGGCTTCGCCCCAGCTCCCATCGGTTCAGCACGAAGCCGAGCCCGAACGTCAAAATCACGATCAGCAGCACCGTTTCGATGCTCATGTTTGCACGCCCCCATGCATTATAGCTGTGTTGTAACTGCGTGACATCGGAACACAAAATCAGCTTCCCAATATGTCGGCGCGAAAAGATTTCCGCAGCGTTGTAAAAATCCCACAGCACGATCACGTTCCGGGCGGAAGGAACGTCGGCGCTCAAACGTCATCTGGTGCAGCGGACGATGGCTTGATGGCGAGCACGATGTTGTAGCCGTTGCCGAAGACGAAGACTTTCGATGTGCGCCAGATGATCTTTTCCATGTCCACCATCGTTCGCATCTTCAGCCGGAACTTCCACAACAGCAGGTGCTGGATGAAGTTGCAGCGTCAGGCCCCAGGCCCAGAACGGCAGATGGCGGTAGCGGATCGGCTTGAAACCGAGCCGGCGCAGCTTGAAAACAAGAAGGTTGGCGCCGAGAAAATTGTAGCGCCAGTTGTCGAAGAAGGCGGTGACGTTGCGGAAGTCCTGCTCCCGGCGACAGTGATCCAGCGATCCCGGCGAACGGATGAGCAGGCGGCCTCCCGGCTTGAGCATGCGCCAGCACCGCGCCAGCCAGGCATCCAGGTCCTTGGTGTAGCCGATCGATTCGAACGCGTAGATGGCGTCGAAGCTGTTGTCCGGGAGATCGAGGCGGTCGAAGTCGGTCACCATCACCTGTACGCGTCCGCCGAATTTCGCGAACTTTCGCCGGCAGATGTCCGCTTGCACGGCGGAATTGGTGACGCAGGTGATGTCGACCTTGCGCTGGCTGGCGAGGTAGTCCGCCGCCGCGCCCGAGCCGCAGCCGAGCTCCAGCAGGCGCATCCCGTCCTTCGGGCGCGAGCAAGGCGTAGTCCGCCTCGTAGGGATGCGTGAAGATCGCGCGCGGAAACACGCACGTGCTGTAATTCGTCGTGCTCGCCGCGGTAGGGGCCGAACACGTCGTCGTAGGTGCGATTCTCGTCGTCGTGCTTGAGAAAATCGTCGGCCTTGGGCACCCACTCCACCAGCTGCCGCTGCTCGAATTCGTTCAGCCGGTGGCCGATGCGCGCCGGCGTCCTTCGGGTGCGTCGCAAGCAGAAACAGGACGTAGTGAAGCAGGTTATAGGCCACGAAGGCCGCGGCGACGATCGCCACGGCCCAGAGCAGCATCGAAACAGCATCCACGCCTTGCTCCCTTGAATTGCCCAAGCAGCCTGCGATGGACAAGCTCACGATGCGGACAGGACCGCAATTGAACTGTGCCCGCCGCCAAAGGTCAACGCTTCGGGATTCGAGCGCGCGCCCATGCAGATGACTGCTCGCGGCGCGCGGACGATGTCGCCTTGGGCCCTGCGGTCGTGGTCGCGCCCGGCACCCGGCACGCCGCCAAGACTGGTGGCGGCGGAGCAACCCGCCGGTCGCGAAGATCATCGGCGCGCGAAGGCATGGCCCAGCCGCGGGGCTGTCGTGGCACAGGCACTGCATTGACGCAAGACTGCGCCAAACACGGCAATATAGGGAAAATCCCGCGCGCCCGAATGACCGGATTACCGATATAATGGGCCACGCAATCGACCATTCGTGGACGCCGGTCTGGCGTTCTCCGACGTGGAGGAGTCACATGCAACGACCTCACACCCGCAGCGCCGCGCGCAACCATCCTGCCCGCATGACGATGTCGTTCGTCGCCGGTCTCGGACTCTTGCTCATGGCCGGAACCGGCTTCCCGAGCGCGGGGCTCGCACAAAGCCAGCCTTCGCTCGGAACCGACTCGCGAGGCACCGCCATGCCGCGCGAGGGCATGCCGCTCGCGCAGCCGCAAGGCCGCATTCCGGAAGCGCCGGTGGGCCACCGTCAGCCGCGCCCGCAGGACTTGCCGCCGAGCGTCTTGCGCAACGAAGGCGGCGGCGACGAGCAGTGGCGGCGTCAACGCCGACCGGCAGTTGGATCAGGAACTGCAGATCTGCAAAGGATGTTGATCGGCGCGGCGCTGCCGTGTCTGAACACAAGTGGCGCCCTCGAGAGCGGGACTATTGCCAGGAGTCGAACCGTCCAGGCGAGTCACATAGTCCGAATGCTAATTCTGGCCATCGCATGCCATGGGGAATTCTGGGTGTAGACCCGCAAGTAAATTTGCTCCGGATTGCTTCCCGATTGATGTTCCAGCACCATTTCCACGGTCTTGTCGGTTTCCAGATACGCTTCGAACAGGCTCGCAGTGAGGTTCGCGGTGCTCGGGCTTCCGATGCAGATGACACTGGGGTCGGCGTTGTCGACGTCTCGCATACCCGGATTCAACACGTAATTCGGACCAAGGGTCCGCAGCCGGCAGTAGCCGGCCGATGCCGGTGCGCGCACCGTGGTCATCTCCGCAGGCTCTCCGCCGCTGTTGTAAGCGACCAGGGACACCCCGGTGAAATGATAAGAGCCCGGTGCCAAGGTGATGATCCCGGTGACGAAATCGCATTGAATCCCGTTGCCCCTGCGCGCATCCGTATGCGTGAAGACGCGCGTGTTCCATCCTGCCTTCAACAGCTTCGATTCCGGTGAGAATTCGGTGAATATCGCGTGTCCGGGCCCATTGCGGTTGCGCTCTGAGCACCTGCTGCCTTTCGGAACGCGACTGCGCCGGCGAACAGCGCCGCCCCGCCAGCCAGAACGCGGCGCCGGTCGGTCCTGATGCGTGTCAACCTCGTCATTTCCCACATCTCCCGATGATTGGACGTCTCAGGTGATCGAACGTGATTGAAAATGACACGGCGCGAGAGCATGGTGAGATCCTCCCGATTCGGAGTGTAGGGCTCGGCACTGTGCTGCCCTAGCGCTGCGCGGCGACGACCGGGTTCGACAGCACGCCGATCGATCTCGATCTCCACCCGCATGGTGTCGCCCGGCACCGCCAGCAGCGGCGGATCGTGATACATGCCGGGCCCGGGCGGCGAGCCGGTCGCCAGCACGTCGCCGGGATCGAGCGGAAACACCCGCGACAGCGACGAGATGAACTGCCTGATGTTGAACAGCATCTCCGAGGTGTGCGCCACGCACACCTCGCGCGTCGTTGATGTAGGTGCTTCACCGCAGAGCTGCTGCGGATCGGGAATCTCGTCCGTGGTGACCATCCACGGGCCCATCGGACAGAACGTTTCGTAGCCCTTGGAAATCGTCAGCAGGCCCTGCGCCTGCAGGCAGCGCGCCGACACGTCGTTGATGATGGTGTAGCCGGCGACGTAATCGAGCGCATCGGCCTCCTCGACGTGATAGGCGCGCTTGCCGATGACGGCGGTCAATTCGCCTTCGATGTCGAGCTGGCGCACGATCTTCGGATAGATCACGGGCTTGCCCGGGCCGGTGATGGAATCGTGATACTTGGCGAAGATGTGCGGCATCGGCGGGGTGACGATCTTCTCGCCGCGGCCGGCGCCTTCCTTGCGCAGTTCGTCCAGATGCCGGAGATAATTGCGTCCGCCCATGAGGATCTTGCCCGGGCGCGGCACCGGCGCCTGCAGGTCGGCGTCCTTCAGTGCAATGGCGGCATTCCGCCCCTCGCCGCGTTTGAACGCCTCGACCGCTTTGCGCGCCGCCGCCATCGCGGGCTCGCCCGCCGTCAGGAACGCCGTCATGTCGTCGGGGATTCGCTCGGCTCCCGGAAGCAACGCGTTGAGATGCACGACCGTGTCGTCGACGACCGCGCCAATTCTCACGACGCCTGAACTCTTGAAACTCACCAGTCTCATGGCAACGTCCTTTGCGTGTTCGCTCCGAAGCCGACCGCACGGATCTTGCGTGCCGCCGCGGCTTCACGTGCGCTGGTGAATGGCGCGCCAGATGCGCTCGGGTGTGAACGGCATTTCAACCTGCCGCACGTTCGAGCGGCTTGAGCGCATCGAGGACCGCGTTGGCGAGCGTCGGGATCGACCCGGTGGCGCCGGCCTCGCCCGCGCCCTTGGCGCCGAGCGCATTGACCGGCGAAGGCACGCCGCAATCGATCAGCGTGAGTCGGCGCAAGGTGCTCCGCCCGCGGCATGAAGTAATCCATGAAGCTGCCGGACAGCAGTTGCCCGCTCCCGGGGTCGTAGGCGATGTGCTCGCCGAACACCTGGCCGATGCCCTGCATCAGCCCGCCGTGCAGTTGGCCCTCCACCAGCGTGTGATTGTAGATCGTGCCGCAGTCGTCGGCCGCGACATAGTTCACGATCCGCGCAGCGCCGGTCTCGGGATCGATCTCGACCTCCGCGACATGCGCGCCGCTGGGAAACGCGGTCGCGAGGTCGATGGTGACATTGGTGTCGAGCGGATGGGCGGCTTCGTCCCATTTCCGTTCGATCAGCGCCCGCATGCTGACGGACAGGTCGGTGCCGACGACCCGGTACTGGCCGTCGGCGAAGGCGACGTCGCCGGCTTCGACCTCGAACTCGCGCGCGCGCCAGCTTGCGGCCCTTCTCGACGATTTCCTTGGCGCCGGTCGCGAGCGCGGCGCCGTGGCTGATCAGCGAACGCGATCCGAAGCGTCCCGACGCCGACGAGCTTGGGCGCGGCGACATCGTTGTAGCGCAAGTCGATCCTGTCCTCGGGGACGCCCAGGATCTGCGCCACCAGCGCGGGGTATACGGTTTCGTGCCCCTGCCCCGAAGGACCCGCGAGCGAGAACAGCGACAGCCGGCCGTCGGGCTCGACCCGCAGCTCGACCTGTTCCTTGCCCATGCCGCCGGACGGCTCGAGAAACAGCGCGAGCCCGATGCCGCGCAGCTTGCCCGCGCGCTTCGCCGCTTTCCGCCGCCGTTCGAAGCCTTTCCAATCCGACGCCTGCAGCGCCGTGTTCAGCAGCCGCTCCGGGTCGGCGCTGTCGTAGGTCGAGCCGGTCGGCGTCTTCAGCGGAAACATGTCCTTGCGCAGCACGTTGCGCCGGCGAAGCTTGACGGGATCGATCCCGATCGCGCGCGCCGCCTCTTCGACCAGGCGCTCCCACAGATAGGCGACGTTGGGACGTCCGGCGCCGCGATAGGCGGTGGTCGGCGTGGTGTTGGTGAAGACCAGCCGATGCCTGCCGTGCACGGCCGGCACGTTGTAGAGGCTGATGGCCGAGCTCGTCGGCGAGGCGACCGTGTTGATCAGCGGGCCCGCGTTGGAGCAGTAGGCGCCGAGGTTCACCAGCCATCGCACGCGCAACGCGAGAAAGCGCCCGTCGCGATCGAGCGCGAGCTCGCCCGTCAGATCCGCCGCGCGCCCGTGATGATCGCCGGACATCGTCTCCGAACGGGTGCCGGTCCATTTCACCGCCCGCCCGGTCGTTTGGCGGCCAGCATCAGCGCCAGGAATTCCGGATAGACCTCGTTCCTGCATGCCGAAGGCGCCGCCGACATCGACGGAGCGGATGCGGAACCGCTCCGCGCCGAGGCCGGTGATGTGCGCCAGCGCGGACTTGAGATCCGCGGCGCCCTGGCACGGCAGGCAGAGCTCGAACGATTCATCTGCCGCGTCGTAGCTGGCGACGCAGGACTTCGGCTCCATCGGGTTGCCGGCGATCCGCTGCGCGCGCAGCTCGACCGCGCACGACATGCGCCGCCTCGGCAAATCCTTGCTCGGTGCTCCCCCGATCGCCGTATTCATAGTCGAACGCCAGGTTGTCGGGCAGTTCGTCGTGCAGACGGACGGCGCCGTCCGCGATGGCCTCGCCGGCCTCGACCACGACCGGCAGGTCCTCGTATTCGATCTCGATGAGCTCGGCCGCGTCCTGCGCCAGGGTCTCGGACTCCGCGACGACCAGCGCCACGGGCTCGCCGACAAACCGGACGCGGCCGTGCGCCAGCGCGGCGCGAAACGGGACGCGCAGCGAGCTGCCGCCGACCCCTTTGAAGAACGACATCGCCGGCGGGCCCTTCCAGCCCGGCGGCGACGGCATCGGCGGCGGTCACGATGTCGAGGACGCCGGGCAGCTGGCGCGCCGCTTCGGTGTCGATCCGCAGGATCTTCGCGTGCGCGCGATCGGCGCGCAGGAAATGCCCAGCGACCTGCCCCTTGATGTCGTAATCGGCTGTGTATCGACCCCGGCCTGTGACCAATCGGGCGTCTTCCCGACGGCCCCTGAACTGATTCTCTGGCAAATGCGATTCCCAATGCGTTCCGAGACGAAGGATATGTGCAGGTCCGTCGCGGCCCGACGGATCCCATGGCAGATTCTAAAGACCGGGGGTTCGTACCCTCCCAAGCGATCTCTACTTTAGGACCGAGTCCGTTTGTACGGAAGACGGCCCCGGGGTGTGTCCTCGCGGACACATTGCCAAATGTTCCCATTCGAATTGGCAAAAGGCCGCAAGACGTGCGCGCGATAAAGCGGCTGAAACATACTCCGGGGAAGAACTGCTCGGTTAGGTGTGGTGGGGTGTCATGGGGACCGGGGGCCTTGCAAAAGCGGGGCACGTTCAGCGGTCTGGAAAAGGCGGCTATTAGGGGCAGTCGCAATAGGCGCACTGCCGTTCCCGATGAGCATGGCCGTGCCCGAGCTGGCATGGGGTCAAGCGGCGGCGACCCTGCCCGAGGTCACCGTGGTTGCGCCGCGGCGGGCGCCTAGTCCGCCCCAGCGGCAAGCGCCGGCGGCCCGCCGGGCGGCGGCTTCGCCGCCCGTTGCTCCCGCGACTACCCCAGTACCCAGCGCGCTGCCTGCCTTCCAGGTCATCGCGACCACGCCGGTGACCAGGCATCGGGTTTGATCGCAACAAGGTGCCGGCGATGGCGCAGACGCGTGACCGCCGAGGATTTCTCGCGCGTCTATTCGCCCAACGTGCTCGATACGCTGCAGCAGCGCATTCCAGGCGTCATCACCACCGACGTCCAGGGCAACGGCTTCTTCCAGGACCTGCGCTATCGCGGCTTCGCGGCCTCGCCGCTGCAGGGCACGCCGCAGGGGCTTGCCGTCTACATGCAGGGCATTCGCATCAACGAAGCCTTCGGCGACACCGTCAACTGGGACTTGATCCCGACGGTCGCCATCGGCCGCGCGGACATCTGGACCAACAATCCGGCGTTCGGCCTCAACGCGCTCGGCGGCGCGGTCAGCCTGCAGATGAAGGACGGCTTCAACTACAACGGTTTCGAGTTTGACGCGTCGGGCGGCTCCTACGGACGTGTTGGCGGCTCCATGCAGTATGGCGTGCGCAGCGGCGAATGGGGTCTCTATCTCGCCGCCGAGGGCTTCAAGGATGACGGCTGGCGCTACCAGTCGCCGTCGCGGCTCGCGCGCTTCTACGGCGATCTCGGCTGGAGGGGCACCGACGCCGAGGTCCACTTCATCACGTCGGTCGCCGACAACTATTTCGGCGTGGTCGGGCCGACTCCGATCGAGCTGCTCAACAACGACTATCGTGCGATCTACACCTGGCCGCAGACCACCAAGAACCAGGCCCAGCTCCTCGCGATGAACGGCCGCTATTCCGTGAGCGATCACTGGACGGTGCAGAGCAATCTCTATCTACCGCAAGTTCCAGCAGGCGCACGTCGACGGCAACGCTGCCGAGGTCGAGCGCTGCAGCGGGCAGGCAGCCAATCCGCTGTTCAATACGCTGTGCCTGGAGGACGACGGATTTCCGACGACAGCCGGCGGCGAACTTTCAAATCCTCAACCAGAACAATCGGCCCATCAATTGTCCACCGGGACCGGGCAATACCTGCGCCACCACACCTTGGGGCACGGTCGACCGCACCTGGACCAACGCGATCACGACAGGCGCCTCGTTGCAGGGCATCAACGACGACAAGATGTTCGGCCACGACAACTATTTCACCATCGGTGGCAGCGTCGACCGCAGCAAGATCGGCTTCCAAGGCAACAGCGAGCTCGGCTACATCTATCCTGATTTCTTCGTCGGCCCCAACGCTGCGGTGCCGGGGACCGGACAGATCATCCACACCGCCGGCAATCATCGGCTTTGCGCCGGTCAGCCTCGCTGCCTGGAATACCTATTACGGCATCTACGTCAACGACACGTTCGACATCACCAATCGGTCTGTCGGTGACTGCCGGAGGACGCTACAACATCGCCACAGATCGCCATGGCCGATCTGCTCGGCACCAGTCCCGACCTCAGCGCCCAGTACACGTTCGAGCGGTTCAATCCGGTGGTGGGCTTCACCTACAAGATCCTGCCGGAGCTGATGACGTTCTACGCCGGATATTCGGAGGCAAACCGCGCGCCGACGCCGCTCGAGCTCGGCTGCTCCAATCCGTTGCGGCCCTGTCTGCTGGAGGGGTTCCTCGTATCCGATCCGCCGCTGCAACAGGTGGTCGCGCGCACGCAAGGAGGTCGGGCTGCGCGGAAACTTCAACAATGCCGGCGGTCGAGGCGACTGGAAGCTCGGGCTGTTCCGCACCGACAGCGAAAGCGACATCATCCAGGTCGCGAGCGTTCTGCAGGGCCGCGGCGTGTTCCAGAACGTCCCCGCCACGCGCCGCCAGGGACTGGAGGCGGGCGTCAGTTACCAGACCGAGCAATATCTCGTCTATGCCAACTACGCCTTGGTGGATGCCACCTATCAGTTCACCGGCCTGCTGGCGTCGCCGAACAATCCGTCGGCGGATGCGAACGGAGACATCTTTGTCACGCCCGGCAAGCAGATTCCAGGCATTCCGCGCCACCAGATCAAGGGCGGCGTCGATTACTGGGTCACGCCGCTGTTGAAGCTGGGCACCGACGTCATCTGGGTCAGCAGCCAATGGTATGTCGGCGACGACGCCAACCAGAACGTCAAGCTGGCGGACTACTGGGTCGCGAACCTGCACGGCTCGTACCAGCTCACCAAGGAGCTGCAGCTCTATGGCGTCGTGAACAACCTGTTCAATCGCAAATTCGCGACGTTCGGCACCTATTTCGATCCGCAGTCGGTCATCAACGCGGTTGCCAATCCGCCGACTGATCACCGCACCGTTACGCCGGCCCAGCCGCTGTCAGTCTATGTCGGTCTGCGCGCCAAGCTATGATCGATACCAAGCGCGCAGAGAGACACGAGCCAGAATAATGTCTGGCCCTCGGTCGGCAGACCATCGTCGCCCGAGGCGGGACGCTCCATGAGATTGCAGACGTCTTTCAACGCTCCTGAACGGTCGTTAACATCCTGCTTGTCCACGACAATGCACGAGCGCTGTTCGTCGACTGCCCGCGACTGAGATTACGTCTCTCTGTACAGGCATATGCTGGTGCTGGCGGGTGGATGTCCGCGTGAGGGAGGCGTCCCTGCGAGACGCCTAACAAAAGTTTCTCGCAAGACGGCAGGTCCCGTGAACCAAGCGACGCCCATCAAGACTTACGCGCATGCTCTGCCTTACGTACTTTCTTGGAGCGTCCTCGCTCTCTTGACGATCGTCGGCATGACCCGCCCGCCGACGGCACTCTACACGCCGATCGACGGCGACTGGGCGAAATGGAATGTCGAGGCGATTTTCCATTTCGGCAAGGTCTTCGATCTCAGTCCTCACAGCATGCTTGCTGGGATGGGCTCGACGTACTTTCCCAACCTCCCTTGGCTCAATCCAGGTGCGTTGGCGCTGGCGCTTCCAATCGAAGACAGCGCGAAGGACATCGTCTCCTATGCCATTTATGCTGCCGAGCTCGCGGCCAGCATTGTCTTGTTGGCACGCGTTATCGGATTTTCCTGGCTGATCGCCACGGTCGCCGCGCAGATCTATCTCTATGTTTTATTTCCGCCTTTCTCGGAGGCTTTTCAGACCTATAACTGGTTTTCGCTTGCTCCTTACTACGCACATGTGATGGCGGTATTGAATGCCGCGATGGCATTCATCCTGATGTGCGGTCGTGCCCTCGATTGGCGATACAACCTCATGCTTGGGGCAGGCTTCTTCGCGCTGTTCATTTCTGGATTCCTGTCGGCGCCATTCACCTTCATTTTTTGCCATGCCTGCCTATGTTGTGATTGGTGCCGTGCTGGTGGTGACGAGGCGCCCTTCCGGCATCGAATGGGCCTGAAGATGGCGCTGCTTGGCTCGTGCCTCATCTTCGTTTTTACATCGGACCTTATTGACTACTTCTTGGGTACGGTTGTGACCGTCGGCCGCACGCCGAGCGCGCCAATCGCGTGGGACAAGCTTCTATCCATCGACGCGTGGCTGCATCTATTTCGGGATCACTCGCTATGCGCCCATCCGCGGCTGCTGTTGTGCGTGAACGATCGCGGAGCGTGGCTCCTCATCGCAGCCATCGCTGGGGCGGCAGTCGCAATTGTCACCCGACGCGGTGATATTCGTGCCGTTGCCTGGGCTCTGATCGGCTATCTCGGCCTCGTGCACGTCTATGCCTATGCCTATCAAGCCGGATGGCTGGGGCCTGCAAGCGTCCTTTCCAGTGTGTTTTTGATGTTGTCGGGCTGGTCGTTCATTTGCATTTTCGCCGCCGCTATTTTCTTCGAGCCGTTCCGCTTAATCCAAATCTATGTATCCACAGACGCGGAGGCGCGCGGCAGGAGGCATTTGGTCATTCTTCTAGCAGCTGTCGCGGTTGCTGCCTTGCTCGCCCTGATCGTATTCAAGATGCTGGGCCATCCTTATGGCAGCCGTGATTATCGCGCCGTCCGGCTGATCGCAGGCGGCGCTGTCCTCGGTGGACTACTGCTCGCTTTTGAACTCATTCGAGCCTATTGGAACCCGCGAATCGTATTCCGGCCCCTGGTCGTTCTATCGATATTTCCGATTTTAGCCCTGGTCCATTTGTCGCTTGGCGTTCGCCAGAACGTTCGGACCGCGCATAATACGCCTCTTCGTGACTACCTGCGGGAACACGCGTCGATCGCAGTGGGGAAGCCATTTCGCGGCTATACCTCCACGGTTTGGGTCGACAAAAACGGTCAGTTCAGCACAGGCCCTAACGACGCAGCGCTCCAGGACTTGAGACGGTACGTTTACGGCCTTGCTTATTTTCGTGATCGTTATGGGAGACCTTCACGGATACGGATCTCTGGCGGTTCCACATCCCGACCTTTGAAGAATATGGCGAATGGACTTCGGCACAGGCCCATGCGTTTGCTGCCAAGCTGCTCACCCCGGCAGGTTTCAGACTGCACAGTAATTATTTGCGGGTATTTACGATCGACTCTGCCGTATTGCGCGCGGTTGGCGTCCGCTACATCCTCACTGATGCAGAAGCGATAGATGGCCCCGCGACCCTGCGCGGCTCGGTCAGCGCCGAGGGTGCTCCAACAGTTCGCCTCTTCGAGCTGGTCAATCCAAACTTAGGGACCTACAGCCCGACACATTTTGTGAAAGCGGCCAGCGCGGATGAGATCGCGCAGCGAATACGAGAAAATAAAGATCGCCTCGATCAGGTGGCAATCGTTACGGATGATCTTGCATCGACCACCGCTCAGGCACGCAACGTGGTGATGACGATCGAGCGTGATGGTGTCCGATCCAGGCGTCAACCGACGGACCTACGCATATCCTCCTGCCATTGCAGTTCTCCCATTGCCTCGTCATCGTCAATGCCGCCGCGGCGCGCTGGAGCCGCGCAAATCTTTTCCAAACACTGATGTCATTCGACCGCGCGGTCGACGCTCGGATTGAATTTCAGTTCGGGCTTTTGCCAACAACGCATGCCGCCGCCGGGACGGACTCGACAACAAGGCGCTCGGCTTGTGAGAAGATCGCCCGCTCATCGGGACAGCGCGAAGCGGACAACGGCGTCGGCCGCGGTCACGATGGCGAGGACGCCGGAGAGACGCTGCCGCACCACTGGCTAAATGCTGCGCGTTCTCGCCATTAGAAGTCGCGGACTGTGCTGGAGCTGACGGAGAAGGTACCCACGACGACAACGGAGCTATGGTGTGGGACACAGGAAATCCTCCGAACTTAGTTTTCGACGAAGTGCCGATCAATTCAAGCCGGCACGTCCCTCGGGTCTGCTGGCATAAGCCAGCAAGCATTCGAACATAAGACGGGCGTCCGAGTCGGTGGCATCACGCCCGCTCGCGTAACACCAGGTAGTGAAATCCCAATCGACAGCACGGGCGCCTGCGACCAGGTCCATGATGGTTAGCGATTGGTGGGGCGGCCAGTCCGCGTCGAGCGTATGCGAAGGGTCTTCCCACGTCTTCTTGGGCTTCGTCATTGTATCTCCGGGTCCCGTCACCTGCGGGCACTCACCCTAATGGCCAGCCCGGACGCAGTGTTGTCGGTCCGGGGCTGGCTCCAATAGGTGTCAGCAAATTGTCCGTTCGTCATCTCAGGTACTGTGTAGGTTCAGCACTGCGTTATTGGACCTTCGTCGCATGATGGTGCCGGTTTTCAGGCCTGAGCCCAACTGCTCCTGAGGCTCAGGCGTCAACGAACAAATGTTTGGCGCAAAGCAACAAGGCCCACGCAGAGGGCACAGCGACTAAGAACCAGAGCACCTCCGTCGGTGCAGCACTCGCGGTACCCATCGGGAGGAAAAGCATGGACGAAATGAGCTGGAGAAAGAGAGCAGGTGTGCTGCTCTCGATTCTGAGTCCTCACTCTCATGAGCCTGTCGATCAACAAGGCACGAGCCGGAGAGCAGACCAGGTTCTACGGACCCGATGGACGAAGCATAGGTACTGCCACGACCAGCGGCAACACGACGACATTCTATGGTGCTGACGGGCGGCGCACGGGCAGCGCCACGACCAGTGGCAACACTAAAACGTTCTACGGTGCCGATGGCCGGCGGACTGGCTCCGCAACTGGTACAGGCAAAGCGTTAAAGCAAAAAAACGCTCTGATGACCCAGACAATCAAAATCAGGAGGTTCGACGGCGGCGAGGTTGAGCGCTATTTCCACGAAGGTAAGATCAAGGAAATCGCCGACTACTGTGAGAGCGACATAGTCAATACGTACCGGGAGTGGCTGCGGTACCAGCTGTTTCGCGGCACCCTGAGCCAGGATGCGTTCGAGGCGAGCCAGCCAGAAATCTGGCAGCCACGCCTGACCGCTGCTGCGGGGCCCGTCCGGCGTTCCTGGCGAAGGTCGACGAACTGCTGCGCGGCGAGCCCGAGATCGGCGTCGGCTCAGTCAAAGCCCCAGCCGGCGTTCCCGGTATCGACTAAATCGTAAAGAGGCAAGCCGCTTCATTTTGGCGGAAGCTGAACAGTACCGGCGGCGGCGCTGGTGGCGGTCCGGCATAGCCCGGTGCCGGTGGCGGCGGCGGGACGTAGCCGGGGCAGACCTGCACCGGCCGCCCGGTATAGCCGACGACGCGGCCCAGACCGTCGTACACCGGCTCCGGATGCCCAGTAGCAACCCGGTCCGTACACCGGCTGGGCGTAACCCGGGTACACCACGTAGCCCGGCGGCCGGGATGCGATGATCGCGCCGGCAATCACGGCCCCGCCTACGACCCCTGCCGCGACTCCTGGTCCCCATCCGCCACCCCTCCATCCCCCTCCGTGCCAACCGCCACCCCATCCCCGTCCCCGCCACTGGGCGGAGGCATCCGTCGCCGTCGCGGCCAAGGCGGCGGCGATCGTCGCAGCCGCGAGCAAGCAGGTAAGCGTCTTCTTCATCGTGGTCCCCGTGACGTCGCCAACTGAGCAGGCGTTGCGCGACATGAATCGAAAGCCCCCTGCAGCATAATCTCGCTCAATTTGTCTGAATTGAGCCGACAGCCCGCGCTCCGTCACTGGGTAGCCATTGGTTGACTCACGAGCGCGGCAGGCAGTCGGCGACCGCGTCGTCCGGAGGATCGCGGCGCCCCTGGCGCGCGGCTTCGGCGCCCGAGACGGGCCCAATTCAAACCAAGCCCACCCCACTGACGCACCCCGCTCTGAAGCCAAAGCGGTCTACGGCAATAGGACCAAATCGTTGACAGCCAACGTCTGATGGGGGATTCTTACACAATGAGCGTCGCGATGATCGATATCCTTTCTCGTCCGGGGCCTTCGAAGACTCTCCTGCAAGCCGGAGAGACTTCGTCATTTCGCGCTTTCCGCTTTACCGACTTTGCGTCGTTTAGCGGCCGGGGCCGCCGCGAAACTAAGTGTTTGCACCAAATCGCGGTTGGAGCCTCCAGGATCTTCCGGGAGGCTTTTCTTTGCCCGGATGATTCTTCTCCGCGGTCCATCCCGATAAGGAAAATGAAGGGCTCACTCAATGGGGTTTCGCGACCAAGTCCAGAACGTCTTGATCGATATCTGGCGCTGCGTGACTTGACCGATCCGGACCAGGGTCGGCACGCGATCAACATCCTGACGACCAGCCTGAGTTTGGCCATCGAGCAATGGTCGGCGCTTCCGGCCGACGTCATCCGAAGGCCGCCGGTCGTTCTGATCACGGACAACTCGATGAGGCTGCCACGAACCCGACGCGATCGCGCGCTCGGCACGTTCTCCCATTACATCGACGAGAAGCGCATGTTGCGGACCACACGACGGCGGCCATTCCGGCACTGCTGGCGGAAACCGAGATCGATCGGCTCATCGTTTGCCCCGGGCTCGTCTATCGCCGCGATGTGGTGGATCGCTTGCACGTCGGCGAACCGCACCAGATCGACTTCTGGATCGCCCGGCGAACCCGGCTTCGCCGCGCGGATCTTCTAGAAATGATCGCGGTGGTCGTCGAGACCGTGTTGCCTGGCCGTGCCTATCGCTGCAACGAGACTATTCATCCCTACACCATGAACGGCCTAGAGGTGGAAGTGCAGGTCGGCGAGCGGTGGGTCGAGGTCCTCGAATGCGGGGAGATCCACTCGCGGCTTCTGAACGAGAGTAATTTGCCAAGTCAGCAGTGGTCTGGGCTGGCCATGGGCATTGGCCTTGATCGTTTAGTCATGCTGATCAAGCAGATCGACGACATCCGCCTGCTGCGCGGCAGGCGATCCGCGCATCGCTCGGCAAATGCTGACCTTGGATCGTTATGAGCCGGTCAGCAACCAGCCAGCGACGCACCGCGACATGTCGATTTGCGTCGCTGATCCAGACATGGAGTTGCTGGGCGACCGCATCAGAGACGTGCTCGGCGAGCGAGGCGACTGGGTGGAGAACGTGGAGCTGATCCAGGCGTCCGACTATGCATCGGTTCCCGAAGTCGCACGCAAGCGGCTCGGCATGTCTCCGGGCCAGCAGAACCTCCTGATCCGGGTTACCCTGCGCTCTCTGGATGGCACCGTGTCGAAGGAAGATGCCAACCGGATCTACGACCTCGTCTATTCCGGAGTTGCACGAGGGAACGGCGGGATATTTCCGCGCCGCGCACGCGCCCGGAGAGGACGCAAACCTCCGCCATGAACTCTGGAAATGATCGAGTCCATCAGTGGCGCGAAATGCGCCGACAACCTCGACGGATGAGCATCGCCCGGCGCGAGCACCGCGGCGGAACGACGGATGATTGCGCGCGAGCGCGCACCCTGAGACACTGCAGCGTGCCCTGGCGTTAATTGGCGCGCCCGGAGAGATTCGAACTCCCGACCCCCAGATTCGTAGTCAGACCACTGCTGATCTGGCGCGATTTTCTGCAAACTGGACGCTAAAGCAGGCATTGCGCATCAATGCGACGTTAACTGGCCGGTTGAAAACCGGGCGAGGGAGCCGTCTTGCTCCCCTTGTCATTGCAGCGGCGCTGGGCGAGTGGGGCGCAAACGCAGTAACCACGCGCCATCGTCAAGGCCTGGGGAGCCCGCTCGTCTCGGCTTCGACCTATCGGGTGCGGCGAACTGAATTGCTGGTACTGATTTATGCTCATTATGAGCATAAATCTAGGGCAATACAGTAGCTTGCAAGGGACTACGCCGCAATGCCATGGAAACCGGACGGTCGACGGCCATTCGGGCGGCTTCCCGAGAAATTGTTGCCGATCAACTGCAAGATTGTTCTGTGTGAGGAAGACAAGGTCACAGGCAGGCGCAAGATGCGGGTTATTGCCGAAAAAATTGGTCGAGCCTTGAGCGTGGCCGGGAGAGGCTGGGCAATTCAGCAGGTCGCTCGCACACCACGGCAGCCGGTAGAAGTTAGGGCGACTACCGCAGATCCGGAGTCCGCTTTCGGGGGCAAAGCGGACATGGCTCCCCGGCATGCCGCGGCAGTCTGGGGGTGCCGCACCGGCTACTTTCGTGGGAGGTCTCACCATGAGCGAGCGCGTTGTAGACGAGGGGCAGAGCTGGGCTTCGGACATCATCGGGGTCCTCAGCGGTGTCGGGCTCTATTCGGTCCTGATTTTTCTTGTAACCTTCCTGTGCCTATACGTTCCGGCTTGAAGCCGGCGACCGATTACGGCTGGGAGGGTTATGCTCCACATGCGACGGCGCGAGTTCATCGCGCTGCTCGGCGGCGCGGCGGCGGCGTGGCCGCGTTGCGGCGCGGGCGCAGCATGCCGATGCCGGCGGTCGGGTTCCTCGAGCGGCATTTCGGCTGGCGAGCGCCCTCACCTGGTGGAAAGCTTTCGCCGCGGCTTGAGCGAAGTCGGATATGTGGCCGGACAGAACGTTGCGGTCGAATACCGCTATGCGGAGAATCAACCGGACCGGTTGCGGGCGCTGGCAGCCGACCTGATCGCCCGCCGGGTGGCGGTCATCGCGGCGACCGGGGGCAACAATCCGGCTCTGGTCGCGAAATCACTGACCACGACGATCCCGATCGTGTTCACGAGCGGCGTCGATCCGGTGCGCGCCGGGCTCGTCAGCAGCTTCAGCCAGCCGGAAGGAAATGTCACCGGAGTGAGCTGGTTCAGCGTCGACCTTGGGGCGAAGCATCTCGAATTGGTGCGTGAACTCGTTCCCGCGGCCACTCTGATCGCGGTTATTGTCAATCCCAGGATCGGGAAGCGGCGCTTTACGAGCAGCCGCTGCGAGAGGCAGCCACCCGCCGTGCCCGGGCTGCAGCTGGAGATCCTCAATGGCCGAGCACCGCGGGCGAGATCGATGCGGCGTTCGAGACGCTGGTGCAGCACAAGGCCAGCGCCGTGATCGTTGCATCCGATCCGTTCTTGACCGCTCGCGCCCGTCAGTTCGCGGTGCTGGCGGCGCGAAACAACATTGCGATGGTCACCGGCACCCGCGACTTCACGATGGCTGGCGGCATGATCAGCTATGGGAACGACACCGCTGACGCGTATCGCCGCGCCGGACTCTATGCCGGTCGCATCCTCAAAGGCGCGAAGCCGGCGGACCTGCCGATCGACCGGGCGACCAAATTCGAGCTGATCATCAATGTACAGACCGCAAGAACCCTCAAATTCGAGATTCCCGCCAGGCTGCTCGCCACCGCCGACGAGGTGATCGAATGAAGCGCCGCGAGTTCATCACGCTGCTCGGTGGCGCGGCGCGATTGTGGTGAGGGTGACCATGACCACAACTGAGACCACGATCGGGATCAACGGCATGGCGCATGTCATCCTGACCGTGAGTCAGTTTGCGGCGGCGCGGGCTTTCTACGGCAGGCTCTTGCCCGCCCTGGGCATGACGCCGGTCTGCGATACTGACAAGTTGTTCTATTGCGTAGGCGCTCGGACAGCGATCGGCATCCAGCCAGCCGGTCCGGCGCATGACGGCGACCGCTTCGTGCAAAGCCGGGTTGGCTTGCACCATCTTTGCCTGCGAGCCCGTTCGCGCGAAGACGTGGATCGCTTGCATGATCTGCTTCGACAGATTGGGGCCACCATAATCCAAGCCCCGCAAGAGGGAACATGGGCGCCGGGTTACTATTCGGTGCTGTTCGAGGACCCCGACGGCATCCGCCTTGAAGCAAACTTCGTCCCGGGTGCGGGCGTGCTCCAACCAGGCGTGAAGTTTAATGCGGCATCAGGCTACTAGACGCGAGCCTTCGCTGCGGCAATAGAGGCACGAACCGGCCCGAATAACGCACCAGCGGCCTCGGCTGGGGCGGCGCGGGCCGGTCGGAGTTTGATGACCGCCGTTAATGCCCCTCGAAGTGTGAGCCACTTCACATTCGGACGGCGAAAAATATGCGAGCCCCATCTTGCCAAGATGAGGGATGAAAATGCGTCGCATAGGATGGATCAGCTTCGCCGCCCTGGTCGCGCTTGGCCTGCTCTGGTCGGCTGCCGCGACGTCCAAATTGGTCCCCATGCCCAGCGCGGAAATCAGCTCGGCCTCGATGCGGTGAGGATGGCGCTGGCCGGACCCTGCCGTTCTTAAAAGAACGGACCGATGTGCTGACGTGCCAGAGCAAGACCGATATCGAGAATACCAATCTCATGGCGACCTTGCTTTCACACGATCAGCACGCTGGCGTATTGGAAGCATCTGGGACTGCCGCTTTGTGGCGGACGTTGAGGCATTGCTCAAGCGCCATCTTCTCCAAGGGATCCTCGAGGTCTCCTGGATCCACCCGGCGACGGGGAGATGGCTGACGACACGCAGTTCTTCTCCACCCTTCAAGAGCTCATGGCGTATGCATTCGAAGAGTATGCACGTCTTGGGGTAGAGGCTGCAAGCAACGCACTTCCGATCGCCCCGGCATACTGGCTGAAGTAGAGAGGGAACGGTAATAAAGACGCCGCGCGAAGCCCCAACGGGAGGGGAAGCCAACGTGTTTCGTGACCCGAGCAATGTGCCGGGCGAAGGCATCGTCGTCGGTTCCGTCCAGATGCTGGCGGCCGCGCCTCTCGAAGCTATCGGCAAAATCGGGACGGCGATCGGTTCCGTCACCATCATGCGCGCCGACGGGGTGCTTGTTCGACCCAGCGTCGGCGCCCTGGTCTATCAGGGCGATACGATCGAGACCGGAGCCGATGGCGCCGTCGGCATAACTTTCATCGACGGCACCGCGTTCAATCTTTCCGCCACCTCGCGCCTGGTGCTGAACGAATTTGTCGTGCGAGCGCAGCCGGCGCCCCGAATTCGGCCCTGTTCAGTCTGGTCCAAGGCGCCTTCAGCTTTCGTTGCCGGCAAGATAGCCAGGACCGGCGGCCTCAGGATCGATACGCCTTTCGCAACGATCCGAGGCAGCGCGCAGGATCGCGGGATCGGCATCCTGACGCTCGCCGCATTGACGTTCGCCGCCATAAAGGAAAGCGAGGCCGCGAGCCGTCACGACGCGTTCCTGGATGACGGCACCATCACGTACAAGGACTTGCCGCACGGCACGTTCGAGATCGTGACCAGGGATGGCAGGGTCATCGTGGCTGATGACCCCGGGGAAACAATCGTCGTCGACCCGACGGGGTCCGTGGCCCGTCTCCCGAATTCGGCTTCGCGGATGGCGGAACTGCAACAGGCCCAGCAGAGCCGCGCTTGCCGACGTTCTCGCTGGGCCAGCAAGGCGGCGCGCGGGCGGATCGAGCACACAGCAATTCGATATTCCGGTGCAGCTCCATCCGATCAATTTTAGCTCCACCTTCCTTTAACGGGCCTACGCCGGAAGCTGTCACCACCCGCATCTTACTGCCGTCAGTCCAGGGGTTCATTCGAAGTCCCCGAACTCAAGCAGCCGCCGGTTGTCACGATTGTCACACCGGTGCTGGCGCCTGATGCCGGTATGCACGCAGCCATCGAGAGCCATCAACACCACCGGCAGCACGCATGTCGACACCGTCCCCTCCGGCACGCTCACCTTCACCGACTTGAAGGTCAGCACGGTAAGCGCGAGCCATGGCCTCGATGACCTGGTCAGGCGGCGCCACGCTGCCGAGCGGTCTGGCGGAGGTGCTGGCGGGTGCACTCTCGATCACGACAGAGGGCGCCGATTCGGGCTCTCGGCTCGATCGCCACCACGTTCAGCGCTGCCCGACCGCAACTTTCGATTTCCTCGCTGCCAACGAGGCTCTCACCATCGTTTACGACGTGACGGTCACCGGCAGTCAAGCGGTGTCAGCTTGACCCGGCCGGTGACGATTGCCGTCACCGGCACCAACGACGCGCCAGTTCTGGCAGCGGATGCCTCGGGTCCGCACACGGTCACCGAGGGCCTCATCACGACCGGAACATTCGCCTTCACCGATGTCGACCTCAAACGACCACCACACGGTAAGCACGAGCGTGGCCTCGGCCACCTGGTCGGGCGGCGCCACGCTGCCGAGCGGGCTAGCCGCGGCCCTGGCGGGTGCGCTGTCGACCACAGCGTCGGACGGCACGGGTTCCGGCTCTGATTCGGTCGCCGTCGCGTTCAGCGCGGCCGACAGCGCCTTCGATTTCCTCGCTGCCAGCCAGACCCTCACCATCACCTATGAGGTGACGGTTACCGACAATAACGGGGTCAGCTCGACCCAGCCGGTCACAGTCACGATCACCGGTACTAACGACGCGCCGGTGGCGACGATCACGCCGACGACCTACAGCGCGACCGAGCAGGTCAGCCTGAACCTCAAGAACAGCATGTCGGTGAGCGACGTCGACAGCCTCGGCGGGGTCGAGACCGCTGACGCTGTCGGTGACCGAGGGCACGCTGACGGTGACGGCCGGCACCAGCGGGGCGGTGGTTAGCGGCAGCGGCACCAATACGGTGACCGTCACGGGCACGCTGGCGCAGATCAACGCGCTGCTCAACACCGACAGCACCAGCACGGTCAGCTATATTGACGCCACCGACACGCCGTCGGCGAGCGCGACGCTGACGCTGGCGATCAACGACAACGGCCATCAGCGGCGGGGCAGCGCTGACTGGCAGCGACACGGCGATCATCAACATCGGGTCGGTGAACGACGCGCCGGTGCTGGATGCTCATTCCGGCTCGCTGAGTTACACCGAGAACCAGGCCGCGACGGCGATCGATACGGCGATCACCGTCGTCCGATGTCGACAGCGCCAATCTGGCCGGCGCGACGGTGCAGATCACCGGCAATTTCGTGTCCGGACAAGACGTGCTCGGCTTCACCAACCAGAACGGCATCGCCGGCAGCTATAACGCCGCCACCGGGGTGCTGATGTTGGCTGGCCAGGCGAGTCTGGCGCAATACCAGGCTGCCCTGCAGTCGGTCACCTATTTCAATTCCAGCGACAATCCGTCAGGCCAGACGCGCACAATCAGCTACCAGGTGAACGACGGCTCGGCCCAGAACAATCTGAGCAACGTCGTCACCGCCACGGTCGCCATCGCACCGGTCAATGACGCGCCGGTCATCACGTCAGGCGCGGCGGCGGCGCGGGTGTCGGAGGAGGGCTTGACGAACGGCGTCCCCGACACACTGCCGGCCGGCCTCGACACGACGAACAGCACGAGCGCGAGCGGAACGATCACGGCTACGGACGTGGACGGCGATGCGCTGACAATGAGCCTGGGTACTCCGAGTGCGTCGCTGACCTCCGGCGGGGTGGCGATCGCATGGACGCTCCAGGATGCCGGTCACACGCTGATCGGCAAAGCCGGTACGGCGACGATCATCACGGCGACGATCACCGATGCCGGCACCTATAACGTGGCGCTGAGCGGGCCGATCGATCATTCGACGGCCAACCAGGAGGACAACACGACATTTACCGTGCCGGTGATCGTCTCCGACGGCCATACGACGACTCCGACGACGCTGTCGGTCACCATTGAGGATGACAGTCCAAAGGCTGAACCAGTCGAGGTATCAGTCGTCCCGACCGACAGCAAGACCAACGTGATGTTAATCCTCGACTTATCCGGGAGCATGGACACCAGCTCGGGATTGACCGGTCTCACACGCCTCGACGTGGCGAAGGCGGCGATCAACGAGCTTTTGGATCAGTACGACAACCGTGGCGACGTCATGGTGCGGATCGTCACGTTCTCGGACACGGGCGCCGCGGTTGGCAGCGCCTGGCAGAGTGTTGCTGACGCCAAGGCCGCGATCGCGGGCCTCTCAGCCGGTGGGAACACCAATTATGACGCCGCGCTCCTCACCGCGATGGGGGCATTCACAGACGGCACCAAACTGACTGGCCCCGGCACGCAGAACGTGTCGTATTTCCTATCCGACGGCGATCCGACGGCGAGCAGCGATTGGCCGCAAATTCCCGGCACGCAGTTAGCGAATGGCATCCAGGCGAACGAACAAGCTGTGTGGGAGTCCTTCCTTACGACCAACAAAATCGTTTCCTTCGGATTAGGCATTCCCAACGTCGGTACTCCGGCGAACCTCGATCCGATCGCCTTCGATCCGGCGTCGGGCGCGCAGCTTGCCGACACGCCGATCATCGTAACCGACCTGAGTCAGCTCGCGAACGCTCTCGTTTTTACCATACCGCCCGTCACCGGAAGTGTCCTGACCGGTGCTGGCGGTGCAACCTCCAACTCGTTCGGCGCCGATGGCGGCTTCGTGCGGTCGATTACCGTCGATGGCGTTACCTACACCTTCAACCCGGCGGCGAACGGTGGAGCGGGTGGCATCACGACCAGCGGCGGCGGCAGCTTCACCTATGACGGGACGACCAAGACGCTAACCGTAGACACCGACACCAATGTCGTCGGTGGCGAGTTGGCCATGGTGATGACGACCGGCGCTTTTACCTTCCAGCCGCCGACAGGCTTCAGCAGCAAGTCCGTGGGCTTTGTTCTGGTCGACCGCGACGGGGATACGGCGAGCAGCACGATTCATTTCTCCACCGCGGGCTTCAGCCATATCCTTCCGGCGGGCGTTTCCGGCAGCCCCATGAACCTGGGCCTCACCGATCCGGCCGACCACGTGGGTTCCGTAACGGTGGCAATCGCCGGCGTTCCTTCCGGCTGGACCTTGAGCGAGGGCACCAACAACGGCGATGGCAGCTGGACGATCCAGGCCAGCTGTGTCTCGATGCTCTCCATCACCTCGCCCGCCAATTATGCGGGCGCGATGGCGCTCCAGGTCACGATGAGCTGGACCAACGCCGACGGCAGCAGCGGATTCGCCAGGGCCACCGACAACGTGGAGGTCTTCGCGCAAGGCGCGCCGATCTTTGCCTGGTCGGGCGAGGATCACCTGACCGGCTCGAGTGGTAAGGACCTCTTTGTTTTCGCGCAGCCGATCGGACATGACACGATCTACAGCTTCAACGCCAGCGAAGACCAGATCGATCTCATCGGCTATTGGGGCTTCACTAACTTCAATGACGTGCAACACCATCTGTCCGAGGACAGTGCCAGCAACGCGGTGATCACGCTGGCAAACGGGCAGTCGATCACGCTCCTTGACGTGCCCGGCTCTTCGCTCAGCGCGAACAATTTCGTATTTGATCACACGCCGGCGCTGATCAATACCGGAACTTTGACGATTAATGATGGCGCTTTGTTGCCGCTGAGCGGTATCATCACCAATACGGGAACCATTGCGCTCGATTCGACTGGAAACGAAGCCCATCTAGAACTTATTCAGAATGGCATCACGCTCCAGGGTGGCGGACAGGTCGTATTGTCCGACAGCGACGAGAATCTTATCTCCGGTACCGCTCCTAGCGTCACGCTCACAAATATGGACAACACTATATCCGGCACCGGCCAGCTCGGGGCTGGGCAAATGACGCTGATCAACAATGGCACGATAACTGCCATCGGAACGCATGCCCTAGTGGTCGACACCGGAACGAATGTCGTGACCAATGCCGGGACGCTCGAGGCGACCGGCAGCGGCGGTCTGATCTGTGAATAGCGACGTTGCAAATTCGGGATTGATCTGGGCGAACGGCGGAAACATCACCATCAACGGCGCGGTCACGGGCTCCGGAAGTGCGATGATCAGCGGCGCCGCAACTCTCGAATTGGGTGCCGAGTCGTCCGCCAACGTCTACCTTCGGGGCGGATGCGGCTGGCACTCTGATCCTTAGGGACCCCACGGGTTTCACGGGAACGATATCGGGCCTGTCCAGCGCCGATCATATTGATCTCGCGAATATCAGCTACGAAACCGCTTCCGTCTACGGCATTACCTATAGCTCAAATACCAACATCACGACGCTCGTCATAACGGGCGGAACAAACACAGACACGATCAGTTTGCTGGGGAACTACACCATAAACACAGCTTGGCATCTTTCCGACGACGGTCATGGCGGCACGATCGTGTCCGAGGCACCCGCGTCCCCCACCAGCGAACTCATCTCAGTGCAGTCAACCTCAGCGGATAACAACCTCCCCAGAGGCCCGTTCACTGATGTGAACGAAACCGCTAATGCCGCAAGCGATATTCACGTTGCTGCCGCGGAACAGTCGTTGCCGAACAGTGCCGCTCTCGCAGCACGCGCGCATAGCGATGACTCGACAGTCCAAGCCGCTGCGGATATCAATGATCAGTTCCATTTTGCGTATGCAAACCCGGGCACACCTGATTCTCCTCAATTACTGAGCCAAGCCGCTTCGCACGCAGCTGCGGAAATTCCATTGGTCACGGCCAACAGCGTCATCAGTCTGCCCCACAATTTCAACTCTCCGGCGTTGCCCGCTCATGCCGATAATCTTGCGCCCCAAGCTGCCGAGAGATCCATCGTTGTTCAGCGGCACGGGTTCCAGGGACGATCTATTCCAAATCCTAGACCACATACTAACAGACGCCGCCCAAGCGCCTCTCAATACTGTCACTGCGCTAGATCAAAATCACGACGTCGCCTGGATGAACGCGCATCATGATAAACCGTCGAGTGATTTCATCATTCATGCATAAATGCGGCAGCAGCGCGCACTACCGGGCGAGATTTCCTGTGCGAGATCAGTGTCGTGGGCGGCGGTCTAATCCCTAAAGTCGGCATGCCTGCCACCTCAACGTCGATCCGCACTTTTATGGCTGCACCGACCAGTAACGCGACGTGAAGATTTCCCTTGCCAACTCGGGGCCGTCCACACATGGCAATCTCTTTTGAGACCTGTACGGATGAAGTGCGAAGGTCCGCTTAGGGACCAAGAGCGGTCCCATCGTGATTATACCTGGAAGGCCGAGTTTGATCCAAGTCGGACGTCGGCCTTAGAGGCAGGCGCACCGTGCTGGACCCCCAATTGGGGGTAGGACGCGGTGGCAATAGCCACCCTCCATTCAGAACAATTCAGGTCGCCCCATAAGACTCGCCTGCCGCCCTGTGGCAGGCTGAGCGTGCGGTAGACCGACTCTGGAGGGGAGGTCCAACATGAAGCGGCGCGAGTTCATCACGCTGCTCGGCGGCGGCGGCGGCGTGGCCGCTGGCGGCGCGGCACAGCAAAAGCGGATTCCGCGACTCTGTTTTCTGACGTTCGATCCGGGTACCTTGCGGACGCGATCCCCGCGATTTGATGGTTTCTTTCAGGGTCTTCAGGACCTCGGGTACGTGAACGCACGCAACATCGAAATCAGTTACCTTTCTGCGGATAATAACGGCGATCGTTTTCCCGCTTTGATTGACGAATGCTCAAGTCTCAAGCCGGACGTTATCGCTGTCACGACCACGCCGGCGGCGCGCCTCTTGAAGAAGGCAACCCGCGACATCCCCATTGTCATGGCAGCTCTGGGCGACCCTCTCGGGACCGGGCTGGTCGATAGCCTTTCAAGACCTTCGGAAAACATCACTGGGATGTCGCTGATGGTGCCTGAGATGGCGGTCAAGAGACTTGAGCTACTCAGAGAACTTGTACCCGGAATCTCGCGGGTGCTCGTGCTGTCGTTTTCTTGCCGACCCAATTGCTCCGATACAGGTGAAAGCGATGGAAGAGGCAGCCCGTGGTCTTGGCCTCACTCTTCAAGTCAAGAGATACGGGCGGGCGATGACATTCAGGCCGCATATGAGGCAGGAAGCCGAGCTCGTACCGAAGGCGTTCTCCGTTACCGAAGAGAGCATGTTCATTGTCCATCGCGCTCGGCTGACTGAATTTGCGGCTCGGTATAAGTTACCTGCGGTATATCCATTCCTTTCGCCCGTTACCGACGCGGGCGGTTTAATGGCTTATGCTGTGCACGCTCCTGAACTCCATCGCAACGCTGCTGCTTACGTCGACCGTATTTTGAAGGGAGCCAAAGTTAGCGACCTTCCGGTCCAGCAGCCGACGAAATTCGACCTGGTCATCAACGCTCAAGACCGCCAAGGCGCTCGGCCTCGAAGTGCCGCCGACGCTGCTCGCCCGCGCCGACGAGGTGATCGAATGAAACGGCGCGAGTTCATCACGCTGCTCGGCGGCGCGGCGGCGGCGTGGCCGCTCGCGGCGCGCGCGCAGCAGCGCGAACGGATGCGGCGCATAGGCGTTTTGATGGGCCAAGCCTCCGATGATCCGGTGGCCCAGGCCCGCAACTCACAAGGAGAACAGAATGCGTGCCGCGACCAGGATCGCTCTCGCCACGCTGCTCGTCCTCGCCTCCGCGTCGGAGGTCACGGCTCAAAGCCGTCACCGCGCCGCTCAACGCGGCCGAGCGCCACCGGCTGAATTCCAGCAGCACTACCCGACCACGAGCCCCGCCGTGAAACCGTTCACGGCCGAGGAGGCGGGGCTGGTTCGCCCGCGCGAGCAAGGTCTACTGATCCACATGCCCCGGAAAGTGCTGCAGACGCTGTGCTGGCGTAAGTCGCTGGGCGGATCAACCTCGACCCAGGATCGCTAGTGACGGCATATCATCCGAGAAATCTTCCGTGATGATTGCAGTGCCGCGCAGTAAAAGCCGCGCACGCCTTTTTGCAGATTTCTGGCCTTTGATTGACCTTATCATTGGATCACGACCTTCACCAGGGGTTTTAGGGGGACCATGACTGCACAAATATTCGGCACCGGAAGGGATCCGCGGCCGCGCCAATGTGGCAATCACGCCTGAATCTGGCGCTGCGCGTCGGCCAGGCGGCCGGCCTGATCTTTCGCCGCGGCGGTTATCGCAATCGGGTGCTCATCGGCAAGGACACGCGGCGCTCCGGCTACATGATCGAAACCGCGCTGGTCGCGGGCTTCACCTCGATGGGCATGGACGTGTTGCTTACCGGGCCGATCCCCACGCCGGCGGTTGGGATGCTCACCCGCTCCATGCGCGCCGATCTCCGGGGTACAGCGCTAACGGACATCCCACGAGAGCGTGACCGAAGCGAAGCATGAGCGTGCTGTAACCTCAGAACTCTCACAAATGATTTTATTTCTTTGCCCGACGTTTCCTTGCAGTCTTTTCAATTGCAAAGTCTTCCAGCTTTTTCCCTTCCTTAATCGCGGCAACCAGCCATCGGGGTTTTGCACCTCGACCCGCCCAAGTGTTGCCTGCCCTGTCTCGATATTTCGGCGGAACCTTCTTGCCCTTCAGCGAGCTTCCCCGTCCCCTACCGGGCGCAATCTCCCCGCCCAACCTCGCCAGTTGGCTCCGTAGTTCAGTGCTTTTGCGATTGAGTTCTTTCCCAACGTCATCGCGCAACTGCAAAAGCTGCTCGACCGACATTGAACCAAGATTCGTTTTAGGCATTGGCTACCTCCCGACAAAGAAATCACCATAACGATTGCGCGACTACAACAGAGACGCGACAAACTGAACAGTGTCAGACAAGCTCACATGCAGGTTCCGGCAAGGGTTCGTGTGCCGGAATCTACCTCAGTCTTGGTGGTCGTGCAACGCCCGCAAGACGGTTTGAGCGTTTGAAAGGCGGTGCGCCGACACTTGCTCCCGCGCTTTTCACACGGCATCATCCCGACATGGGACGAGACGCGCCATGCTTCGAACTCCCCGTTTAGCAAGCACACTCTACCTCTTTGCAGTCCTAGGCTCACTGTGCGTGCTTGCGAACTCGTCTGTCGCGGCGAAACCCGCGAAGGACACGGTCCGTCGTTGTCCCGACCCCCAAACAAGGACCTGTCCGCACAGACCTGACTCCCCGCAACAAGAACGATTGTCTTGCCGTCGCGCAGACACTCAATGAACAGGCGAAGAAGCTGTCTCAGCAGACCAAACGAGGCTATCCCGCGAGAGTTCACTCGCGTCGGCATCGGACCTGGATCAGTCATGCGGCGCGGAGGATTTCAAGAAGGCGTGGATCAGCATCGAGTGGATGAACGGATGCCTCAACAATTTCACAAAAGATGCCGAGTTGGGGTTCTGTTCAAGAAACGAGGGCTACTCTTGCGCACTCAATCCACGATCAGACGGCTGTGTGCAAAGACGGTGATGCAGACGGGCGTACCGAGACTGAGATGAGCAGGGATGCGCGACTGCTCCCGGCAAGCTCGCCATGTCGTAAGAGCCAAGCGACTAATCCCAACATGGCTATCACAGCCGCCGATAACAGTGCGAACCGTTCAACGGTCTTTGAGTATCTGTTCAGGCTTCTCTTGAACTGTGACCGCGTCTTTTTCGCCACCGACGAAGGCTATGATGGTGCCCTTGTCTCGCTCGCTCCAGTACACACTCACCGCATTTTCCAGATTCACGTACACCGCTGCCCCATCACGCTTCGCGGTGCATTTCAACCAGCTAGCCATTGTTTAGCTCCTAGGGTTCGGCGGTGCCGCTTACATCCGCTGTGGCGAGCGGCTTCCCAGTCGCGGCTGTGATCAGGTCCCTAACCTGGTCTGGACATCGATGTCCTGATCGGCTCCAATGCCACGAGTGCCAATGGGTAGAGTGCAGTATGCGTCGAGTGGATGTCCACGGGGAGGGCGTGTCAGTTCGGCTTTTCCCCACCGAGACCACCGCACTTACAGCGCCTACACGGTTCCGCAGCACGCTTTTCGGTATCTGGATACGAATTTCTGTTCAACCAGCCGCTGTTTTTATCGCCCTTTCACTGGCGTTTGGTGGGCTTATCATCAGCTGCACTCCCCCTGCGAGGACCGGACGAGATATCTCATTTCGTGCGCATCTACTCATACGCACGCGGGGAGATTCTGCCCACCAAGGAGGTCAATGGGCGCAAGGGTATTCTTGTAGAGCCCAGGCTGTATAGCGAACTGCAGTTTTTCAGAACCGCAGGAGAAGTGTTTGCGAGGGAAGACGGTCTTCATTACCCGCAGCTTGTGGCTGGGTATCGAAACCCGACTAGTTCTTCAATCGCTGATGAGCCCGACGAAGCACCTATTTTCGCTCCATTCGCGGGCACCGAAGGCTACAACCCGGTCGCATACATTCCCTACATCGCTGCGGCAGCAATAGGACGCCTGTTCAAGCTCGACTTTCCGGACATGCTGTTTCTTATGCGGTGGTTCGGGCTTGCGACCTTCACTGCAATTGCAGCCTATTCAATCGCAGTCATTCCGGCACTGAAATGGGCATTTGTGCTGATCGCGTTGCTTCCGGTATCGCTCTATAACCGGTCAGTTCTTAGTGCAGATGGCGCTGCACTTAGCACTGCATTGGTGATCACGGCTCTTTGCCTCCGCGCCGCTGGAGGAACGACCGCTGGGCGCGTCTGGGAGCGTTCATTGTGGATGACGCTCTGCGCTCTAAGCAAGCAGCCGCAGATCGTCTTTCTGCTTTTGGAATTGATGGTCTACCGGGTCAAAGAGTTGCCACGGCAGTGGCTCCGCGTTGCCAGCGTCGTTTTGCCGTCTGTCATTCTGTCGCCCATGTGGGTGTTCGCAGTCTCGGCTGAGATAGCCGCTTGGCGGCTCCAGGAGGAAGGACACCACCCGCCTGAGCATTTCGATCCGTTGTGGAAGCTTTTGTATATGTGGGATCACCCATATCATTTCCCGCTGGCAGCATGGCGGGCTCTCAGCGGCTGGGGGATCGGCTGTGGCAGGAACTGATTGGCATCGTGGGCTGGCAGGATATTTTGCTTCCGACCTGGACCTACGTCGCACTCACGGTCCTTCTCTTTCTCGTGCCGTTCCAAAAACTTCAGGTGAGCGGCGCGACCCGTGCACGTGTGGCAGTGATTACCGGGCTTGTTGTTTTGAGCTATGTCATCCTCGTGTATCTGATTTTTTTCTGACCTATACGCCTCTTGATGTGGACCATGTCCGGGGGTCCAGGGGCGTTACTTTGTTGTCGTCCTTCCTGTAGCTGCGATTTTCGTCGCTACTGTAGTCAACCGCGAATTGCCAAGCGCCATGCCTGCGGCAATTGCGATTACAGGCTCAATGATCGCAGGAATTGCGACTGTCGAAGCACTCTTCCAGGCACATTGGTGATGCGCGCTTCGACCAAAGGTTTTCGCAGCGACGAATTCAGGGAACTGAACGTGAGCGGGTGCTCGCCCAACTCGTAGGCATCGTCTGCCCGTCCATAGCCACTGGTATGCTTTTTATTCTCCCCGGAGCGGTTGGCCACAACTACTCCGCTCCTCGACCAGATCGCCAATGCCAGTGGTATGATTAGGACACCGAGCATCGATCCTAATGGCACTCTCTTGCTTTGGTCGCAACGACAATGAGATAGTCGCGACCTAATTCAAATCTGATCACCCGGAGCTTGAGGGCGGCGCGACGTGTGCGATGGCGCGACCCCATTGCTGCAACACGCCTTCGGACAACCTCTCGGGATCGCGCTCCCCGGCTTTCGCAAGCTCGATGATCTTTCGAGCGACGGCGTCACGGGGAGGATCGACACCGTCAGTGTGTCGCAGCGCCACAAGAGCCATCTCGAAGGCGACACCCATGACACGAGTAGCCTCGGGTCGAACCTAAAGCCGTGACACTCGTCAAAGAAGCCTTCGAGAACTCTCACGGGTGTTAATTCCTGGACGACGACTCGCGTGGGACCATTTGCTGATCGTTGAAGTCCCGCAAAAGGTCCTGCAAGCTCTCAGCGCCGTAGGGTCCATCCGACCACGCGAACCACGTTTGAGCCATGGTAAGCAGCCTCGCCCGACTGTTTGCGTCTGTTGTGACGTGCATTAGCGCAAGGCATTCGGCGGCTGCACTCCTGAATTCATCCGACCGATCCATAATACACCCCGGATTTGACTGATAACTCGGGGAAGCGTGATCCCCTAATAGTTAACAATTCGTAAATACTGACAATTTGGGCGACATCCCGCTGACGCCCACCCCGCAACGAGCGTGCGGCAACGGCCAGCCACAGTCTCCTTCCCCGTTTCCGCGCCGTCTTAGGCGGCATTTAATCGGCTGGGCGCAGCGAGCTTCGGGCCAGCCCCCGACAGGAAAAGGGCCGGCGCATGGCTCTGGCATGGACCGTCATAGCGCCTTGTAACGGGTCCGCTCTTTGATCCGGCTGGTCCGCGCATGGTATGCTACGCTTTGAACGCCTACCGCAATCATGAAGGGGTTCGTCCGTGGGACATCGATTGATTAGTGCTCTAATATTCCTAAATGCCTTGGGCCTCGTTTTATGCGTGGTGTTGATTGCTGCTGCAGTAAGTAGCGATGAACCGGCCCGTGTCGCTACAGGTTAGTGAGGCGGTGAGACTCTGTCTCCGCCTGTTTGTTGCTGGGGCGGCACTTCCCACCGTGGCATGGGGAATTTTAGCCTTCGAATTCGATCGGTCACACTCGAAAAAGAAATTGTTGGAATCTGCGGTCGTCTACATCGTTCTGATTATTTCTTTGATTGCATTTGTCATTGCTGGATGGCGACTGCCACAAGCGTTCATAACAGGTCTGCAAATTAGCGAATGATTCCGTCCTTGCAATCGAGGTGCGGACGCCACTCTTGCGCGATGCAACAACGCGTTGTCCCAAGCGGGCTTATCCGAGGATCGCTGGGACTTAATCCGCCGGCTCACCCGATCATTTTGACGGGGGCGAAGCAGGCGGCGGGGCCACGCCGCCGGCAACATAGCCAGGGCAGACCTGTACCGGTCGGCCGGTATAGCCGACAACGCGGCCCGCAGCGTCGTAGACAGGCTGGGATGCCCAGTAGCACCCGGGTCCGTACACCGGCTGTGCGTAGCCTGGGTACACCACATAGCCCTGTGGTCGGGAGGCGATGATGGCTCCGGCGATCACAGCGCCACCGATGACTCCGGCGGCAACGCCAGGTCCCCACCCCCATCCGCGGCGCCGCCACTGAGCGGGAGACATCCGTCGCAGTCGCGGTCAAGGTTAGTGCGATCGTCGCGCAGCCGCTCGAGTTTGAGCACGATGCGGATCATGGCGAGGCGGATGAATGCAGCACCGGTCGCTGCGTAGCGTTCGAAGTCGCAGTGGGCCAGGCGTGGACGGTTACGCCGTGCGCTGATCCGCCGCGGGCGCACGGTGGTCAGGTAGCGTCAGCGCCGCTGCAAGCCACCCTCGCCTCGCCCATCCGCTACGCTTGCACTGGCCAAGACCTAACCCCGCGACGCCGGATTTTCTGTCGTGAGCGGGCCAGCTGCCGCTTTGGCTGCTTCACGCTGCGCCCGGCTATCTGACTGCATTGATGAGCCCGGTCGACTCCGCCGCGCCAAACGAACTTCGCCGAGCTTCTCGTCAGAAGGTATCGCCGAAGAGGTGCTGCCGACGCGGGCGGTGGCTGGGGAGCTTGCGCGGAGTTCGTGCTGGGATCACTGGGCTGGGCCGGCTGCGGGGCCGGCGGCGTACTGCACTCCCCGCCCGCGGGACTTTCCCGGCGCACCGAGGCGCTGGCACGGCCGCTGCTCTTGCTCGGAGGCGGCTCCCGACAGAACGCCAGGCGGGTGCGCAAGCGAGGCCTGCGAGGAGCTGGTCTCGGATTTTCGCCCGCGACTTTCCGCTCTTGCCCGAGGACGTCGAAGCCTGCTGAAAGCGTAAGATCTCGGCGGGCACTTCCTCATTGAAGCAGAGCGCGCAGGGCAACAACCTTCGGGCAACAGGAGTGCTTGGCCAGGCCGCAGCGGCAAACGCGCCGAGGTAGAGGCATCCGCAGGTTGCTCCCTGAAGCCTCAAGCGCAACTCCAACGATGAGACGCACGGGGCTACGACACTTCCCGCAGCTTCGCCCACGCCCAACCATTGCCGCCAGGCAGTCTCAAATTGCGCCTTGGCCTCTTCTAGGGTGGCCACCTTGTCCGAGCGGGCCATCGGAGGGGTCAACGGTCAGTGACCAGAACCAACGCGGTGATCAGGGCCACCTCGGGTCCCATAGATCCCGGCCAACCGCCCATCCGCCGCTGTAGATGGTGAAGTCCGGCCGGTCCTTGTCGATCCCGGCACCAAGGCCGGTCGGGCGCATGGTGAGTGGCATCAGCGGCGTCACTGCCCGCCCTGCCGCTTGTCGAACAGAACGTTAAGAGCGGGGCCGACCTCCCGATCAGTGAGGTTCGACCACTGGGCGTAAGGGGAGCTGATCCAGTACCTTCCGTCTTGTCTCACGATCTCGACACCATCGATCGTGGCACCTCTCCTCAGGTCGTCACCCATAGACTCGAACACGAGGTCTTCTAAACGCCACGGCTTCCTGATCAGTCATTTCCACCTTCTCCTTCCAATCCTCTCTCCGCCTCCCGCTTCACCCCGGCGCTTCTCAGCCCAGCTTCTGCACCAGCAGTCGGTGCTATGGGTCTTTCTTTCCCTTGACCGGCGCACCGCGTCTTGCCCAACCTCCCGAATCGGCGAGCCCTGGTAATCGCTCGAGGCACCACTCCCGCCTCAACGCCGGGACCTGAAGAAGATCACCGGCTCAATATCTGGCCCAGTCAGACAAAATGGTCACGGATGCGACGCATGGTGAGACAGTCACGCCTCTTGCCCCAGTCCCTTTCCGCCTCCCGCCGGACTGCGGGTGCCTCCGGGTTCTTGAATTTGAGCCAGTCGCTGGCGATCGGCCGGAGCGGTAGCGTCGAGCCCAAGCGCTTCGAGACGATGCCCTCCAGCCCCATCTTGCAGGCGTGCTGGAACACAGTCAGCCCGCAGTCGTGCTCCAGGTGCTCGTTCAGCCGCACGCCATGCCTAGCCTTGCGCAGGATGCTGGCCAGCGTCGCCTTGCGCACCTCAAGCGGCTCCCGACGCAGGTCCTGGCCGTCGAGTTCCAGCAGGTCGAAGGCGTAGAGGAACGCCTGAGCCTCGTTCCGCCGATGGCGGAGCGAGCTCGAAACGTGGCCAGCCCTCGCTCATCGCAGCACACCACCTCGCCGTCGATCGAGACAGGACCGCACCTTGAGGTGGTTCACGGCCTCGACCACCAGCGGGAAGCGGTCTGACCAGTCGTTGCCGCGCCGGGTGATCAGGCGGATGCCGACGGGATCTCTACGCGCCATCAGCCGATAGCCGTCGTGCTTGATCTTCATGGATCCAACTGGGCCCAGACGGCGGACGGTCGGCAGGCGTTGGCAGGCACGGCTCGATGAAGCCAGGCCGGCGGGTGCGCGACAACATGTAAATTTAGATATCGAGCAAATGCGGAGAGTCGATCTGGTGCCACTACCACCGAACCGACCCGAACCACCGGTCCATCGTGAGCGCAATCGCCGTACAGACCACGCTGGTCACAACCAGAAATAGCAAGCCGAATCCGAATATCGCATCGGCAAGGTACAGCGTACCAACTGTGGCACCCACCCCAACAAACAAGGCCCATGCGGCCAGGCCGATGCGCCGCATGTTCAATTGGAAGCGACGCTTCGTCTGGCGAGGTTGCAGGGGGCTTTTGGGGCGGGACAGCATCGGGGGAAATACAAATTACATTGTTACATCTTCACAATATTACATCTTCGCAGGGGCGATCTGCAACGGAACCAGAGCACCAAGGGGCGACTTATCCGGTTGCGTCCGACCAAGGGAGTCCTCTCCCTGTGGTGCAACGACGGACGTGGGAGGCCCCGGCCAATTCCGGGGCCTTTCCTTTGATGAAATAGCAAGTTCCGTTCAGGGCACCAGGGCGAGCGCACGTGCAGCAGGCACCCTGCCGTGGCGTGATACCTGGGACACGGCATGCACGCGCGCGCCAAACGTACTTCATAGCTGTTTGGCCGAAACCAGCCAATAACAAGCGCCGCACCAGCGCAAAGCCGACTATCCCAACCAGTTTGCACCCCGGTCATCCCCCACCACCCCGTAGTGCAGATCGGGACCGCGTCGGTGCTGGCAGGAGGTCTTCAGCAGCCCTTTGCCCGCGCTGATGCGGTCCCACTAGGCCCGATTTTCTCAGCCTATCTCCCGCACCAGCAGCCGCCGACGCGAAACTCATCCAGCTCTTCGAACCCTGAATTCTGGCAGCCGCGTTCTCTGCCGCATGGGCATCGGTGGCACTCGACTGTCCCGAGCACCTCACCCTTGCTGCAAGCAAACAGGGTTCCGCCGCTTCGAGCGTGGGCCGAGCGGCCCGGTGAAGCTGCCCCCCTAATGGGTTGTCTCAAAATGAACCAACGCACAGGTTGGACCTTCAGAATACCGGCGCTGTCTGAATAAATAACAATGGCCTTTGGCTGGTCTGGGAGGGGAAGCCGATGAAACTCAAACTCATAGTTCTCGCATTTGGCATTGTTTGTGCCTCTCAAGCTGCTGCCGACTCGTTTAACGAGTTTGTCAGTTTCGGCAGATAGTTCAGTCGATAGTGGCTGGTGGAGTGGCGCGCTCAAGGGCAATGTGACGAGTGCGCCCTCACCGTGCACCACCGGGAATGTTTTCAGGATGCACGGATTGCGAACGCCATTGCTAACGGAGGCACCAGCGCGCCAGTTGGCGTTGGATTGATGGATAGTCAAGTCCTCGCGGGGTATTTTGGCCTGACCGCACTGCCAGCTAATCAACCGGGTGGCACCAACTACGCGATCTCGGGAGCGGTGAACGCCGCAACAGCCGCCAATGGCAATATCGGAAACCTGAACCCGAACACGACTCTTCCGTCGACCGTTCAGCAGATGGCAAACTATCTCGCTGCAAACGGCGGCACAGCAAACCTGCAGGCCCCTTTATCTGATCAGTTCAGGAGCGAACGACGTTACCTTCGCTATAGATAATTTTACCACCCTCGCCGCTCGACAGACGTACTTGGCGCAACCAGGCTGCAGCCCTTACAAACGCAATTCTCAACATTCAAGTGACTGGGGCGCAGCATATCCTTGTCAATGGGCTGGGCGGCAGCGGGACTCTTCCGACGTTCTACACACAGACCCTTTTTTCCGACTTGTCGAAAGCAGAGGTCGATTTTATCGGTGCAGACATTAAGGCTCTCGTGCAGGCAGTCGAGGCCAACCCGACACTTTATGGGTTCACCGCTGCGAGCGTTCTTCCAGGTGTCATGGGGACGGGTACGACATCAGCATGCGTTTGGACAGAGTCACCGCCACCGGATGGGGCCAGTGGTGCGCCAACACGACGACGCCAAGTACCCAATATGCGTACCTTAGCGTCCGTCGACGCGGAGCAGACGAGCTTTTTTCTGACGATCAGCATTTTTCTGCAGCTGGCCAAGCGATCGTGGCCGCTTATGATTTTGGCCTGATAAGGTCAGGTCCCGGGCCCTATCGCTGGCGCTGGACTGCTTGCCGCCTTAATTCCCCGCTGGCGGTGGCATTCTCGGTTGGTGGCGGCTGGCGGCAGAAGCAGATTGCGGCCGGGTAGGATGCCCGCCAAGCGTGCGGAAATCGGCTGGGCGATTTACGCAGCCGGATTTGCGATTTGGCTTTTTGGCTACTTGAGCGCAGGCCACGCCCCAACATTTGAGTTGGCCATGGTCACGCCGTGGTGGATTTCTAGTTTCGTTCCCGAACCTCGAAGCAGAACTTCGGACTTGCGCTCATGTGCGCAAGTGTGATCCCTATTTATTGGCCGCGACGACAGAAGATCGCCTGAGCATCAAATTCATGAGCTTGAAGCAGCTCATGGGGCTCCCCAGCCCGCGTGGACCTGCGGTGAGTGTCAGGCGAACTGCAGATCGAAAGCGTGACGTGCTTTGCCCGGCCCGGGCAACAAGCCGGGCAACAGGCTGCTCTGGCTGAGAACGACGGGGTGAGGCCGATGTCCAAATGAGAGCAGAACATCAGCACCGTCCTGGCGTCGGCATCACCCTGCCTCACTCGCCAAAGCTACGCCGCAGGACGGAAGCAGGCCGCTACTATTCAGTGAGGGGAGCAGGAGAGGTTGTCTGCACTTTCAGTTTGTGTCCGCAATGGAAGCGGCGCGTCGGCAGAGGTATCGAAGCCCGGAATATTGGAAGCCGATTGATCTTTTTCGTCTCATACACCGCAGGATTTTGGACCGGGTTTCAGCGTGGCGTGGCGCGGACGCCAGAACATTTTTGATGACCTGTCTCAGGCATCGAAGATGTTCTGGCCAAAGTCAAAAGACATGCCGCGAACATCCGACAATCAAATTTCACCATGCGCTCTGGTTGCTGGTCGAAAGTCACGAATGATCGCCAATCCCAGCTCTGCTCAATCACCCAGTGCCCGGTTGCGCAGTGTGATCTGTCCGTGCTGGCCAACGCTTCACCGCCGCCCGATAGGCCCCAAGGCGACCCGGTAATCACCGACCGCGGCAACGTCTGCCCAGACCAGGTTCCCGCCGGTCGCATCGTCCCAGCGGTCGTGGTGTGCAGGGTGGTCGGCCATGCCTGCGATCTTTGCCCGACGTGAGCGCCGACGGACCACTCATCAGCAATACGTAAACGAACGAAGTAATAAC
>ERZ1370068.4748-contig-3801_pt1 | contig 74381 bp, 103 predicted proteins | sample MGYA00561227_ERZ1370068 | MGnify/ENA primary metagenome ERZ1370068 (study PRJEB38410, sample SAMEA6850437) | metagenome | study: Metagenomic assessment of the ecological functions of the soil: analysis of the soil microbiota associated with the... | reverse complement strand
AGTTACGTACAGCTGAATGGGAAGGTTTTATGCGTGCACGCCTAACGCCTGTCCTGGGAACTTCCAGACAGCCGCACGGATGCCAGCAAGGCGCGAGACGTCATTGACATCGAAGCAGATCGACACGAGACCGCCCTTCAGGTTCGGTAGCGCCGCTCGCCGGGTCGCGCTGGCGAGGCCGGCATGGGTGCGCCAGCCCCCAACAAAATCGCAGCGGCAAGTGGCGATGAAGCCGACGCTGCCCAAGAACGACTTTGAGCGCGCTGTTCTGCGGTACGACGATTTCGGAATATGCGTCACGCCGAGCACGGCGACGCGATGCAGCTCGGCAGCAGAGATAGGTTCGAGCCACCGCTCTGGTCGAAGTCGGCGATGGCGCGCGGTCGTAATCGCCTTTAATCCGGCAGGCATTGCGTCTCATGATTTGCATATACCTCGGCCTCAACAGGTTTGAGCTGACTGCGTGGTCGAAGTCAGTGATGGCGCGGCGCCATGATCGCTTCATCGTGACCGTGCCCCGATTGTAATAGGCAGCGGCCAAATCCGGTTGGAGCCGGATCGCGTGGTCGAGGTCAAAGATGGCGCGCTTACGATCTCCTGTTCTGGCGTATGCAAGACCCTGACCGTTATAGGCAAGGGCAAAAATCCGGCTTGAGCCGGATCGCTGGTCGTAATCGGCGATGGCAAGGTCGTAATAATTTTCCAAGCAGAGTTCCGCCCGCTGATAAGCATAGGCGATGGCGAGTTTGACCTTGCCTCCTACATCCGTGATGACGGCGCTGCAACCGGCGAGACTTCCATCTAGATCGCCACCAATCGACCTCAACCGTGGTCGCCTCAGCTAAGACCGCTTCAAGCTCCGCCAGTTTTGCTTGCAGCAAGTCGTGTGCCCATTTTGTCTCGTTTGTCGGACTGTCGCCCGTGATGAAATCAGTAGCAGTGGAAATCATTAATGGCACTCTGACGGTTGCCAGTCGCGGCATAACTTACGCCGCGATTTACATACGCTTTCTGGCATAACGAGGATTGAGCTGATAACCTGATCGTAATCGGCGATGGCGCTGTCGTACTTGCGCTTGAAGAATAGGCGTCGCCCCGCCTGCTGTAAGCACGTAAGGAGATCGGGGCTACCCTCCTACTTTCCGCGATCAAGGCGTTGCAAGCAGCAAGGCTCTTATCCACGTCGCTGCTTACGCAATCCGTCCAATTAGCAAAACTGTTAGTCCCGATGGCTAGGGCAGTCTCGCGAAAGGGCATACCCGAGTTCTGGTAGCCATACCTTCCCGCTAGTAATCTGACGCGCGAGCTTTGCGCCAACGCCCATTGATCATCTTGTTGTGGTGTCGGTTCGGCCATCGCAAGGAAAGTGAACCCACAGTCGGAAGACATCTGACCCTGATACACGACCCCGCAAATCGTCTGCGGGAACTGCGGACTACGCACGCGGTTCATGGTGACTTGGCCAACTGCGACTTGGCGCTGGATAGGACTGCCGCGCGCCAAGAAATAGATCGCGACGGCGGAAGCAGCGCCGCCTCACCGAACTCCGCTTGCCCGCCCTGTATTTGAAGCTCTGCGATGACGGGTGGGCTGGGTCCGTTCTCGGTCATTGCTTAGTGATTTATTGTTGCAACAATCGCGCAAACAACCGCGAACCGATACAGCGCCGACAAGCGCGATCCGCTGTATCAGAACCCGCCAGCAACCGCAACGATAGCATGGTTGCCCCCCCGACGCTGATGTAATCTCGCCATTGCGTACCGCAAGGCTACCTGAACCATAGCTGAACGTGAGTAACAACACAGAAGCCTCAGCCGACGCGCTGTGCGCCGCGCGACCGCCCGTTACCTGCCACGTTACCTAACCACCCCCATCCCCACCGCGTACGCCTTGGCTTTCAAGGAAAAATGCTGCCGATCACTGACGCTTTACGACCACAAGGGCGAAAAGGAGCGGGCCATCGCCGATTACCGCGCGGCGCTCGCCAAGAATCCCACCCCGCAAGACCGCAAGGATCTTGAAGCTGCATTGAAGCGTCTCGGCGCAGCCCCCTGATTTCACTCGATCGAACGAGCCTGCAGCGCGCCGGTCTCTATCCGGGGCTGGATGTGGTCTGGCATCATGACGGCTTCGCTAAGGGGAGATCGCCATGAACATGAAAAAGGCAATCGCGGAATTCATTGGGACATTTGCGCTCGTGCTGGTCGGTTGCGGCGCCGCTGTCATTGGCGGAATGGGAAGTGGCGCGACCTCGATTGATGCGCTCGGCATCGGCGCGGCCTTCGGCCTCACCATCGTCGCCATGGCCTACGGCATCGGCCAAATTTCAGGCTGCCACATCAATCCGGCGGTCAGCTTCGGCGTGCTCGTCGCCGGCCGCATGACGACGCAGGACTTCATCACCTATGTGATTGCGCAAGTTCTCGGCGCCATTGCCGGCGCAGTGGTTCTCTATCGTCATTCTCTCCGGCAAGGCGTCTGGCTGGAATGGCGGGCTCGGCCAGAACGGCTGGGGGCCGGGCTATCTCGGCGAGTACGGTCTCGGCGCCGCCCTCATCTATGAGGTGGTCGCCACCTTCCTGTTCCTCGTCTGCATCCTCGGCGTCACGCAGCGCGGCGCGCCGGTCGGCATCGCCGGCCTCGCCATCGGGCTCACGCTCATCGCGCATCCATCCGTTCGGCATCAACATCACCGGCACCTCGCTGAACCCCTGCCCGCTCGCTCGGGCCGGCGACTCGTCGGCGCCGGAGCGAAACCGGACGAGGCTATGCGCAAGTCTGGCTGTTCATCGTGGCGCCGCTGATCGGCGCTGGGATCGCCGGCTATCTGTTCAAGTCGGGCATTCTTGCCGCGGAAGACGTGGTGCCCGGATCGCGGTGGCGGCGGAAGGACGGAAGTGGCGCCGGGGCCTCTGCGCCACGCAAGCGGAAGTAGGCACAGTTCTCGTTCATGGCCGGGCTTGTCCCGGCCATCCACGTCTTCTGTCATTCCCGCGAAAGCGAGATCCAGTAACCCATGACTTCGCTTATCTGGTGAGGATCGAGTAGTACTGGATTGCCCGGATCATCAAGCTTGTGCTCGGCTGGCGAAGCCAGACCCGGAGTGCCGGGCAATGACAGCGGTGCTGCCGGAGAGTCACTCAGGCTCGGTCCGGCTCCATTTCGGCCGGTCCTCTCGTAGCGGCTGACGACGCTCGGAAACTCAGGCAGCCAGGGGTCGCGCCGGATCGTCCACAATTCGTAGGTCGGCTCCCAAAGCCCGGTCTCGTCGAACGAGCCGGGATAGACGTAGATCTCATCCGGCCGCGAATAGTGCGAGTAGATTTGAGAGCCGCAAGCCGGGCAGAAATATCGCCGCCCGTGCTCCGAGCTTGCGAACACATCGACCTCTCCGTCGATCGTCACCGCATCGGGCGGGAAGACGGCATAGAAGCTGAAGGGCGACGCCGTGCAGCTTCCGGCAGGTCAGGCAGTGACACACGCCGACGCGATAGGGCTCTCCCTCGCCTCGACCCTCACCTTGCCGCAAGCGCACCCGCCTTTATGGATGGTGTTCGACATCGCCTTGACTTCGTCATTCCGGCGGAAGCCGGAATCATAGCGCGCGCTAAGCGCGCAAAGCAAAGACTGGATACCGGCTTTCGCCGGTATGACGGAGCAATATGCCGCTACACCAACCTCGACTGCTCCACGGCGGCGCCGATGAAGGAGGCGAAGAGCGGGTGCGGCTCGAAGGGCCGCGATTTCAGCTCGGGGTGGAACTGCACGCCGATGAACCAGGGATGGTCGGGGATCTCGACGATCTCGGGCAGCAAGCCCGTCCGGCGACAGGCCCGAGAAGCGCAAGCCGCGCTGCCTCGAGCTTGTTGCGGTAGCGCGTGTTCACCTCGTAGCGGTGGCGGTGGCGCTCGGAGATGCGCGTCGTGCCGTAGATCTCGGCGACCTTGCTGCCGCGCGCGAGCACCGCGTCATAGGCGCCGAGCCGCATGGTGCCGCCGAGATTGCCGTTCGGTCTGGCGCTTCTCCAGCTCGGCGCCCTTCATCCATTCGGTCATCAGGCCGATCACCGGCTCAGGCGGTCGGGCCGAACTCGGTCGAGCTTGCGCTCCTCGATGCCGGCGAGATCGCGCGGCGACCTCGATCACCGCCATCTGCATGCCGAAGCAGATGCCGAAATAGGGCACGCCGCGCTCGCGCGCGTATCGCGCCGCGCGGATCTTGCCCTCGGAGCCGCGCTCGCCGAAGCCGCCGGGCACGAGGATGCCGTGCACGTCCTCGAGATAGGCCGAGGCGTCCTCCTGCTCGAAGGTCTGCGACTCGATCCATTGCAGATTGACCTTGACCTTGTTGGCGATGCCGCCATGGACGAGCGCCTCGATTGAGCGATTTGTAGGCGTCCTTGAGGCCGGTGTATTTGCCGACCACGGCGACATTCACCTCGCCGTCGGGATTGGCGATGGTCTCGGCGATCAGCCGCCAGCGCTCGAGATCGGGCTCGGGCGCGTTCGTGATGCCGAAGGCGGCGAGCACCTCGCGGTCGAGCCCTTCGGCGTGATAGGCGACCGGGCACCTCGTAGATGGATGCCGACGTCGAGCGCCTGGATCACCGCCTCCGGGCGGACATTGCAGAAGAGCGCGATCTTGCGCCGCTCGTCGCGTGGCAATCGGCCGGTCGGCAGCGGCAGAGCAGGATGTCGGGCTGGATGCCGATCGAGCGCAGCTCCTTGACCGAGTGCTGGGTCGGCTTGGTCTTGAGCTCGCCCGCGCTCGGGATGAAGGGCATCGAGCGTCAGATGAATGAACACGCGATGACCGCGCGGCAGCTCGTTGCCGAGCTGGCGGATCGCCTCGAAGAAGGGCAGGCCCTCGATGTCGCCGACCGTGCCGCCGATCTCGCACAGCACGAAATCGACGTCCTCGTTGCCGGTGGTGATGAAGGCCTTGATCGCGTCGGTGACGTGCGGAATGACCTGGACGGTCGACGCCGAGATAGTCGCCGCGGCGCTCCTTGGCGATGATCTGCTGGTAGATGCGCCCGGTGGTGATGTTGTCGGCCTGGCTGGCCGGGCGGCCGGTGAAGCGCTCGTAATGGCCGAGGTCGAGATCGGTCTCGGCGCCGTCGTCGGTGACGAACACCTCGCCGTGCTGGTAGGGCTCATGGTCCCCGGATCGACATTGAGGTAGGGATCGAGCTTGCGCAGGCGCACGCTGTAGCCGCGCGCCTGGAGCAGCGCGCCGAGAGCGGCCGATGCCAGCCCTTGCCGAGAGAGGAGACCACGCCGCCGGTAATGAAGACGTACCGCGCCATGGGCCTCGACCATACACTGAATGGCGCGCGAGTCGTAGCCCTAAGCGCCACTCCATCCACTGACTCGCGGAAATGCGCGACAAATCCGGATCAATCCTCGTTAATCCGCGCATATCGCGACAATTAACGCGCAATGAATCTGAAGCGAGATCGCTTTTCGCTATTTCGACTGCGGCACTTGCGGTGCCGCCGGCGCCAGCCGGGGCCTGCTGGCGCTGCCGGCGCCCGCCGCGGCAGGCGGCGCCGACGGAAGCACGAGGCCTGGGAGCGACCCTCCTCCGCCCTGAACCGGAGTGCCCGCCTGGTTGAAGATCGAGGTCGGCGTGCTCGGTGTTCCTCGCGATGAGCGTGAGCGACAGGCTGGTGGCGAAGAAGGCGGCGGCGAGCACCGCCGTGGTCTTGGTCAGCGCGTTGCCGGCGCTCCGGCCGGTCATGAAACCGCCGCCGCCGCCGCCAATGCCGAGCGCTCCGCCCTCCGAGCGCTGCAACAGCACCACGGCGATCAGCGCGATGGCGATCATGATGTGAATAACGAGAAGCACTCGTGGTCATCTGGTAGCCTTCGGTTTGCCAGGCGGTGTCTTATCCGAGATCAGCTACCGCTTGGCTAGGCTTGCCGTCGCCGCTTTCGGCCGCAGGCATCGTGGGTTTCCGGTCAGGGAGCGGCACGGTCGCGGCGTTCTCGGCGGTCACGGCTTTCAGGCGCGGCATCGGTGGATTTTGCGGGGACTTTGGCCACCCTGCCGCCACGGCAGCGGAACTGGATCTGCTCTTCCACGCTCAAGAAGTGCCTGACGCGCTCGATCGCCTCGTCATTCAGATGGTCCTTGACCCAGTCGGGGCCCTGGTCGAGCGCCGCCTGCATGTCGCGGGTCAGAAGCTGCTTCCGCTCGATCTGCAGATTGGCGCAGCTTTCCTTGTCGAGAGGCTCGGCAACGGCCACCGCGCCGGCGAGGAGCGCCGCCGCGAAAACCAGACCTGCCAAAGCTTGCGGGCGCAGCAGCACTATCGACCTCGACCGCCAGTCCCCGAATAGGCCGATAGAATACGCATAGAAATCGGTAGCTTTAAGGCTTGCCCCGCCGACCAGCGCGCCATTGACGTTCGGCACGGTCAGGAGCTCGCGGGCGTTGCTGGGCTTTCACCGAGCCGCCATAGAGGATGCGCATGGCGCTCCCCTCGCCTCCAAGCTCGTCACCGAGGCGGCCCGCGAATGAAGGCATGAACCGCCGCCACGTCCTCAGGCGTGGGCGTCCAGCCGGTTCCGATCGCCCAGACCGGCTCATAGGCGATGATGGTGTTCGCGTGGCGGTGGCCGCCGGCGGCAGCGAGCCGTCGAGCTGTCGTCCGACCGACGTCAAGGGTTGCCCCATCCTGCCGCTCGCGCGCCCGTCTCGCCGATGCAGATGATGGCTGCAAGCCCGCGCCCGATGAGCCGCCGCCGCCTTTTGGAGACGACGGCATCCGGTCTCGCCATGGTCGGTGCGCCGCTCGGAATGGCCGACGATCACGGCCTTGGCGCCGGCGTCGGCCAGCATCTCGGCGGAAATGTCGCCGGTATGCGCGGCCTTGCGAGTCAGGGTGGCAATCCTGGGCGCCGAGCAGGGACTGTCGCTCTCGAGAGGAAATACCTCGCCTGGGCGAGCAGCGTCGCCGGCGGACAGATCATGACGTCGGCCTCCGGCCGCGGCTCCATCGCCAGGAGGTCCTGCAGCGACTTGAGCTCGGCGAGGTTCGCGGCGAGCCCATGCATCTTCCAGTTGCCGGCGACGAGCGGCCTGATTGCGGTCACCGTGTTGCCCCCTCACGCCGCCGTTCGACCCTTTGCCGGCAAGCCGTTGGTGCTTGCGGCAAGCCCTTGTGTAGCCTAGAGAACGGTGCCTTGCCGCCTTACGTCCCGCTACCTATGATGCCGCGCCGCGCGAGGCGAATCGCCAGCAGATTGACCCTCGGCGCGGCGATTGCAAACAGCCAAAAGAAGGTCCTTCAAGCGTGATACTCGATACCTTGCGAAAGGACGCAGGCCGCGACTGCTTCGGCATGATCCTGATGGGCATGCTCGTCTGTCAGCTTCGCCATCTGGGGAATTGCCGACATTTTCCGCGGGTATGGCAGCCAGACCCTGATCAAGGTCGGCGATACCAGAGATCACGCCTCAGGAATATTCGCGCGCGCAACGCGACGATGCTGCGCGCCATGAGCTGGACGCCGGCCGCACCTCTCGGTGCAGGAGGCCCGCGAGGCAGGGCTCGAGAACCGCGTGCTGGAGCGGCTGCATCGGCGGCGCCGCGGTCGATACCCATGCCAAGAGCCTGCATCTTGGCGTCAGCGACGAGGCGCTGCTGCAAGGCATCATGAAGGATCCGACCTTTCAGGACTCGACCGGCAATTTCAATCCGCTCGCCCTGCAGCAGGCGCCTGCGCACTCTCGACATGAGCGAGCAGAGGCTATCTCGCATCCGAGCGCGAGCGCAATCTGCGGCGACCAATTGCTGAGCACGGTCGGCAGGCGCCGGCCGCCTCCCAGGTCGTTCCTCAACGCGCTCAACAACTACAACAATGAAACGCGCAGCCTGCGCTATGTGATCGTCCCGGCCACCGCCGCCGGAGCGGTGCCTGAGCCCACCGATGCGGACTTGAAGCGCTTCTACGACAATCACCAGGCCAAGTTCACCCAGCCGGAATTTCGCAAGATCGGCGTTGCTGGCGGTGACGCCGGAATCGGTGAAGGACAAGGTGAACATCACCGACGACGATCTGAAAGCGGCGTTCGACAAGGAGAAGGACAAGCTCGGCGCGCCGGAGCGCAGGCGCGTGCAGCAGATCGCGTTCCCCGACAAGGCTGCCGCCGACGCGGCCTATCAGAAGATCCAGACAGGCACTGATTTCGTCGCGCTCGCCAAGGAGCTTGGGCAAAGCGAAGCCGATATCGACCTCGGGCTATTGAAGCGATCGGAGATGGCCGACGCCACGATCGGCGATGCCGCCTTCAAGCTCGAAAAGGACAAAGTGAGCGAGCCGATCACCGGGCAGCTCGGCAAGACCGTGTTGCTGCGGGTCACGGCGATCGAGCCAGGCAAGGTCGTGACCTTTGAGGAAGCGAAGCCCGATCTTCGAGAAGAAGCTGCTCAAGGAGCGGGCGCAAGGCGCCATCTTCGACCTTCACGACCAGCATCGAGGATGAGCGCGCCGCGGGAACCCAGCTGTCCGAGGTCGCCGACAAATTCAAGCTGACCTATCAAGTGTTCGACCAGGTCGATCGCCAGGGCAAGACGCCTGACGGCAAGGTGGTGGACCTGCCGCAGAAGACCGATCTCCTGAACGCGGTATTCGCCACCGAGGTGGGCGTGGAGAACGATCCGCTCGACGCCAAGGACGAGGGTTTGATCTGGTACGAGCTGTTGGGCATCACGCCGCAGCAGCTCAAGCCGTTCGACCAGGTGAAGGACGAGGTGAAGAAGGACTGGAGCCTGGAAGAGCAGCGCACGCGGCTTGCCAAATACACCGACGATCTGGTGAAGCAGCTGCAGTCGGGCAAGACTCTCGAAGACCTCGCCAAGGAGTTGAACACGCAGGTCTTGCCGACCGAGCCGTTGAAGCGAAACGGCATTGACGGTGAACGTGCTGCCGGCCGCCGTGACGCAAGCCTTCGCCCTGCCGCAGGGCGGGTATGGTTCAGCCCCTCCGGCGTGGACGAGGGCCGCATCGTGTTTCAGGTGGACAAGGTCACGCCCCTCCCCGCTCGACGGTCCGAGCCTCGATGCGCTGAAGCGTCAGCTCAAGGTCTTTGTCGGCGAGGACATCATCGGAGAATATTTCTCCGCGCTTCAGGCCCGCTACGGCGTGACCATCAATCGGCAGGCGCTCGCCAAACTCGCAGGTGGCAGCGAAGAGCAATGAGCCCGGCTCAGGCCACCTCCGTCACGCCTCTACCGCAGCAAGGTGGCGCTCCGATCGAGCCCGACTTCGCAACCTTCGCCCGCCTCTATGACGCGGGCACGCCGCAGGTCGCCTGGACGCGGCTCGTCGCCGATCTCGAGACCCCGGTCTCGGCCATGCTCAAGCTCGCCCATGAGCGTCCGAACAGCTTCCTGCTCGAATCGGTGGAAGGCGGCGCCGACCCGCGGCCGCTATTCGATCATCGGCTGCGAGCCCGATCTGATCTGGCGGGCGAATGGCGCGCGCGCCGAGGTGAACCGGGCGCCGCAGGCCGACGCTTCAGCCTTCGCGCCTTCGCCGCTGCCGACGCTTCAGTCGCTGCGCGCGCTGCTCGCTGAGTCGGCGATCGAGCTTCCACCCGAGCTGCCGCCGATGGCCGCCGGCATCTTCGGCTATATGGGCTACGACACGGTGCGGCTGATCGAGCATCTGCCGGCGACCAAGCCCGACTCACTCGGCCTGCCCGACAGCATCCTCGTGCGGCCGACGCTGATCGTCATCTTCGATACGGTGAAGGACGAGATGACCGTGGTGACGCCGGTCAGGCCGACGCCGGGGTCAGCGCCAAGGCGGCCTATAGCCGCGCGGCAGACCGGCCTGAACGTCGGTGATCGAGCGTCTCGATCAGCCTCTGCCGCATGTGAGCGATCTCGAGGCCGAGGCCGCGCATCCCGGAGCCCAAGCCCAGCATGACGCCTGCCGCCTACGTGGAGAAGGTCGCGCGCGCCAAGGAGTACATCGCCGCCGGAGACATCTTCCAGGTGGTGCTGAGCCAACGCTTCGAGGCGCCGTTCACGCTGCCGCTCCTTCGCGCTCTACCGGGCGCTCAGGCGCGTCAATCCCTCGCCCTTCCTGTACTATCTCAACTTCGACGGCTTCGCCGTGGCCGGCTCGAGCCCCGAAATCCTGGTCCGGGTGCGCGACGGCGATCGTCACCATCCGCCCGATCGCCGGCACGCGACCGCGCGGCGCAACGCCGGAACAGGACAAGGCGCTGGCCAACGAGCTCCTCGCCGATGCCAAGGAGCGCGCCGAGCATCTCATGCTGCTCGACCTTGGGCGCAACGATGTCGGACGCGTGGCCGAAGTCGGCAGCGTGCGCGTCACCGACTCGTTCTTCCTCGAATATTACAGCCAGGTGATGCACATCGTGTCGAACGTGGAGGGCCGGCTCGATCCGCGCTTCGATGCCATCGACGCGCTGATGGCGGGCTTTCCCGCCGGCACCGTGTCAGGCGCGCCCAAGGTGCGGGCCATGGAGATCATCGACGAGCTGGAAGAAGCAAAGCGCGGGCCTTACGCCGGCTGCGTCGGCTATTTCTCCGCCAATGGCGAGATGGATTCCTGCATCGTGCTCCGCACCTCGGTGGTGAAGGACGGCGTCATGTACGTGCAGGCCGGCGCCGGCGTGGTCGCCGACTCCGTGCCGGAGCGCGAGCAGGCCGGAATGCGTGAGCAAGGCCTCGGCCCTGTTCCGGGCAGCCGAGGAAGCCGTGCGCTTCGCCGCGCGCGCCAAGCGGGGTCAATAGATCTTACCGCCATGCTGACCTTGAGCCTCCTGCGCCACGCGAAGTCGAGTTGGAAGGATCCGAACCTTGCCGATCACGATCGTCCGCTCAACAGCAGAGGCATGGCCGAGGCGCCGGTGATGGGCAAGGCCATGGCCAAGCACGGGCTCGATCCCGACCTCGTGCTTTGCTCCACGGCGCGGCGGACGCGGGACACGCTTGCCCTCGTGCTGCCGGAGCTGAAGACCGAGCCAAAGGTCATCTACTGAGGACGGCCTTTATCACGGAACGTCCGCGGAGATGCTCGGCATCCTGCACGAGGTCGGCGCCGGGGTCGGTCAGGTTCTGCTCGTCGGGCACAATCCGGAGCTCCAGGAATTTGCTCTCGACCTGATCGGTTCGGGGGCGACGCACCTCAGGGATCGCCTCGAGGCCAAGTATCCGACCGCCGGGCTCGTGGTGCTGCGCTTCTCCGCCGGTGCCTGGAAGAACGTCGCCATCAACAGCGGCAAGCTCGAACTGTTCCTGACCCCGGGCGACGTGAAGAAGAGCTGACAAACTTGACGGCGCGCGGGAAGCGGGCGTAACACGGCGCTGCCATGCTGACGCTGATCGACAACTACGACAGCTTTACCTACAACCTCGTGCATTTCCTCGGGAATTGGCGCGCCGGCGCGCGTCTACCGCAACGACAAGATCACCGTGGATGAGGTGCTGGCCGAGGCGCCGGAGGCCATCGTGCTGTCGCCGGGCCCTTGCGACCCCGATCGGGCCGGCATCTGCCTTGAGCTGATCGCCCGCGCCGGGCCAGAGGTGCCGATCCTCGGCGTCTGTCTCGGCCACCAGGCCATCGGCCAGGTCTATGGCGGCCGCGTGGTGCGGGCGCCAACCCTGATGCATGGCAAGCTCTCCAAGGTGCATCACAGCGGTAAAGGCGTGTTTGCCGGCATTCCGCAGGACTTCTCAGCCACGCGCTACCATTCCCTCGTCGTCGAGCGGGCGAGCCTTCCCGACGTGCTGGAGATCACCGCGGAGACGGCCGACGGCGTGATCATGGGCTTGCAGCACAAGCGCTACCCCGTGCATGGCGTGCAGTTCCACCCCGAGAGCATCGCCTCAGAGCACGGCCATCAGCTCCTCGCCAACTTCCTCGATCTTGCCCGGGTAGAGCGGCGCGCAAGAGCGTCGAGCCCAAGAGAAGCGGTCGGTGCCCTCTGATCCCGTGCTGGCGCGGACAGCGGTCCTCGCCGATTTGCGGGGAGCGATCGCCAAGGTCGCTGCCGGCAAGAGCCTCAGCCAAGAGGAAGCAGCCGAAGCCTTCGATCTCGTGATGTCGGGCGCGGCGACGCCGGTCGCAGATCGGCGCGCCTGCTCATGGGGCTTCGGGTCCGCGGCGAGACCGTCGAGGAGATCGCCGGCGCCGCCCGCGCCATGCGCGCCAAGGTGCTGACAGTGCGCGCGCCTGAAGGCGCCATCGACACCTGCGGCACCGGCGGCGACGGCAAGGGCACCTTCAACATCTCGACCTGCGCCGCCTTCGTGGTGGCCGGCGCCGGCGTGCCGGTGGCGAAGCACGGCAACCGGGCGATCTCCTCGCGCTCGGGCTCCGCCGACGTGCTCAAAGCGCTTGGCGTGAATATCGAGGCCTCGCCCGAGACGATCTCGCGCTGCATTGCCGAATGCGGGCTCGGCTTCATGTTCGCGCCGGCGCATCACGCCGCCATGCGCCATGTCGGCGCGAGTCGGATCGAGCTCGGCACGCGCACCATCTTCAATCTGCTCGGGCCGCTCGCCAATCCTGCCGGCGCCAAATATCAGATCGTCGGCGTGTTCGGCAAGGCAATGGGTCGAGCCGATCGCGCAGGTGCTCGCCCTGCTTGGCACGATGCGGGCCTGGGTGGTGCATGGCAGCGACGGGCTGGACGAGCTCACCACCACCGGCATCAGCGACGTTGCCGTTGGTGGACGCCGGCAAGTCTCGACGCTTCAGAATTTCACCGCGCAATGCCGGGCTCCCCGACGCGCGGCCGGAGGATCTCACCGGCGGCAATGCGGTGGAGAATGCCGCCCATATCCGCGCCGTGCTTGGCGGTCTGCGAAGGGCCGCTGCCGCGATATCGTGCTGCTGAACGCGGCCGCGGCGCTGCTCGTGGCCGGCAAGGCGAAGACGCTGCGCGAGGGCGTGGCGCTGGCCTCAGAGTCGATCGACAGCGGCAAGGCTTTGGCCGTTCTCGAGGCGCTCGCGCGGCTCAGCCATGGTAAGGTCTGAACCGATGGCTCAGCGAACGCTCAGTGCTCGACAACATCCTCGCCTACAAGCGGCGAGAGGTCGATGCCGCCAAATCGCGCCTGCCCTGCCAGCTGCCGATGCGCGCTCGCGTCAAGGCCGCCGCGGCCGTCCGGCCGTTCGCCGGCGCCATCGACCGAGCGGCTCGCCGCTTCCGAATTTGCGCTGATCGCCGAGATCAAGAAGGCGAGCCCGTCGAAGGGCCTGATCCGCGCCGATTTCGATCCGCCGGCGCTCGCGCGCGCCTATCGAGGCCGGCGGCGCCACCTGCCTCTCGGTGCTGACCGACGCGCCTTCGTTTCAGGGCGCGCCTGAATATCTCACCGCGGCGCGCGACAGCGACGAGCCTGCCGGCGCTGCGCAAGGATTTCATGCTCGATCCCTATCAGGTGCTCGAGGCGCGCGCGCTCGGCGCCGACTGCATCCTGATCATCATGGCGGCGGTCGACGACGCCACGGCGCATGAGCTTGCGAAGCCGCCGCCCATGATCTCGGCATGGACGTGCTCGCTCGAGGTGCACGATGCCGCGGAGCTCGACCGCGCGCTTGCAGCTCGACACGCGGCTCATCGGCATCAACAACCGCGACCTCAAGACATTTCGCCACCAGCCTTGCCGTCACCGAGGCGCTCGCGCCCGCTCGTGCCGAAGGACCGCATCGTCATTGCCGAGAGCGGCATCTTCACCCATGCCGATCTTGACGCAGGCTCGCGCGCGTCAGGCGTCGGCGCCTTCCTCGTCGGCGAGAGCCTGATGCGTCAGGCCGATGTGGCGGCGGCCACGCGGACGCTGCTCACCGGCGCATCCGTCAAGCAGCGCGAGGCGGCGCAATGACCGCGCGGCGCCTCAGCCATCTGAACGAGGCCGGCGAGGCGCGCATGGTCGATGTCTCGGAGAAGGCGGTCGACCGAGCGGAGCGCCACCGCCGAGGGCTTCGTCGCCATGGCGCCGGAGACGCTCGACCTGATCTTGAGCGGGGATGCTCCGAAGGGCGACGTGCTCGCCACCGCCCGCATCGCCGGCATCATGGCGGCCAAGCGCACCCACTGAGCTGATCCCGCTCTGCCATCCCCTCGCCCTCACCAAGGTCGACCGTCGATTTCGCGCCGTCGCGCGATCCCGGCCGGCATCAGGGTCGAGGCGACCGCCAAGGTCGACGGCCAAGACCGGCGTCGAGATGGAGGCGCTGACCGCGGTCTCGGTCGCCTGCCTCACCATCTACGACATGGTGAAGGCGGTCGACCGGGCCATGACGCTTCTCCGGCATCCGGCTGATCGAGAAGACCGGCGGCTCGGGCCCTTCGGCGCTGATAACAGATCCGTCATGCCGACTGATCCGGCATCCGGCCGTTCTCGCGATAACGACGGAAGCCTGGTCAGCCGCAATGACGTCTGATGGCCTGCTCTCCGTCGCTGAAGCTCTCGCCCGCGTGACGGAGGGCCTGGCGCCACTCGACGCCGAGCGCGTTCCGCTCGACGGGTGCCGCGGGCGCGTGCTCGCCGAAGATCTGCCGCTGGTCTCACCCAGCCTCCCTTCGATGCGTCGGCGATGGACGGCTATGCCGTGCGGGCCGCGGATGTTGCTACGCTGCCGGCGACGCTCAGGCTCATCGGCGAGTCCTTGGCGGAAGCGGATACGACGGCGAGGTTGGCGCCGGCGAAGCGGTGCGCATCTTCACCGGCGCTCCGGTGCCGAGGGGCGCCGACACCATCGTCATTCAGGAAAACACCGACGTCGCCGCCGGCGTGGTGATCGTCAAGGAGGCGGCGCCGCAGCGCCACATCAGGCCGCGCGGCCAGGACTTTCGCCGCAGGCGACGTGCTGCTGCGCGCAGGCCTCAGGCTCGGTCCCCGCGAGCTGATGCTCGCTGCCGCCATGAACCACGCCGAGCTGCCCGTCCGCCGCAAGCCGAAAGTCGCGATCCTCGCCACCGGCGATGAGGTGGTGCCGCCGGGCACGGAGCTTGCGCGCGATCAGGTCGTCTCCTCGGTCCCGGCCGGACTTGCCGCGCTGATCGAGGCCCAAGGCGGCGAGCCGATGAGCCTCGGCATCGCCAAGGACACGGCCGAGAGCCTCGATCACGCTGCTGCGCACCGGCAGCGCCGCCGACATTCTCGTCACCATCGGCGGGGCGTCGGTCGGCGAGCGCGACCTGGTCAGCGCGGCGCTCCGCTCGGAGGGCTCGAGCTCGACTTCTGGAAGATCGCCATGCGGCCGGGCAAGCCGCTGCTCTATGGCCGCTTGGGCAGTCAGCGGGTGCTTGGGCTGCCCGGCAATCCCGTCGTCGGCGCTGATCTGCGGGCTGGTGTTCCTGGTGCCGATGCTGCACCGCCTGCTCGGGCTGCGCGAGGACACGCCGGGGCATGTCGAGGCGACGCTCGGGCAGGCCGTCGAGGCCAATGGCCCGCGCCAGCATTACATGCGGGCGACGTCGCAATGGGAGGCGGGCGAACGCCGCGTGACCGCCCTTCCCGCCCAGGACAGCTCGCTGCATGGCGGACTTCGCCCGCGCCGACTGCCTGATCGTCAGGCCGCCCGACGCCCCGGCGCTTCCCAAGGGCGCGCGGGTGACCATCATCCCGCTTGATGACCGATCTCTGACGGTCCAGTTAATCCCTCGGCAACCCGAATCGCGGAAATCGCTACCCCCACCGCATGTCTCGGCACGAGATATGGGGTCATTCTTGCTTGCAGAACACAAACAGAACAGATAAACTGTTCATGATTTGTACAGCGGGATCGCGTCCCAAACGGGCGCGCTGAAGGGACCAGATGCTGACAACGAAGCAAAAAGAGCTCCTCATGTTCATCCATGAGCGCCTGAAGGAGACGGGCGTGCCCCCTCCTTCGACGAGATGAAGGAAGCTCTGGATCTCAAATCGAAATCCGGCATCCACCGACTGATCACCGCGCTCGAGGAGCGCGGCTTCGTACGGCGCCTGCCGCACCGGGCCCGCGCCATGGAGATCGTGCGGCTGCCGGATTCGATGCCCCAGGCGCTCGGCGCCGGCCGCGCCCGCGGCTTCTCGCCAAGCGTGATCGAGGGGAGCCTGCGGCCGCGTGCCTCAGGTGGCCGAGGGCGAGAGCCTGCCCCAGACCGTAAGTGTGCCGGTCATGGGCCGTATCGCCGCCGGCGTGCCGATCGAGGCCATCCAGACGCGCCTCGACACCATCGAGGTTCCGCCGGACCTGCTCACCAAGGGCGAGCATTACGCGCTCGAGGTGAAGGGCGATTCCATGATCGACGCCGGCATTCTCGATGGCGACACCATCATCCTCAGGAAATGCGAGGACGCGAGTAACGGCGATATCGTCGTGGCGCTGGTGGATGAAGAGGAAGCCACGCTGAAGCGGTTGCGCCGGCGCGGCGACTCGATCGCGCTCGAAGCCGCCAACGCGGCCTATGAGACGCGCATCTTCGGCCCGGACCGCGTGCGCGTGCAGGGCCGCCTGGTCGGCCTCATCCGCCGATATTAGCAGCCCGTCATGTCATCGCCCGGCTTGACCGGGCGAGTCCAGTAACCACCGCCTTCAATTCTATTGGACCGATGTTGATTACTGGATGCCCGCCTACGCGGGCATGACACAGTTTGCAGTCACAATCCACCTCACCCCAGCCCTCTCCCCAGGGGAGAGGGGGTCTTTACTCATCTGGATTGCCGTCGAAGCGCTTGTCGTCGTCAGCATCGCCCTCGCCGGCGCCCGGATCGCGGGCGTAAGCCTGGCCGGCCGGCAGAGACGGCTTCGGCACGCCACGCTCCGGCACCCAGGTCTCCGCCCGCGCGTCTCGGCGACGCTCTCGCTCCTGATCGACAGCCCCTCGATATAGATCGCATGCGCGCCTTCGGCTTGCAGCGCGCGCCGATCGACCACCACGCGCGCCGTGCTGCAGCCTTTGCCGACGCTGAACGGCGCGATGACGATATCGGCGATGCGGCAATCCTCCTCAAGTGCCGCGGGATGGCGGATGAGCGCGATGGTCTTGCCCTTCACCTTGCCGATGCAGCCGAGCAGGTCGCAGCGGAACGGGCTGTTCGCCGCGACCTCCTCCGCGTCGCGATCCTCGCCATCGGCGAGCAGCCAATTGTCGACGCTGTAATTCGCCCGCGTGGCCGGCGGAAGCGCAAGCGTGCCGTCCTCGGCGCGGAGCGCCACGTTCCGCCCATCGCGCTCGACCAGAACATCGGGCTTCGTGCCCTCCCCGCTCACCAAGAGGCCGGCCGCGACGATGACCAGGCCAAGCGCCCGCCAGCGCGTCTGCCAGAGGCAGAGCCACAGTCCGCCGAGCACGATCAGCAGCAGCGCCGTCCCCGAAATCGACGGCAGCACGGAGACGGCGCCGGGCCAGGAGGCGACCCATTTGCCGGTGGCGACGAGAAGGTCGATGCCGAGCCCCATGACTCTGCAGCGGCCAGACCTCGAGCCCGAACGGCATGGCGAGCAGGCTAACCAGCGCGAACGGCATGATGAGCAGCCCGACCAGCGGCAAGGCGATGAGATTGGCGACGACCCCGTAATGGGACAGGCGGTGAAAATGATAGATGGCGAAGGGCGCCACCGCGGCGGTGGCGACGAGCGTGGTCATGACGTCGGCGACGGCGATGGCCCATAGCCGGCGCAGGCCCCGCCAGAGGAAGCTCACATCCTGCGCCCGGTCGTCCACGCGCCTGCTGTTCGTCTCGACCAGGGCGACGAGACCGACCACGGCGGCAAACGACATTTCGAAGCTCGGATCGAACAGGCTTGCCGGTGTGATCAACAGGATCAGCAAGGCGGCGAGCGCCACGTTGCGCATGGTGAGCGCCGGCCGGTCGAGGATCATCGCCAAGAGCACGATGCTCATCATGATCCAGGAGCGCACCGTGGGCACCGCGGCGCCTGAGAGGAAGCAGGTAGAACAGGGCAGCGGCGAGCGCCGCTCCCGCCGCCCATTTCCTGATGGGGTAGCGGAGCGCGATGGATGGAATGAGCGCCAACCCGGCCCTGACCAGCCAGAACACTGTGCCTGCCATGATGACCATGTGCAGGCCAGAGATCGAGAGAATGTGGAACAGGCCGGAATTGCGCATGGCCTGATTGACGTCTTGTGAGATGCCGGCGCGCTCGCCGGTGATCAGCGCCGCGGCGATCTCGCCCCGCTCGCCAGGGAGGCTCGCGCGAATGCGGGCGTTGACCAGGGAGCGGAGACGGTCGATTGCGGCCCACAGCCGCAAGCCCAAGGGGGCTTCGCCGGCGCCGGCAAGCGCATCGATCGTTCCGGTGCCGTAGCCGGTCGCTCCCAGGCGATCGAACCAGGCGGTGCGCCCGAAATCGAAGCCGTGTGGTGCGATTGGCTCCGGCGGCGGCCGGAGCGTCGCCTTGAGCGACACCGCCTCGCCGGTTGCGACCTTGGCGCTCGCGGCGGGAAGCGTCACGCGCACGCGATAGGGCGCCTTCTCCGGCGGCAACTCTCGAGCGCGATCACCCGCAGCGTGATCCTGGCCCTGGCCTTGTCGCGAAGCTCGTAGAGTTCGACCCAGCCCTTCACCGGTGACACCGCGCATCTCCTTGGTGAGCACGGGCGCGCGCGCCATCTCGGTGTGGAGCTTTGCCGTGGCGAAGCCAGCGGCGAGCGCAAGCGCTGCACCGCCCACGACGAGGCCGATCCCAGTTCCTCGCGCCCGCAAGGTAAATCCCGGTCGCCGCCATGAGAGACGCAGCGGCGGAGAGCAGGCGGGGCTCGTCGGGGAGGCCGAAATAGATGAGGATGCCGACGGCGAAGAGAACGGGGATCCATAGCGACAGGCGGTCGGACTCACCTTCAAGGGTACGGGTGAGCGCTGCGACAAGCAGCACCGCGCCGCTTATGCGACCCCGCGGCCCGTTTTCCCAATGCCCGGAGGCGTGCCCGTCCCGGCCCGGCATCGCCGATGCCTCTGCCCTGACCTTTCCCCGGCCCTATGCTACATCAGCCGGGTGGCCAACCCGTCTCCAAAAAGGCAGCCGCGCTCAAATTGACTTTCCCCTCTGGACAGGAGAAGCCTATCTTTCGCCATGACCAAGCTCTTGAGACAGGCGCTTGAGGCGGTGCAGAAATTGCCGCCGGAAAGCCAGGACGAGATCGCCCGAGCCATGCTTACGCTTGCGGGCGATGAGGGCGCGCCGGAGCCGATCGACCCAGCGCATTTGCCTGACGTGTTGGAAGGCCTGGCGCAAGCGCGACGGCGGCAATTTGCCAGTGATGCTGAAGTTGAAGCAGCGTTTCGCCGCTTCGACCAATGAAGCTGCGGTTCACGCGGTCTTTCAGCGGTCATGCCCGCGCTTGTCACGGGCATCCACGTCTTGCAGGCAATTGAAAAGCGTGGCTGGCCGGGGCAAGCCCGGCCATGACCATTTGGTTAGGTAGAGAAAAGCTGCCAGGCTACTTTGACCATGAGCGCCACCGTCGTCACGCGCTTTGCGCCCTCCCCCACCGGCTATTTGCATATCGGCGGCGCGCGCACGGCGCTGTTCAATTGGCTCTACGCCAGAGCCAAGGGCGGCAAAATGCTGCTCCGCATCGAGGACACCGACCGGGCGCGCTCGACGGAAGGTGCCATCCTCGCCATCCTCGACGGGTTGCGCTGGCTCGAGCTCGATTGGGACGAGCGAGCCCGTCTATCAGCTCTCGCGCGCCGCGCGCCACCGCGAGGTCGCCGAGCAGCTTCTCGCGGAAGGCAAGGCCTATCGCTGCTATGCGAGCGCGGAGGAGCTTGCCGCCATGCGCGAACGAGCGCGGGCCGAAGGCCGGTCGCCCGGTTATGACGGCACTTGGCGCGAACGCGACGAGGCGAGGCGCCGGAAGGTATTACGCCGGTCATCCGCTTCAGGGCGCCGCGCGAAGGCGACACGGTGATCGAGGACCGGGTGCAGGGACGCGTGGTCTTTCCCAACAAGGATCTCGACGACCTCGTCATCCTGCGCAGCGACGGCACGCCGACCTACAATCTGTCCGTCGTGGTCGACGACCACGACATGGGCATCACCCATGTCATCCGCGGCGACGATCACCTCACCAATGCCGCGCGGCAAACGCAGATCTACAAGGCGCTCGGCTGGGAGACGCCGATCTTCGCCCATGTGCCGCTGATCCACGGACCTGACGGCGCCAAGCTGTCGAAGCGCCACGGCGCGCTCGGCGTGGAAGCCTATCGCGCCATGGGCTACCTGCCCGTGGCCTTGCGCAACTATCTCGTGCGGCTCGGCTGGAGCCATGGCGACGACGAGATCATGTCGACGGAGGATATGGTTCGCTGGTTCGATCTCGAGGCCATCGGGCGGTCGGCCGCGCGCTTCGATTTCGCCAAGCTCGAGAATCTCAACGGGCATTATCTCAGAGCCACGCCCGACGCCGAGATCATGCAGAGGCTCAAGGCTCTCGTGCCGGAGCTGCCGAATGGCGGAGAGCTCGCTGCCAAGATCGGGGCGGAAGGTTGGAGCAAGCTCGAGCGCGCTCTGCCCGGCCTGAAAGAGCGCGCCAAGACGCTGGTCGAGATCCTCGACAATGCCGAATATCTCTTTGCCAAGCGCCCGATCGCGCTCGATGCGCAAGCAGAAAAGCTGCTCGACGAGGCTGGACGGAAGACGCTCGGCGCTCTCCTGCCCCGCATTGAGAGCGTCGAGACTTGGGCGCCCGAGGCGCTCGATGCGGCCGTTCGCCGCTATGCCGAGGAGGCAGGGGTTGAAGCTCGGCAAGGTGGCGCAACCGCTTCGCGCGGCACTGACCGGCCGCACCACCTCACCGGGTATTTTCGATGTGCTTGAGGTGCTTGGCCGCGAAGAATCGCTCGCGCGCATCCGCGATAAGGCGGGGTAAAGCAAATCTGCATAAGGTTTGTGCATAACCTTGTTGCACCGCGTCACATTTGTCGCAGCTATCCCGCAGTGCAAAAATTTTACTACGCCAAACTCTGAACTGCTGGCAGAATGCGCCGCAGTAGGCGTTGGGTTCATCTCATCGCATAGGGTTCCAGGAGGCTCTCATGAGCGTCGCAGAAAGCTATATCGGCAAGCCGGTCGGGGCCGAGGCGTCCTTGGTGGTGGCCGGGAGCCAGCCATGAGCTGCCGGTGCGCAAAGGCACTCTCGGCCCGGACGTGATCGACATCACCACGCTTTACGCCGAGACCGGCCACTTCACTTACGATCCGAGTTTCACCTCGACGGCGAGCTGCGAGTCGAAGATCACCTTCATCGATGGCGAAAAGGGCGTGCTGCTCTATCGCGGCTATCCCATCGACCAGCTCGCCGAGGCACGGCACCTTCATGGAGACCTGCTATCTGCTCCTCTATGGCGAGCTGCCGACGAGGGAGCAGTACGAGACGTTCTAGCGAGCTCATTACGCGCCACACCATGGTGCATGAGCAGATGACCCGGTTCTACACCGGCTTCCGCCGCGACGCGCATCCCATGGCGGTCATGGTCGGCGTGGTCGGCGCGCTCTCCGCCTTCTATCACGACTCGATCGACATCAAGGATCCGAGGCCAGCGCGAGATGGCGAGCGTGCCGCATGATCGCCAAGATGCCGACCATCGCCGCCATGGCCTACAAATATTCGATCGGCCAGCCCTTCATTTATCCGCGCAACGAGCTCGCACTACTCGGCCAACTTTCTGCACATGTGCTTCGCGGTGCCGTGCGAGGAGTACAAGATCGATCCGATCCTCGCCCGCGCCATGCGCCGCATCTTCATTCTCCATGCCGACCACGAGCAGAACGCATCGACCTCGACGGTCAGGCTCGCCGGCTCATCGGGCGCCAATCCCTTTGCCTGCATCTCCGCCGGCATCGCCTGCCTGTGGGGCCCGGCCCATGGCGGCGCCAACGAGGCGGCGCTCGAGATGCTGCATGGAGATCGGCACGCGTCGATCGCATCCCGGAGTACATCAAGCGCGCCAAGGACAAGAACGACTCCTTCCGGCTGATGGGCTTCGGCCATCGCGTGTACAAGAACTACGATCCGCGCGCCCGCATCATGCAGAAGACCTGCCATGAAGTGCTCGAGGCGGTCGGCCACAAGGACGATCCGATCCTGCAGGTGGCGCATGGAGCTCGAGCGCATCGCGCTGAACGACGATTACTTCATCGATAAGAAGCTCTATCCCAACATCGACTTCTATTCGGGCATCACGCTGAAAGCCCTCGGCTTCCCGACCGACATGTTCACCGTGCTGTTCGCCATTGCCCGCACGGTCGGCTGGATCGCCCAGTGGAAGGAGATGATCGAGGACCCGTCGCAGCGCATCGGCCGGCCGCGGCAGCTCTATACCGGCCCGACCGAGCGCAGCTACATCCCGATCGAGCGATCGCTGAGCTTCGCTCAGCTCCGCCTGCCTCGTTCGGCGTAAGCCAGCACGATCCGCGCCGCGCGGGCGCTTGGGGCATCGTCTGTTTCGCCGCACGCGCTCGCCGACGCGAGCAAGGCCCGAGAGCTGCCGCTCGCGCTCAGGGCCGCCCCGCATGAGCGGCAACAGCGCCTCGCTCAACCTCTCGCCGTCGCACTCCCGATTCAGAAGCTCGGGGAAGACGTTTTCGCCGAGGATGAGATTGGGCAGCACCACCGAATGGGCGATCAGCAGAAAGCGCAAGCTGCTCGCGATCGGGTCTGCCCGGTAGGCGACGACCATCGGCGTGCCGGCGAGCGCCAGCTCGAGCGTCACGGTGCCTGAGGCGGCAAGCGCCGCGCGCGCGAGCTTGAAGGCGGCGAATTTGTCCGCCTCGCCGCTCACGATATGCGGCGTCATCGACCAACCTTTGAGTCCCTCCTCGATCAGCGGGCGAACGCTCCTCACCGCGGGCAGGATCACCTCGAAGGGCCCGGCCTCCGCCTGCAGCCGGCGCACAGGCGTCGCCGAAGGGCGCCATCAGCCGCTTCACCTCGCTCGCCCGGCTGCCGGGCAGGACCACGAGCACAACGCGGTCCTTGGCGATGCCGAGGCGCTCACGCAAGGCTTCAGCATCGAGGTTCCGCATCCAATCGAGCTTCTCGACCAGCGGATGGCCGACATAGCTGCAAGCCGGGCCGCCGAGGCGCCGATGCGCTTCCGGCTCGAAGGGTAGGATGGCGAGGATGTGATCGACGATAGCGGCGCATCTTGCGCGCCCGGCCTGGCCGCCAGGCCCAGACGCTCGGCGAGACGTAGTCGATGATGGGGATGTTGGGGCGCGCCGGCGCACGCGCTTGGCCACCTGATGGGTGAATTCGGGGCTGTCGAGGATCACGAGAGCGTCGGGACTTTGCGCGATCACGGCGTCCACCGATTGCCGGATGCGCCGCCAGATGTTGGGCAAGCGCGGCAGCACGTCGACGAGGCTCATGACGGCAAGCTCCGACAGAGGAAAGAGCGAAGGGCAGCCCTGCTCGGCCATCAGCTCGCCGCCGACACCTTGAAGCTCGAGCGGTCTTGTCGACTGGGCGCGCAAGCCCTCGATGAGCTTGGCGCCAAGCGCGTCGCCAGAGTGCTCGCCGGCGATCAGAAACAGCTTCAGCGGCCGTGAGGCCGGCGTCGACGTCCGTTGACTAGGCATCCTGGTCGCGGGCGAGCTTCTGGCCGATCAGGAACAGCCCATGTTGGCCGGCTGCCGCGATGGTGGCGTCCCGGTCGGCGATGAGCACCCGGCCGGCAGCAACCGCAATGCCGGCGAGACCCGCCTGCGCCGCCATCTCGACCGTCTCAGGCCCGATGGTCGGCAAATCGACGCGTTCCTCTTGTCCCGGCTTCGGCGCCTTGACCAACACACCGGCGAGCCCGCGGCGGCGGCCGGCGCGCTTTGCGCAGCTCGGCACAGCGGGCGAGCATGGCGTCGGTGCCTTCCGCCGCCTCGACGGCGAGCACGCGGCCCTTCACCACGACCGCGGCCTGACCGACGTCGAGACGTCCGAGCGCCGAGACCACGCGAAAGCCCGCTTCGATGTCGGCGCGATCGTCCGGCGACGGGGCCTTGGCGCCAAGGGTTCCTTCCGCGGCGAGCAGCTCCGGAGCGACCTCGCCCGCACCGTACACGCGATAGCCCTTGCCTTCGAGGAAGCGTACCACGCTCGACAGGACTTGGTCGTCGCCTCCCACACCGAGACCGAGCAGGAAGGGCAGATTCTTGATGGCGCCAAAATCGAACCTGACATTGGCGAGATCGGGCCGCGACACCGAGCCGATGATCACGAGATCCCGGCAGCCTTGGTCATCGAGGGTGGCGAACAGCTTGCCGACCTCGCCCCATTTCAGCCAGGTATGGGGAAGCGCGATATTTTCGCGTCGGCCTCTCCGCGAATGCCGATAACATGAACGGCTCGGCCTTGCGCCACCGCCGCATCGGCAAGCGCGCTGGGAAGCGTGCCGCCGCCGGCGATGATGGCGAGCGGACCGTCCTGCTTGGCGTCGAGGTTGGCCATCGAGGGACTGAGCTCAGCTTTGGCTCGGCGCTGGGACATTGTTGTTCGGGACACAGAATGAGCGATCGGAATGGGACTTGATGAATTCGGTGATCTGCCGGACGAGCGGATTTGACGCGAACATGTTCTCCACGTCCTCCAGCCGCTCCATCAACGTGCCTTCGCTGGAGAACAGCATGCGATAGGCCTGGCGGAGCTCATGGATCTGATCGCGGGGAAAGCCGTGGCGCTTGAGGCCGACGATGTTGAGCCCCGACAGATAGGCGCGGTTGCCGAGCACCATGCCGAAGGGAATGACGTCCTTCTCCACTGCCGGACATGCCGCCGACAAAACCATAGGCGCCGATGCGCACAAACTGATGCACCGCGCATAAGCCGCCGAGAATGGCGTGGTCGCCGATGGCGACGTGGCCCGCGAGCGTGGCGTTGTTGACGAGAATGACGTGGTCGCCGACCTGACAGTCATGGGCGACGTGCGCTCCCACCATCAGCAGGCAGTGCGAGCCGACACGCGTGACAAGACCACCTCCCGCGGTGCCGGGATTGATGGTCACGTGCTCGCGGATGACGGTGTGCGATCCGATGTCGAGGCTGCTTTGCTCGCCGTGATATTTCTGGTCTTGCGGGATGTGACCGACGGAGGCGAAGGGAAACACCTGGCAGGAGTCGCCGATCGTCGTCCGGCCGGCGACCGCGACATGCGAATGCAGCACGACGCCGTGGCCGAGCTTCACCTGAGGTCCGACAACGCAGAACGGCCCGATCTCGACATCGGCGCCGAGGTCAGCGTTCGGGTCGACCACGGCGGTCGCATGAATGTTGGCCATGCGCGGAACTTTGAACTCTAGGTCTCGACGGTCTCGCGGTCTCGACGATGACGGCGCTGACTTCCGCCTCGGCGACGAGGGTGCCGTCGACCAGCGCCTGCGCCTTGAAGCGCCACACGCGCCCGCGGTTGCGGATCTTCTGCACGTGGTAATGCACGGTGTCGCCGGGAACCACCGGGCGGCGGAAGCGAGCTTTGTCGATGGCCATGAAATAGACGAGCGGCGGCTCCTTGAACTCCTCGATATGGTGCATGCACAGCGCGCCTGCGGTTTGCGCCATGCCCTCGATCAGAAGCACGCCCGGCATGACCGGATTGCCGGGAAGTGCCCCTGGAAATAGGGCTCGTTGGCGGTGACGTTCTTGATGCCGGTGGCGGAGCGGTCCCCGTCCATGTCGACGATGCGGTCGACGAGGAGGAACGGATAGCGATGCGGCAACAGCTTGAGGATGTCGGTGGTCTCCGCCCTCCTCAGCTTCGACTTTGCGCCGCTCTCATTCATTCCCATTCGGCTCCTGATGCGACCGGCAATGCTCTAGTCGCCACTATCCTTATCATCGAACTTCAAATCCTTGCGCTCGGCGAGCTGGCGCAAAATGGTGAGCTCGCGAAACCACAAGCGCGTCGGTTTGGCAGGGGTTCCCCCACCTCACCCCCGGCGGCACGTCGCCTCGCACATTGCTGCTGCCGGCGATTTGGGCGCCGGCGCCGATCTTGACGTGGCCTACGACGCCAACCTGGCCGCCCAGCGCCACGAAATCTCCAAGCTCGGCGCTACCGGAAATACCGGTTTGTGCCACGATGATGCAATGCCTTCCAACAACCACGTTGTGCCCAATTTGCACGAGATTATCAATTTTCGTGCCTTCGCCAATGACCGTGTCCCTTAAGGCACCGCGGTCGATGGTGGTATTTGCGCCAATTTCCACGTCATCCTGGATGATAACGCGCCCGATCTGGGGCACTTTTTGGTGCCCGGCGCGGCCCATGGCGAAGCCGAAGCCATCCTGGCCGATCGAGGCGCCGGCGTGGATGGTCACCCGGTTGCCGACAAGGGCATGGGTCAGCGTGGCATTGGGGCCGATATAGCAATCGCGGCCGACATGGACCCGGTAGCCGATGACGCTGCCGGCGGCAATGGTGGTGCCGCGTCCGATCGATGCCTCAGCTCCGATCACCGCGCCAGGCTCGACCGTGACGCCATCTTCCAGGCGCGCGCTCCGATGGACGCTTCCCGAAGCGCCGCCGGCGCCGTCCTGCGCCGCCTTGGGCTTCAGCGCGTCTGGATAGAACAAAGCGAGCGCCTTGGCGAAGCCGCGATAGGGCTCGGGCGTCACCAGGGCGGCGGTGCCGGCCGGCGCCTTGCCCGCGAACTTGGGAGCGACGAGGCAGGCCGTGGCGCCGGTATGGGTGAAGAGCGGCAGATATTTCGGGTTGTCGAGGAACGAGAGATCACCCCTTCCCGCCGCATCCAGCGGCCGCACATCCTTGATTTTCGTCTCGAGGTCGACCTCGCCGGCTGGCGCCGCTCCCACAGCCTCAGCCATGGCGCGCAGGGAAAGGGGCCAGCACGCTCGAAAAAGCCCGGATGTTCCATCGAATTCTCACCGAAGGGGACGCTGGCATCAGCTAATGACGCCAAGCGGCGGGCAGAAACAAGCTCCTAGAAGGCGGTCGAAGCGCCAAAGCGGAATATCTCGGTCCGGTCGAAGGAGGCCTTGAGCAAGGCCTGCGCGAGATCGGCGCGGAGCGGTCCGAGCGGCGATTGCCAGATGAGGCTGACGCCGGTCGACAGGCGGAGCGTCCGGACCGTCGTTGATGAAGCTTCCTTCCGTGGCCACGGCGGACTCGGCAAGTCCGCTCGGCATCCACAGCGATCCGGCATCGACGAACGACCGCGCCCTGCATGCCGAGATTGTCGGGAATGAACGGGAAGCGGGAAGCGAGCCTCGGCGGTCGCTGCCCAGAAGGCCTGGCCGCCCAGAGGATCTTTGGAGCAATTCTTGACACGCTTGCCCGTGATGCGGTCTTCGCAGGCGTCGCGCGGGCCGATACCCGCCCGTTCAAAGCCTCTGATGGTTTCACCGCCCTTGAAGAAGAGGTCCGTCAGGCGGACGTCCTCGCCGCCCCATCCTTCGATGAAGCCGCCCTGCACGCGCCCGACCAGGGTGACCTTCGGCGTGAGCGGATAGTAGCCACGCGTGTCGACCACCGACCTGAAATAGTTCACGTCGCCGCCGACGCCGGCGAAATCCTCGGAGAAGGAGGAGAAGATACCGCTGGTCGGCGACTGCGGCAGATTGCGGGTGTCGTAGGCAACCGTGAAGCCGACGCTCGACACGTTGGAGACGCCCTCGGCTTCCTTCACGGCGAGCGAAGCGTTGTCGGCGACGTCGAAGATTTCCTCGCGCTCGAACCGGTAACGCAGGCCAAGCTGGGTATTGAAGGCGATCGGGAATCCCATCCTGAGATTGCCGCCGGTGTCGCGCTCTCGGTAGGACGCAACGTTGGTGAAGTCGACCTCCTTGTGGAAGAGGTCGAAGCCCGCCGCGAGATTGCGATCGAGGAAATGCGGCTCGGTGAAGCTGAAGTCGACCTGGGCGCGCTCAAGGCTTCCGGAGAAGCCGAGCCTGACATACTGGCCTTTGCCCATCAGGTTGCGCTCGGTGATGCTGATGTCGCCGATCACGCCTTCGCTGGTGGAGTAGCCGGCGCCGAAGGACAGTTCGCCGGTCGGCTGCTCCTGCACCTTGACGATGACGCACGACGCGGTCCGGAGCGCTGCCTGGCTCGGTGTCGATATCGACAGTCTTGAAGAAGCCGAGCGAGCGTAAGCGGCGCGCGGGCGGCCTCGACCAGCAGCCGGTTGAAGGCGTCGCCCTCGGCGAGACTGAACTCGCGGCGAGATCACGTCGTCGTGGGTGCGGAAATTGCCGACGATGTTGATGCGCTCGATATAGACGCGCGGACCTTCCTCGATGACGTAGGTGATGTTGATGCGCCGGTTGACCTCATCGCGGTCGAAGCGAGGCCGCACCTGCGCAAAGGCGTAGCCCTGTTGCGAGGAGGTGATGGTCAGGGCCTCGGCCGTCTTCTCGATCCTTTGGATGTTATAGACGCGCCCCGGTCGGCTCACGATGGACCCGCGCAGCGCGCGCACGTCGAGCGAGGGCAGCGCGGTCTCGATGTCGATGTCCCCGAACCGGTATTTCGCGCCTTCGTCGATGGTGAAGGTGATGAAAAAGCCCCGTCCGTCGCGGTCGAGGTCGGCGGTGGCCGAGATGACGCGAACATCGGCATAACCGTTCTTGAGATAGAACTGGCGCAGCAATTCGCGATCGAGATTGAGCCGGTCGGGGTCGTAGATGTTGGTGTTCTTCAGGAAGCTCAGCAGCGTGGTCTGCGTGGTGCTGATCACGTAGCGAAGCTGCGAATCGCTGAAGGCGGTGTTGCCGATGAAGTTGATGGCGCGGACCTTGGTGGTCGGTCCCTCATTGATCTCGAACACGACGTCGATGCGGTTGTTTTCGAGCTTGATGATTTTGGGATCGACTTGAGCCGCATAGAGGCCCTGGCGGCGATAGACATCGAGAATGCGCTGCACGTCGGCCTGCACCCGGGCGCGGGTATAGACGGTGCGGGGCTTGAGCTGAACCTCGGCGGTCAGCGCGTCGTCCTCGACCTCCTTGTTGCCTTCAAAGGCGACCCTGGACACGATCGGGTTCTCGACCACGACGATGACGACCGTGCCGCCTTCGCGCCGGATGCGAACATCCTGGAACAAGCCGGTGGCAAACAGAGCCTTTAGCGATTCTGTCGACCCTGGCGAGGTCGTAGGGATCGCCGACATTGAAGGTGAGGTAGGTGCGGACGGTTTCGGGCTCGACGCGCTTGTTGCCTTCGACGCGGATGGCGCCGACGGCGGGCCCCGACTGGGCGTAGGCGCAAAGCTCGCCCAGGCTCGCGCTCATGCCGATCGACAGCACGATCGCACCTGCTGCGAGCAGGGCCGCAGACAGCCCTCTAGCCAACCACGACCGCACCATCACTGGTGTCGTCCCCTCAACACCGATCCCCCGTGGACGCAGAGCCCAGGATCGAAAGTGGCCAGTTTTTGTGGCCGATTTTGGTCCGAACCCCCACGGGGGCGTTAGGAAAACTACGCGTTTTCGTTGTGAACTGATTGACGCCGCAGCTTACAGAAACTTCAAGTGAATCAAGTCATTCCAGGTCGCGAAGATCATTAGCATAAGGACGAAGGCAAGGCCAATGCGGAAACCGATTTCCTGGGTATTTTCGCTCAGAGGTTTGCCGCGGATCGCCTCGATCCCGTAAAACAGCAGGTGACCGCCATCGAGCATGGGAATCGGGAACAGATTGATCAGCCCGATGCTGACCGAAATGATGGCGGCGAGATTGAGCAGGGCAAAGAATCCTGCCGTGGCAACTTGTCCCGACACTTGCGCGATTCGGATGGGGCCGCCGAGCTGATCGGCGGCTTCGCGGCCCGTGATCACGTCATAGAGATAGCCCAGCGAGCGGGAGATCACGAAGTAGCATTCCTTGATCGCCATGACGAAGGCGGTCAGCGGGTCGTGCCGCTTCAAGGTCCAGTCGTCGGGCGAGGCGCTGCGCTGAATGCCCAGCAGGCCGATGCGCATGGTGTTGCCGAAATTGTCGGTGATCTCTTTCAGCTCGGGCGTGGCGGTAAGCTCGACCGGCTTTGCCCTCGCGCTCGACCTCGAAATGAAGCTGCTGGTTGGGGCTCATGCCGACGATGCGCTGCATCTGGCCGAAGCTCTCGATCGTCTGGCCGTCGATTTTGACCACGAGGTCGCCGGGCTTGAAGCCCGCCCGCTCGGCGGCGCTGCCGGGATTGACGATGTCGACCTTGGCCGCGGTGCTCCGCTCGCCGAAGAAGGTGAAGATCGCCGTGAAGATGACGATGGCCAGGATGAAATTGGCGATCGGCCCGGCGGCGACGATGGCGGCGCGGGCGCCAAGCGACTTCCCTGGAAACTGCTGCTTGCGCTCCTCCTCGCTCAGCGCTTGCGAGGGCCGCTGGCCGGCGCTGCGCTGCATTCTCGTCGTCGATGAATTTCACGTAGCCGCCGAGCGGGATCCAGGAGAGCCGCCAGCGCGTCCCGTGCCGGTCGTTGAAGCCGACGATCTCGGGCCCGAAGCCGATCGAGAAGACCTTGACCGCCACGCCGCACCAGCGGGCCACAAGAAAATGGCCGAGCTCGTGGAAGAACACCACGATGGTGAGCACGAACAGGAAGGGAAGCAGATAAGACGAGCACGGTGTCGCCGAAGCCTGAAAGCTGAGTATCGTGTCCATAGGGTATCCTGAATGCTGAGGGCTTCCTAGCGCGCCTTAGCCGATTGTGCAAATCGGAGGAGAAGCGAGAGCGCGATGGCCCGCGCTTCGGCATCGATGGCGAGGACCTCATCGACGCTATCGGGCGAAGTTGCGGAAATGTGGGCCGAGCGGCCGAGCGTGGCCTCGACCAGGGCCGCGATCCCCAAGAAGCCGATGCGGCCGTCGAGAAAGCTTGTACCGCGACTTCATTGGCGGCGTTCAGCACCGTGCTTGCGCTGCCGCCGGCGGCGAGCACGTGGCGGGCAAGGCGCAAGGCCGGGAAGCGCTCCTCGTCCGGCGCCTCGAAGGACAGTGCCCCTAGGCTGGCAAGATCGAGCCGCGCGGTCGGCGCCTGCATGCGGTCCGGCCAGGCAAGGCTATAAGCGATGGGCGTGCGCATGTCGGGGCAGCTCATCTGCGCCAGCACCGAGCCGTCGCGATAATGGACGAGGCAGTGCACGATGGATTGCGGGTGGATCAGCACCGGATGAGCCGCTCTGCCGGGACCGAGAACAGATGATGCGCCTCGATCAGCTCGAGCGCCTTGTTCATCAGCGTCGCCGAATCGATGGTGACCTTCGGGCCCATCGACCAGTTGGGATGGGCGAGCGCCTGCTTCGGCGGTCACCTCTGCCATATCGGCAAGGCTCCACGACCGGAACGGCCCGCCCGAGGCCGTGAGGCAGATGCGCTCGATGCTCTCCGGCGCGCCGCCGCCCATCACCTGCATGGCCGCGGAATGCTCCAGATCGACGGGCAGCAGCGCGGTCTCGTGGCGGGCGACCTCGCGCATGAAGATGGGTCCGGCCGAGACGAGACATTCCTTGTTGGCGAGCGCGGTGCAGGTGCCCTGGCGCACTGCGGCGAGCGTCGGCTTGAGGCCGGCGGCGCCGACGATCGCGGCCATCACCCAATCGGCCGGCCGGCTTGCCGCTTCGACGAGCGCGTCCGCGCCGGCCGCGGCCTCGATGCCGGTGCCGATGAGCCGGGCACGAAGCTCCGCATAGCAGCTCTCGTCGGCGATGACCGCAAGCTCGGCCCGATGCTTCACGGCAAGCTCGGCGAGGCGCGCGGCGTTGCGGCCTCCGGTCAACGCCACCACCGTATAGGACGCGGGATCGCGGCCGACGAGATCGAGCGTGTTCTCGCCGATCGATCCGGTGGCGCCGAGCACCGAAATACGCCGCGGGCGCGCCTGAGGCGATGTCAGACTGACGGTTTGCGATTGAACGGCGAGCACGGTCATACGCAACGCCTCACCAGATCAGCAGGCCGCGGCCGGGATTGGCCGGATCGCGCAACGCGATCAATGCCGCCGCGATTGCGGCGATGAGAAGGCCATCGATACGGTCGAGCAACCCACCGTGGCCGGGGATGAGATTGCTCATGTCCTTGGCGCCGAACCGGCGCTTCGCCGCGCTCTCGCTCAGATCTCCGATCTGACACGCGCGGCGGCGATGGCCACGCTGACCAGGGCCAAGCGCCAGCCCGAGAGTCTCCCGAAAACCAGGCAAAAGCAAACCCAATCAGCGCCGGCGCGAAGGTTCCGACCAGGAGCCCGCTCCAGGTCTTTCGCGGCGAGATTTGCGGGGCAAGCTTCGGGCCGCCGATCAGCCGGCCCCGGCATAAGAGGCCGTGTCGGTCGTCCAGGCCACGGCCAGCAGATAAAGCAGCGCCGTGGCGCCCGAATGTCTGATCGCTCCTGAGCCACACCATGGACCAGGCGGGGAGGACCGAATAGGCGATGCCGCAGCAGCGACCAGCCAAGCGTGGGGGATGAGACGGCGGCAAGTCCGGTTCCGGCGAGCGCCAGAGCGGCAGCAATGAAGGCAAGACCAGGCCGGGACACGGCGACAGCACGGCGCGACGGCGGCGACGGCGGCGGACTGCATCATGGCGATGGCATCGAAGCCAGCCTTCCGCACCAGCCGTCCCCATTCCCAGGCGACGATGACGCCGGCGGCGATGGCCAGCGCCACGAAGGTCCAGATGCTCGCCACCACGGAACCGAGCGCCAGCGCCGCCATCACCACGGCGGACGCAAGTCGCGTCGGCATCTCCGATTTGTTGGGTTGAGCGCGGGGCTCGGCGCCGCTCGGCGTCACATCGAGCGGTGTCACGCGGTGGATCTCGCCTTGAGGCCGCCGAAGCGGCGCGTGCGCCGCTGATACTCGGCAATCGCGGCTTCGAGTGTCTCGCGCGAGAAGTCGGGCCAATAGGTATCGATGAACACGAACTCGCTATAGGCGAGCTGCCACAGCAGGAAATTGCTCAAGCGGAGCTCGCCGCTCGTGCGGATCAGCAAGTCGGGATCGGGCAGATCGGCGGTGTCGAGATAGGAGCCGAGCCGCTCCGGCGTGATATCGGAGGCGTCGAGCGTGCCTTCAGCCACGGCTTCGGCGATGCGCGCGGCGGCGCGGGCGATCTCGTCCCTGGCGCCATAGTTGAAGGCGATGGTGAGGTGAAGCGCCGAATTGTCCTTGGTGAGGAGAACGGCGTCGTCGATCAGGCGCAAAATGTCGTCATCGAGGCCTGAGCGGGTGCCGATCACTCTGATCTTCACGCCGTTCTTATGCAAATCGGCGAGATCGCGCCTGACAAAGCGCCGCATGAGCCCGAACAGATCGTAGATCTCCTGCCGCGGGCGCGACCAATTCTCCGATGAAAAGCTGAACAGCGTGAGATGGGTGATGCCAAGCTCGAGCGCAGCCTTGACCGTGCGCCGCACGCTATCCACCCCTGGCGATGACCCTCGGCGCGCGGCAGGCCCCGCTCGGCGGCCCAGCGGCCGTTGCCGTCCATGATGATGGCGATGTGCCGAGGCGCCGGCACCTCGGTCTCAGACCAGGCAAGCTCCTCAACTGCAAGCGTCACGTTCTCGGTGCTCCAATAAGGGTGACAGGCATCGTGCTCTTGGCGCCGTCTCGCCGGCTAGACCTGCATAATCTCGGCTTCCTTGCTCGCAAGCGTCTCGTCGATTTCCTTGATGATCTTGTCGGTCAAGTCCTGCACCTTGGTGGACAGCGAATGGTGCTCGTCCTTGCCGATGTCGCCGTCCTTCTCCATGCGCTTCAGGTGCTCCATGCCGTCGCGGCGAACGTTACGCACCGCCACGCGCGCCTGCTCCGTATCTTGTGCGCGACCTTCGCGATCTCGTGGCGCCGCTCCTCGTTCAGCTCGGGGATCGGCAGGCGCAAGAGCTGTCCTTCGACCACCGGGTTCAATCCGAGATCGGACTCGCGGATGGCGCGCTCGACGGCGCCGACCTGGGACCGGTCCCACACCTGCACAGTGATCAACCGCGATTCCGGCACGTTGATGGTGGCAAGCTGATTGAGCGGCATTTGGCTGCCATAGGCATTTACCATGATCGGATCGAGCAGGCTCATATTGGCTCGGCCCGTGCGCAAGCCGCCAAACTCCTGCTTGAGCACGGTGAGCGCGCCACGCATCCGCCGCTCGATCTCCTTAAGGTCGAAGCCAGCCATGTCGCCTTTCCTCCTCGCGCGGTTGAAATCCACGCTTGGGTCAGCTTGTCGTCCGCCCATCCGCCTGAAAGTCGGCGGTTCGCGTGCGAGCTAGGATATCGTGGTCGAGGACCCCTTCCCTTGCAAGACGGCAGCCAAGCCGCCTTGTTCCTTGATGGAGAACACAATTATCGGAATCCGATTGTCGCGGGCAAGGGCGATTGCCGCCCCGTCCATGATCCGCAGGTCCTGCCGCAGCACATCGTCGTAACTGAGGGCATCGTAGCGGCGCGCTTTGGGGTTCTTTGCCGGGTCGGCGTCAGTAGACACCGTCGACTTGGGTGGCCTTGAAGATCGCGTCGCATCCCATTTCTGCCGCCCGCAGCGCCGCCGTGGTGTCGGTGGTGAAAAACGGGTTGCCGGTGCCGCCGACCAAAACGAGCAGATGGCCGTCCGCCAAATGGGCAAGCGCCCGGGCCCGGATGAAGGGCTCGCAAATGCTGATCATGGGAATAGCCGACATCACCCGCGCCGAACGGCCCTCGGCTTCGAGCGCCTGGCCGAGAGCGAGGCCGTTCAGCACCGTGGCCAGCATGCCCATGTAATCGCCGCTCACCCGGTCCATGCCGTCGGTGGCGGCGGCGAGGCCGCGATAGATGTTGCCGCCGCCGACCACGAGGCAGAGCTCGAGGCCAAGATCGGCGGCCTCGCAGATATCGCCGGCGACCTGGTTCAGCACCTCCACGTCGATGCCGTAGCCGTTCTTGCCCATCAGGGCCTCGCCGGATAGCTTGACGAGCACCCGGCGGTAGCGGAGCGATCGGCCCGTGCGTGGTTGTGCCATCAGCCGATCCCCGGGTCTGCCTCTAGGATCCCGACGCAGCCGCGGCGACCTCCGCCGCGAAATCACTGTCCGGCCGGTCGATGCCTTCGCCAAGCGCGAAGCGATGGAAGCCCGCGATCTTGATCGGCGCGCCGGCGCTCTCTTCGGTCGCGGCAAGCGCCTTGGCGACGGTCGTCTCCGGATCGTGGACGAAGGCCTGCGACAGGAGAACGACCTCCTCGTAGAATTTGCGCAAGCGGCCTTCGACCATCTTCTCGATCACCGCTGCCGGCTTGCCGGACTCTTTCGCCTGCTCGGTGAGCACCGCCCGCTCGCGCTCGACGAAAGCCGGATCGAGGCCGGCCACATCCACGCTTTGCGGATTGGCGGCGGCAATGTGCATCGCCACCTGCTTGCCGAAGCTCTTGAGTTTTCGGCATCGCCCGTGGATTCGAGCGCGACGATGACGCCGATCTTGCCCAGACCGGGCGAAACGGTGTTGTGCATGTAGCTCGCCACCGCGCCGGTCTTCACGCCCAGATAGCCGGTGCGACGAAGCGTCATGTTCTCGCCGATCGAGCCGATCATCTCCTTCAGGTGATCGGCCACGCTGATCTTGCCGCCGCCATATTTGGCCTTGGCGAGCTTGTCGAGATCGCCCTTGGCCTTGAGCGCGTCGGTAGCGATCGTGCGCACCATCTCCTGGAACTTGTCGTTGCGGGCGACGAAGTCGGTCTCGGAATTGACCTCGACCAGCGCCGCCTCTTTGTCGTTGGCGGCAAGGCCGATCAGGCCTTCCGCCGCCACGCGGCCTGCCTTCTTGGCGGCCTTGGCGAGACCCTTGGTGCGCAGCCAATCGACCGCCGCCTCCATGTCGCCCGCGGTCTCGTTGAGCGCGGCCTTGCAATCCATCATGCCCGCGCCGGTCTTCTCGCGCAGGTCCTTCACCATCGTTGCATTAATCGCTGTCATGCCATCCTCTGCCGGCCCAGAGCCTCGTTGGCTCCGGTCATCGTCTTAGGTCTCGCTCACTCTATTCAGGCTTTCCTTCCGCGGCGCTCGGCCTCGGTCCACGCGCGGGCGCGGCTGCCTGCGACGGAGCCCTTGCCATTGCCGCCTCGTGCGTCGGCCCGTCCGGGCCTCCGCCGCGGCCTGCGTTCGCCGTCGGACGGAGGCCGTTCGGCCCCTTCGCCGCCCTCCTCGCCCTCGCCAAGGGCGGCCTCGCTCGGAGGCGCGTCGGCGGCGCCGAGGTCGACGCCGGCTGAGCCTTGCGCGCGCTCGATGCCGTCGATGGCGGCGCGCGCGATCAGGTCGCAATAGAGCGTGATGGCGCGGCCGGCGTCGTCGTTGCCGGGAATGGGATGACTGATCCCATCAGGATCGCTGTTCGAGATCGACCACGGCGACGATCGGCATGTTGAGCTTGCGCGCTTCGGCGATGGCGATCGATTCCTTGTTGGTGTCGATCACGAACATCAGGTCGGGCGGCGCGCCCATGTCCTTGATGCCGCCCAGCGCCCGCTCGAGCTTGTCCTTCTCGCGGGTGAGCTGCAGCAGCTCCTTCTTGGTCAGGCCTTGCGTCTCGCCGGCAAGCAGCTCTTCCAGAGATTTGAGCCTGCGGATCGAGTTCGAGATGGTGCGCCAGTTGGTCAGCGTGCCGCCGAGCCAGCGGTGGTTCACGTAATACTGGGCGCAAGACCGCGCCGCCGTCGGCCACCGCCTCGGAGGCCTGGCGCTTGGTGCCGACGAACAGCACGCGGCCGCCTTTGGCCACGGTGTCGGCCACGGCGAGCAGCGCCTGATGGAACAGCGGTACGGTCTGGGTGAGATCGATGATGTGGATGTTGTTGCGGGAGCCGTAGATGAACGGCGCCATCTTCGGGTTCCAGCGGTGGGTCTGGTGACCAAAATGCACGCCAGCCTCGAGCAGCTGGCGCATAGAAACATTGGGCAGTGCCATGGGACTGCATTCTCCTTTTTCCGGTTCTGCCGCCGCGGGAGGATGAGACCGGTTTCCCGGTCACCGGAGCGAGCGTGAGAACCCTTGGAGAGAGCCTCGCGGCGCTAAGATCCCGCGTGTGAGATGGTGCGGTTTATAGGGATGCAACCCGCTCTTGGCAAGGGTGGCGGCCCCGGTTGGGGCCGGTTTAGAGGGCGCTGACCGCGGCCACCCCGTCAACCAGCTTGAGCGCGCTGCGTTGCTTCGGCGTGGCGTCGATGCCTTGCGGCAGCACGAACTCGACCTCGCGTCCGGCATCGTCGAGACGAAGCACCAGCCTCAGCTCGCCCTGCCCTCCCCGGTCGCCGACCTGTTCGGCGATGGAATCGAGCGCGCGGGTTCCCTCGAGATAGATCTTGATGCCGCTATGGCGGGCCTCGGCCGCCGCCTCGAGCGAGGTAATGCGCTGGACCCGCACCTTGACGGTCTCCCCGTCAGCCTCGGCCTCGACGTCGAGCAGCACGGCGCTGCCCGGCTGGAGCAGCTCGCGCGAAGCCGCCAAGGCTTCCGAGAACACCACCGCCTCGAACTGGCCGGTCGGATCGGAGAAGGCGACGAAGGCGTAAGCGTTGCCGCTCTTGCCCTGGCGCTCGCGCATGGCGAGCACGGTGCCGGCGAGCGTGCCGACGACGCGCCGCGCGACGGGCCTTCGCCGCGAAGTCCACCCAGGACTCGGCGCCGAGCGCCTCGAGCACGTCCTGATAGTCGTCGAGCGGATGGCCGGTGAGGAAGAAGCCGACCGCCTCAAATTCGTGTGACAGCCGGTCGGTCGGCACCCAAGGCTTTGCGGCGCGGAGCTCGATCGGCGGCGGCGTGCGCGCGGCGCCGGCGAAGAGGTCGTTCTGGCCGCCGGTCTCGTCCTCAAGCGACCGATTGCCGGCGGCCATGATGCGATCGACATTGGCGAGCGCCGTCGACCGGTCGATGCCAAGCTCGTCGAGCGCGCCGGCGGCGGCGAGCGTTTCCAGCGCGCGCTTGTTGACGAGACGCGGATTGATGGCGCGGGCGAACTCGGAGACGTCCTTGAAGCTGCCGCGCTTCTCGCGTTCGGCGCAGATATGGTCGACGGCGTGGCGGCCGACATTGCGCAGCGCCGCGAGCGAATAGCGGATGGCGCCGTCGCTCGGCAGGAAGCCGGCCTCTGAGCGGTTCACCGACGGCGGCTCGATGCGGATGCCCATGCGGCGCGCTTCCTGGGCGAAGCCGTTGAGCTTGTCGGTGTTGCCGATATCGAGCGTCATGGAGGCTGCCAGGAACTCGATCGGGTGGTTGGCCTTGAGATAAGCCGTCTGATAGGCGATCAGCGCGTAGGCCGCGGCGTGAGATTTGTTGAAGCCGTAGCCGGCGAACTTGGCGACCAGCTCGAAGATGAACTCGGCGCTGCCGCGATCCACGCCTTTGCCGACGGCGCCCTCGATGAAGCGGTTCCGCTGCTGCGCCATCTCCTTCTTGATCTTCTTGCCCATGGCGCGGCGGAGCAGATCGGCCTCGCCGAGCGAGAAGCCTGAGAGGGTTTGCGCGATCTGCATCACCTGCTCCTGGTAGATGATCACGCCATAGGTCTCTTCCAGGATCGGCTGGATCAGCGGGTGCAGATAGTCGGGCTGCTCGCGCCCGTGCTTGCGGTTCACGTAGCTGTCGATGTTGTCCATCGGCCCAGGGCGATAGAGCGCCACGATGGCGATGATGTCCTCGAAGCGGTCAGGCTTCAGCTTGCGCAGCGCGTCGCGCATGCCTGCACCTTCGAGCTGGAACACGCCGACCGTGTCGCCGCGGGCGAGAAGCTCGTAAGTCGCGGCGTCGTCGAGGGGCAGCCGCGCCGGATCGAGCGTGACGCCCTTGCGGGCGAGCAGCTCGCGCGCGGTCTCGATCACGGTCAGCGTTTTCAGACCCAGAAAGTCGAACTTCACGAGGCCCGCGGCCTCGGCCCATTTCATGTTGAACTGGGTGGCGGGAAGCTGGGCGCGCGGGTCGCGGTAGAGCGGCACGAGGTCGATCAGAGGCCGGTCGGCGATCACCACGCCGGCGGCATGGGTCGAGGCGTGGCGATAAAGCCCCTCGAGGCGCTGCCCGATATCGAGCAGCTTGGCCACGATCGGCTCGGTGGTCGCGCGCCTCCTGCAGCCGCGGCTCGCCGGCAATGGCTTGGGCGAGCGTGACGGGGTTCGCCGGATTGTGCGGCACGAGCTTGCACAGGCGGTCGACCTGGCCATAGGGCATCTGCAGCACGCGGCCGACGTCGCGCAGCACCGCGCGCGCCTGCAGCTTGCCGAAGGTGATGATATGGGCGACGCGGTCGGCGCCGTAGCGCTCGCGCACATAGGCGATCACCTCGTCGCGGCGGTCCTGGCAGAAGTCGATGTCGAAGTCCGGCATGGACACGCGCTCAGGATTGAGGAAGCGCTCGAACAGCAGCCCGAAGCGCATGGGGTCGAGGTCGGTGATGGTCAGCGCCCAGGCGACGAGCGAGCCGGCGCCTGAGCCGCGCCCGGGCCCGACCGGAATGCCCTCGCTCTTGGCCCATTGGATGAAGTCGGCGACGATCAGGAAGTAGCCCTGATAGTTCATGCCGGTGATGACGTTGAGCTCGAAGGCGAGGCGATCGGCGTAGGCCTTCGCGTCGTAGCCAGGCGCCGTCCCCTCCTCGGCAAGTCTCCTGGCAAGACCTGCCTCGGACTGGCGGCGAAGCTCGGCGGCTTCCGTCTCGCCTTGAGCGACGGACGAGGCCGCGCCGTTCACGAATTGCGGCAGGATCGGCGCATGCTCGCGCGGCCGGTAGGAGCAGCGGCGGGCGACCTCGATGGTGTTCTCGATCGCCTCGGGCAGATCGGCGAACAGCTCCGTCATCTGCCGCGCGCTCTTGAAATAATGCTCGGGGCTCAGGCGCCGCCGCTGGTCCACCGCGACGTAGCTTCCTTGGGCGATGCAGATCAGCGCGTCATGCGCCTCGAAATCGTCGGGGCTCGCGAAGTAAGGCTCGTTGGTCGCGACGATCGGCAGATGGTTGTCGTAGGCGAGATCGAGCAGAAGCGGCTCTGCCGTCCTCTCCTGCGGCAGCCCATGCCGCTGGAGCTCCACATAGAGGCGGTCGCCGAAGATGCTTTTGAGCGAATTGAGCGCAGCCTCGGCAAACCTGAAATCGTTGGCGGCGATGGCGCGGTCGATCACGCCGTCAGGACCGCCGGTGAGCGCGATGAGCCCCGCCTGGTGGAGGGCAAGATGGGAGAGCGTGACGAGAGCTTCGCCGCTGTCCGCGCCATAGCGATAGGCTTCGGTCGAGAGCTTGATGAGATTGGCGTAGCCTGTCGCGTCCTTGGCGAGGAGCGCGACGCGGCCGTGGTTCACGTGCCGTCTCAGCTCCCCGTTTTCCGGTTGCGTCTCCGGCTTCCGGCGCAAAGCTCAACGACAAAGTGCAGCCGACGATCGGCTGGATGCGGGCCTGCGCCAGGCTCTCGGAGAATTCGAGCGCGCCGAACAGGTTGTTGGTGTCGGTAAGCGCAAGCGCCGGCATGCGCTGCTCGGCGGCGAGCGTCACGAGATGCGGAATGGTCAGAGCCCCTTCGAGCAGCGAATAGGCCGAGTGCACGCGAAGATGCACGAAGGGTTGTTCCGTCGCGGATCAAGGCTAGCGTCTCTCACTCACGATTCGGTACTCACAACCAAGCCTGCGGCGACTTGCGGTCGACCGGGCAAACCTGCTGGCCCAGAGACTATCCGGACTTTTCACCAACGAAGGTGTTCTTATTTTGTTCCATGTCAAGGAGGCACCTGAAGCAAGTGGCTTGCCAAGACGTCCAGCCAGTTGATGCCGGCCTAAGCCTGGGAGACCTTCACCACGGTCACCTGCTCCTCGACCAGGGTGCCATCCATGAGGCGTAGGACGCGGTCCATGCGGGCGGCGAGGTCGAGATTGTGGGTGGCGACCAGCGCAGCGACGCCGGACTGGCGCACGAGGCTCAGGAGCTGCTCGAACACGCGCTCGGCCGTGTGGCGGATCGAGATTGCCGGTCGGCTCGTCGGCGAGGAGCAGCCTCGGTCCGTTGGCGACGGCGCGGGCGATGGCCACGCGCTGCTGCTCGCCGCCGGAAAGCTGCGCCGGGCGATGGTCGGCCCGCTCGCCGAGGCCAAGCGCCTGACAGCAATTGCCCGGCGCGCTCCTCGGCCTCGCGCCGCGACAGGCCCGAGGATGAGCTGCGGCAGCACCACGTTCTCCAGCGCCGAGAACTCCGGGAGCAGGTGATGGAACTGATAGACGAAGCCGATCTCGGAGCGGCGCATGCGCGTGCGCTCGGCGTCGCCGAGCTTGACGCAATCGACGCCGTCGATCACCACGGCGCCGCCGTCCGGCCGTTCGAGCAGGCCGGCGATATGGAGCAAGGTGGACTTGCCGGCGCCCGAGGGCCCGAGCAGCGCCACCGCCTCGCCAGGATAAAGAGACGCGGTCGCGCCTTTCAGCACCTCGATGAGGCGGGATGCCTTGCGCGTAAGCGCGCTCCAGCCGGTCGAGATGCAGCGCCGGCGCTTGATCTGACTTCCCCACGACCCGCCCCTACTCGTAGCGCAAGGCTTCGACGGGATCGAGACGAGAGGCTCTCCAGGAGGGATAGAGCGTGGCGAGGATCGACAGCACGAGCGCCATGATCACGACCGACGCGGTCTCGCCAGTGTCCATGCTCGGCCGGCAACTGCGGACAGATAATAGAGCTCCGGCGAGAACAGCTCGGTGTCGGTGATCCAGCCGACGAACTCGCGGATCCGCTCGATGTTGAGCGCAGACGAGCACGCCGAGCGCAAGGCCGGCGAGCGTGCCGACGATGCCGATGCTGGCGCCGGTGATGAAGAAGATGCGCATCACCGCGGCGCGGGTCGCCCCATGGTGCGCAGGATGGCGATGTCGTGGCCCTTGTCCTTCACCAGCATGATCAGGCCCGAGATGATGTTGAGCGCGGCCACGAGCACGATCAGCGTGAGAATCAGGAACATGACGTTGCGCTCGACCTGAAGCGCGGTGAAGAAGGTCGCGTTCCGCTGCCGCCAGTCGCTGATATAGACCGAGGAGCCGCCGGCCTCGATGATCTTCGGCCCGAGCGCGCTCACCTCGTCGGGGAATCGAGCACGACCTCGAGCACGGTGATGCTGTCGGGCTTGGAGAAATAGCGCTGCGCCTCGGCAAGCGGCATGAACAGGATGCTCGGAATCGTACTCCGACATGCCGATCTCGAAGATGGCGACGATTGGGTAACGCTTCACCCGCGGCGCCGTGCCGAGCGCGGTCGAGGCGCCGCGCGGGGTGAGCAGGGTCACCTGGTCGCCGAGCTTGACGTTGAGGTCGTTGGCGAGCCGCGTGCCAACCGCCACGCCTTCCTTGCCGTCGAAGCCGTCGAGGGTGCCGAAGCGGATGTTGCTGGAAACGGCCTTCAGCTGCTTCAGATCGGCCTCGCGCAAGCCGCGCACCAGTGCGCCGGTGGAGGATGACGGCGTCGACACCATCACCTGCCCTTCGATCAGCGGCAGGGCGTATTTGACGCCGTGCACGCCGCGCACATTGGCGGCAATGGCGTCGTAATTGCCGAAATTGGGATCGAGGCTGTGCACCACGACATGGCCGTTCAACCCGAGCATCTTGTTGAACAGCTCCTGGCGGAAGCCGTTCATCACCGCCATGACGATGATCAGCGTGGCCACGCCGAGCATGATGCCGAGGAAGGAGAAGCCGGCGATCACCGAGATGAAGCCTTCTCTGCGGCGGGCGCGCAAATAGCGGAGCGCCACCATCCATTCGAAGGGCGAGAAGGCACTTGTGCCGTTGGGGCGCGTATGCGTTGCCGCTCATGCCGCTTCCCTGCCTGGCTCGGCCGAGGCGGCGAGACGATGCAAGGCCGCATCGAAGCTGAGTGTGTGCCGCGCCCCGGTGGCGCGCTCCTTCAACTCGACCTCACCGGCCTTGACGCCTTTGGGTCCGACGATCAGTTGCCAAGGGAGCCCGATCAGGTCGAAGGCCGCGAATTTGGCGCCAGGCCGGTCGTCGCGGTCGTCGTAGAGCACGCTCAAGCCCGCGGCCTCGAGCTTCGCGTAGAGATCCTCGCAGACCCTGTCGGTCTCGGCATCGCCGCTCTTGACGTTGATCAGGCCGACGTCGAACGGCGCCACGCTCGCCGGCCAGATGATGCCGGCGTCGTCGTGCGACGCCTCGATGATGGCGCCGACCAGCCGCGACACGCCGATACCGTAGGAGCCCATCTGCACCGTCACCAAGCCCCCATCGGGGCCCTGAACCTTGCATCCCATGGGTTCGGAGTACTTGGTGCCGAAGAAGAAAATATGGCCGACCTCGATGCCGCGGGCGGTGACGCGGTCGGCTTCCGGCACCTCCTTGGCAAAACGGGCGGCATCGTGCTTCTCGCTGGTGGCCGCGTATTTGCCGGTCCAAGACTGGATGATCGGGCGTGAGATCGCTGTCGTAGTCGAGGTCGGCCCCGGCGGCTCGAGCGTGACGAGATCGCGGTGGCAATAGACCTCGCTCTCGCCGGTGTCGGCGAGGATGATGAACTCGTGGCTCATGTCGCCGCCGATCGGGCCCGATCTCGGCGGCCATCGGGATCGATTTCAGCCCCATGCGGTTGAAGGTGCGCAGATAAGAGACGAACATCTTGTTGTAGGAGATGCGCGCGTCCTCGAGCGTGAGATCGAAGGAGTAGGAATCCTTCATCAGGAACTCGCGCCCGCGCATCACGCCGAAGCGCGGCCTGATCTCGTCGCGGAATTTCCACTGGATGTGATAGAGGATGCGCGGCAGCTCCTTGTAGGACTTCACGCCGTCGCGGAAGATCTGCGTGATCAGCTCCTCGTTGGTGGGCCCGTAAAGCATCTCGCGCTCATGGCGGTCGCTGATGCGCAGCATCTCCTTGCCGTAGACCTCGTAGCGGCCGCTTTCGCGCCAGATCTCGGCCGGCTGGATGGTCGGCATGAGCAATTCGAGCGCGCCGGCGCGGTCCTGCTCCTCGCGCACGATCTGCTCGATCTTGCTTAAGCACCCGATAGCCGAGGGGCAGCCAGGAATAGATGCCGGCGCTCGATTGGCGGACGAGGCCGGCGCGCAGCATCAGCTTGTGGGAGACGATCTCGGCTTCCTTCGGGTCGTCGCGCAACAGGGGCAGGAAATAGCGGCTGAGGCGCATGAGGAGCCGTGCTCGTGGCTTGTGGGGCGGGCGAAACCGTTTCGCGGCTATAGCTTACTTTGGCGCGGGTTAGCAATCGCGGGAGGAGCGGCCCGCTCTCTCCACCAGAGCGTGCGAATCGCTCTCGGCCGCTTACCGATTGGCGCGGAGACAGCTGCGTGGCGATGCAGCGCCACGAATTTCTCGATCTGACCAATTATGAGGCGATCTGCCTACGCCAAACGGCGGCGAAGGCATGAATTTATGCCGTTCAGTCACAATCATGGTGACAATTTGGCGCGGCCTTGCTAGTGTCCGTGCCACAACGTGATGAGGGTTCGGGACCGGTAGCGATCTCGGAGTCACGCGTTGAGATTGGACCAGGTCCAAGTCTTGGGAGGAAGTAGCTCCAGGCGCGCTGATATGCAGTAAAGCAGGCGCAGCCGCTCATCCAGCCAGCAACACTCGACAGTCAAGACTGACGGCGAGCCTCGTTCAGGCCGGTGAGATAAGGAGTATTGAGACGACAAAGAAAGCAAGGTCGTTTGACCTTGCTTTTTTGTTGTGCGGATGGCCTCGAGGCCAGCGGTCAGCGCACCGTTTCATAGCGCGGCAGGAACGGAATCTGGTCGAGCGTGATCACGCGATGGACGATGATCACATAGACCGCCGCGAACACCAGGCTCGCGACCACCGTGGTGGCCAGCATCTTCGGCAGCAGTCTCGGCCGGTGCGGCGCGCTTTCCGCCGTGCCGGGAGAAACCTCGCCCTCCTCGGCCTGGGTGCGCACGCCGATCGGCAGCATGGCGAACAGCACGATCCACCAGATCACGACGTACATGGAGATGGCGAAGCTACGAGCGTCATGGCTTACGCCTGCTCGAGCTCCACCAGCGTGCCGCAGAAATCCTTGGGATGGAGGAAAAGCACCGGCTTGCCATGGGCGCCGATCTTGGGGTCGCCTTGGCCGAGCACGCGGGCGCCTTCGGCGATGAGCCGATCGCGCGCCTCGACGATGTCGGGCACCTCGTAGCAGAGATGGTGGATGCCGCCATTGGGATTGCGCGCCAGGAAGGCCGCGATCGGGGATTTGTCGCCGAGCACGCCGAGCAGCTCGACCTTGGTGTTGGGAAGCTCGATGAACACCGTGGTGACGCCATGCTCAGGCTGATCGACCGCTGGCGAGACTTTGGCGCCCAAGGTGTCGCGATAGACCTTGGTCGCCGCCGCAAGATCGGGAACGGCAATGGCAACGTGGTTCAAACGTCCGATCATCAATTCTCCTATTCGTCATGCCCGACTTGATCCGGGCATCCATGCCGTGACGGCTTCGTGAGTGGAAGCGCCAGTGGAATGGATTGCCGGGTCAAGCCCGGCTAATGACGGCGTAACACAACGTTCTTGCGCGCTATATCACCGTCAGCAACACCGAGCATACCGGCTTCTTGCCCCAGGCCTGATTGACGGCGGCGCGCACGCCGCGGCGGACGGCTTCGCTGACAAGCGCCTGATCTTTGCGCCGCGGCGCGGGATGCTCTCGATGGTGCCGATGGCGGCCTCGCGCGCGATGGTCTCGAACGAGGTGCCCTGCGTGTCGGTCGGCGGGAATGCCGGACAGCGCCACCTCTGGATCGGCGAGCAGCATCCCCTTGTCCGACAGCACCAGCGAGACCGACACGGAGCCGGCAAAGCTCAGCTTGCGCCGCTCCCGCACCTGCCCGTCATCGGCGCGGGTGATGATGGCTCCGTCGCGATAGAGACGCCCCACCGGAACATCGTCGATGATTGCCGCAGGCGGTGGCGCCAGGCGCACCATCGCCCCGTTCCGCGCGCGGATCACTTCGGGCACGCCGAGCGTCTCGGCGAGCCGCGCCTGAGCCTCGAGATGCTTGCCCTCGCCGTGCATCGGGATGGCGATCTGCGGACGCACCCAGCGGTAGAGCTGCTCGAGCTCGCCGCGCCGCGGATGACCCGACACATGCACCGGGGCGTCGCCGTCGGTGATCACCTCGATGCCGAGATCGGCGAGGCCGTTCTGCACGCGCCCGACCGCCTTCTCGTTGCCCGGGATGGTGCGCGAGGAGAAGATCACCCGATCGCCGGCGTCGAGGCTGACATTGGGGTGCTCGTCCAAGGCGATCCGCGCCATGGCGGCGCGCGCCTCGCCCTGGCTGCCGGTGCAGAGCGCCACGACCTTCCGCGCCGGGATGTTCTCGAATTCGCTCTCCTCGTGAAAGGCAAGATCAGGATCGAGATAGCCGGTCTCTTGCGCCGCTTCGATCACGCGGTACATGGCGCGGCCGACCACCACGAGCCTGCGCCCGGCGGCGCGCGCGGCATTGGCCACGGAGCGGATGCGGGCCACGTTCGAGGCGAAGATGGTCACCGCCACGCGCCGCGGCGCCTCGGCGATCAGCGCTCAAGCGTGACGGCGACATCGGCCTCGGAGGGCGACATGCCGTCACGGATGGCGTTGGTCGAGTCGCAGATCAGCGCGGTGACGCCCTCCTCACCGAGCGCCTTGAGGCGCGCGACGTCGGTCGGCGCGCTGGTCAACGGGTGCTCGTCGAGCTTCCAGTCGGCGGTATGGAAGACCGTGCCGAGATCGGTCTTGATGATCACTGCCGACGGCTCGGGGATCGAATGGGACATGTTGACGAGCTCGATATCGAACGGACCGATGGTGCAGCGGTGTCCCAATCGGAACGACATGCAGCGGAAAGTCTGGCAGAAGCCCAGCCTCGCCGAGTTTCGACTTCAGCATCGCGGCGGTGAAGGGCGTCGCATAGACGGGCACGCCGCCAAGCCTTGGCCAAAGATCGGCCACGGCGCCGAAGATGATCCTCATGGGCGTGGGTGAGGAGCAGGGCCCTTCAGGTTCGGGCGCTCAGCCTCGAGGAAGCCGATGTCGGGCAGGATCACGTCGACGCCGGGCTCGGTCTCGCCGCCGAAGGTGATGCCCAAATCGACGATGAGCCACTCGCGGTCGTCCGGAGGACCGTAGCCATAGAGGTAGAGGTTCATGCCGATCTCCCCACGCCGCCAAGGGGAACGAACACGAACTCTGGCCTTTGTCGGTCGGGACGTCGGGACATGCTCTAGACTAAGGCTGGGGATTGATCACGAGGTGGCGAAAAACACGTCGCCGGCGGCGATGCGGCGCTCGGCACCATCGCTCATCAGGAGCCTGAGCGCACCCCTGAATCGAGGCCGGCATAGGTTCCTTCCGCCTCTTCGCCGGGGAGGCGCACGCGCAACGGACGGCCCGTTGGCCCTGCCCGGTCGAGCCAGGCGCGCCGCACCGTTTGGAACGCGACCCCTCCGCCCCAGCGCGAGAGCCAGGCATCGGTGACGGCGGCGAGCGTCTCGAAGGCTGCGGCGGGCGTCGCCGAACCGCCATGCGCGGCAAGGCTCGTCGCCGGCTGCTCAAGCTCGGGCGGGTAGCTTGCGAGGTTGATGCCGGTGCCGATCACCACCTTGCAGCGGTTCGGAGCAGCCTCGCTTGCGCCTTCGATCAGCATGCCTGCGACTTTGCCGCCCTTGAGCAGCACGTCGTTCGGCCATTTGAGCAGAAGCTCGGAGCGGGCCTCGTCGGGCAGCAGCTTTGCCGCGGTGTCATAGGTCACGACGCCGGCAAGGAGCGCGAGCTGCCCCGCCGTCCTCAACGAGCAGCCAAGCCCGATGAGCAGGCTCGCAAACAGATTGCCGTGCTGGGACTGCCATTGCCGCCCGTAGCGGCCGCGTCCGGCCGATTGCCGGAGAGACCAGATCCATAGCGGGCCAGGCTCGCCTCCCTCGGCCGCGGCGGCGCGCTTCGGCGTTGGTGGAGTCCACCGTCTCCAGCCGCAAGCAGGCGGTAGCCGGCGGGAACTTTCGGCAATGATGAGGCGAAAGGCGGCATCAGAACAGGGATTTGGCGGCGGCCTCGGCGACGTTCACCAGCGGTGCCGGATAGACGAAATAGAACAGGATGAACAGGCCGCTCGCACCGAGCACGGCGGCGAGCAGCCCCGGCATGGGCTCGAACCGTTCGGCGGGAGCGTCGAAATACATGATCTTGACGATGCGGAGATAATAATAGGCGCCGACCACGCTGAGCAGCACGCCGATGACCGCGAGCGCATAGAGGCCGGCGTTGATGGCGGCGAGGAACACGTAGAACTTGGCGAAGAAGCCGGCGAGCGGCGGGATGCCGGCAAGCGAAAACAGCAGCATGGCGAGCAGGAAGGCCATCGTCGGGCTCGTGTTCGACAGGCCGGCAAGCTGGTCGATGTCCTCCACCATGCGCGCCGTGGCGGCGCATGGCGAGGATGCAGGCGAAGGTGCCGAGCGTCATGGCGAGGTAGATGGCGAGATAGACGATCACGCCCTGCACGCCTTCCGCCGTGCCGGCGGCGAGGCCGACCAGCGCGTAGCCCATATGGCCGATCGAGCTATAGGCCATCAGGCGCTTGATGTTGCGCTGGCCGATGGCGGCGAAGGAGCCGAGCGCCATCGAGGCGATGGCGAGGAAGGTGACGATCTGCTGCCATTCGTGCGTGACCGACGGGAAGGCGGCGAACAGCGTGCGCACGGTAGAGCGCCATGGCGGCGAGCTTTGGCGCCGCGGCGAAGAAGGCGGTGACCGGCGTCGGCGCGCCCTCATAGACGTCAGGCGTCCACATATGGAACGGGACCGCCGAGATCTTGAAGGCGAAGCCGGTCATCAGGAAGACGAGGCCGAAGATGAGGCCGAGATTGGCGCCCGACGGCTGCACCGCGGCGGCGATGTCGGTGAACAGCGGTCGAGCCGGTGAAGCCGTAGATCAGCGAGGCGCCGTAGAGCAGCATGCCGGACGAGAGCGCGCCGAGGACGAAATATTTGAGGCCGGCCTCGCTCGAGCGCGCCGAGCGCGCGGTCGAAGGCGGCGACCACGTAGAGCGACAGGCTTTGCAGCTCGAGCCCGACATAGAGCGCGATGAGATCGTTGGCCGAGATCATCATCAGCATGCCGGTGGTGGCGAGCAGCACGAGCACCGGGAACTCGAATTTCAGGCGCCCTTCGCCCGCCAATAGTCGATCGACATGATCAGCGTGACCGCGGAGCCGGTGAGCGTCAGCAGCTTCAAGACGCGGGCGAAGGGATCGACGATGAAGCTGTCGCCGAACAGGCGTCGTCGTGCCGCTCTCCGCAGCACGAAGACTCCGGCGAGCGCGAAGAGCGAGGACCGCGAGCCCACAGGATGCAGTTCGGCCTGCTCCTTGCGGGTGAAGACGCCGACGCATCAGCAGCACCATGGCGCCGGCCGCCAAGGTCAGCTCGGGCAGCGCGACCGACAAATGCAAGGCTGGTGACACTGGCTTCTCCTATGGCAGCAGCGCGACGCGCGCCTGCTCCGCCGCAGCAAGTGCGGTGTGGTAGTTCTTGATCAGCGCTTCCACCGAGACCGCGCGCTCGCATCGAGGATCGGTCCGGGATAGAAGCCGAAGAAAATGGTGAGCACGACGAGCGGGCTCGATCACCGCCACCTCGCGCCAGGTCAGATCGGTGATGTATTTGAGGCGCAGGCTTCTCCAGCTTGCCGAAGATCATGCGGCGATAGAGCCAGAGCGCGTAGGCCGCCGACAGGATGATGCCGGTGGTGGCGAGGAACGCCACCCAGGTGTTGACCCGGAAGGCGCCGAGCAGCGCTCAGGAACTCGCCGACGAAGCCGCTCGTGCCGGGCAGCCCGACATTGGCGAGGGTGAACACCATGAAGCAGACGGCGTAGAGCGGCATGCGGTTGACGAGCCCGCCATAGGCGGCGATCTCGCGCGTGTGCATGCGGTCGTAGATCACGCCGACGCAGAGGAACAGCGCGCCGGAGACGATGCCGTGCGACAGCATCTGGAAGATGCCGCCTTGCGACGCCCTGCATGGTCAGGGCGAAGATGCCCATGGTGACGAAGCCCATATGGGCGACCGAGGAATAGGCGATGAGCTTCTTCACGTCCTCCTGCAGCAGCGCGACGAGCGAGGTGTAGATGATGGCGATCACCGACAGCGCGAAGATCAGCGGCGCGAACTCGGCCGAGGCGATGCGGGAACATCGGCAGCGAGAAGCGCAAGAAGCCGTAGCCGCCCATCTTCAGGAGGATGCCGGCGAGGATCACCGAGCCCGCGGTCGGCGCCTCGACATGGGCGTCGGGCAGCCAGGTGTGCACCGGCCACATCGGCAGCTTCACCGCGAACGAGGCGAAGAAGGCGAGCCACAGCCAGGTCTGCATCGCGGCGGGAAGCCGTGCATCAGCAGCGTCGGGATGTCGGTGGTGCCCGCCTCGCCAGTACATCGCCATGATGGCGAGCAGCATCAGCACCGAGCCGAGCGAGCGTGTAGAGGAAGAACTTGAAGCTCGCATAGACGCGGCGCGGGCCGCCCCAGACGCCGATGATCAGGAACATCGGGATCAGGCCGCCCTCGAAGAACAGGTAGAACAGCACGAGGTCGAGCGCCGTGAACACGCCGATCATCAGCGTCTCGAGCACGAGGAAGGCGATCATGTATTCCTTCACGCGCGTCTGTGATCGACGTCGCCAGCTCGCCAGGATGCAGAGCGGCATCAGGCAGCGTGGTCAGGATCACGAACGGCAGCGAGATGCCGTCGACGCCCATGTGGTAACTTGATGCCGCCGAGCCAGGCGCGCTGCTCGACGAACTGGAACTGCGCCGTGGTCGGGTCGAAATCGCGCCACAGCACCAGCGACAGCGCGAAGGTGACCAGCGTGGTCCACAGCGCGATGAAGCGGGCGTTGCGGTCGGCAGCTTCGTCGTCGCCGCGCAAGAGCAGCGATCAGCAGCGCGCCGAGCAGCGGCAGGAAGGTGACGGTGGAGAGGATCGGCCAGGATCAGCTCATCAGTGGCAGCCCTCCCCGGCAGAACATGAAATAGGTGATGATCAGCGCCACGCCGATCAGCATGACGAAGGCGTAGTGATAGAGGTAGCCGGTCTGCAGCCGGACGACGCGGTTGGTGACGTCGATGCACGCGCGCCGACGACGCCGTCAGGGCCGATGCCGTCGATGACCGTGCCGTCGCCCGTCCTTCCACAGGAAGCGGCCGATCCGCTTCGCCGGACGCACGAAGAGGAAGTCGTAGAGCTCGTCGAAGTACCAGGCGTTGCAGCAGGAACTGGTAGAGCGCCGCGGAAGCGCTTGGCGAGGCCGAACGGCATGAGCGGATTGGTGATGTAGAAGTACCAGGCGACGGCGAAGCCGAGCCGCCATGGCGACGCGTCGGTGCCAGCATCACCAGGATCGGCACCTCGTGATGGCGCCTCGCCGTGTGGTCACGAGCGAGCCGCGCCAAGAATTCGGTCTGGTCGACCGATGAAGAACTCGCATGAACACGGCGCCGGCGAGAGCGAGCCCGAGCGCGAGCAAGATCAGCGGCAGACCCATGGTCCAGGGCGGCTCATGCGCGTGGGCCAGCACGTCGGGCTTGCTCGCGCGGCTTGCCCTCGAAGGTGAGGAACATCAGCCGCCAGGAATAGAACGAGGTGAGCAGCGCCGCGATCGACCGTCAGCACGAAGCCGTACATGCGCGATCGGCGTGCCGGCGGCATAGGCGGCCTCGATGATGGCGTCCTTGGAGACAATAGCCGGCGGTGAAGCGGAAAGCCGGTGAGCGACAGCGTGCCGATCAGCATCATCGCCACAGGTGAACGGGCAGCACTTTGCGCAAGCCGCCCATGTGGCGCATGTCCTGCTCGTGATGCATGCGCGTGGATCACCGAGCCGGCGCCGAGGAACAGCAGCGCCTTGAAGAAGGCATGGGTGAACAGGTGGAACATGCCGGCGCCGATAGGCGCCGACGCCCATCGGCCGACGAACATGTAGCCGAGCTGCGAGCAGGTCGAATAGGCGACGACCCGCTTGATGTCGTTCTGCACGAGGCCGACGGTGGCGGCGAAGAAGGCGGTGGTGGCGCCGACGAAGGTGACGACGGCCAGCGCGATCGGCGCACAGCTCGAACAGCGGCGACAGGCGCGCCACCATGAACACGCCGGCGGTGACCATGGTCGCGGCATGGATCAGCGCCGAGACCGGCGTCGGGCCTTCCATGGCGTCGGGCAGCCAGGTGTGCAGCAGGAACTGCGCCGACTTGCCCATCGCGCCCATGAACAGCAGCAGGCAGATCAGGGTCAGCGCGTCGACGTGCCATGCCGAAGAAATCGATGGTCTTGCCGACGCTGGTCGAGGCGCCGCGGCGAAGATCGGTGTCGTAGTCGACCGTGCCGAACAGCGATGAAGACGGCGAAGATGCCGAGCGCGAAGCCGAAATCGCCGACGCGGTTGACGACGAAGGCCTTGATGGCGGCGGCGTTGGCCGACGGCTTGTGGTACCAGAAGCCGATCAGCAGATAGCTCGCGAGGCCGACGCCCTCCCAGCCGAAGAACAGCTGCACGAGATTGTCGGCGGTCACCAGCGCCAGCATGGCGAAGGTGAACAGCGACAGATAGGCGAAGAAGCGCGGCCGGTGCGGGTCCTCCTCCATGTAGCCGATGGAGTAGAGGTGCACGAGGCCGAGACCGTGGTGACCACCACCAGCATCACGGCGGTGAGCGTGTCGATGCGGAGCGCCCAGTCGGCTTTGCAGCTCGCCCGGATCGATGCAGCGGAAGAGCTCGATGCGCGTCTCATGGCCTTCCGATGCCAACCTGGTAGAAGCGCGAGCCAGGCGAGCAGCATGGTGACGAGCACGAGGCGTCGTGGTGATCACTTCGCTCGCGCGGGCGCCGATCAGCCTGCCGAAGAAGCCGGCAATGATCGCGCCGATCAGCGGGAGGAAGACGATGGCCTGATACATCGACGCGCTTCTAGCCCTTCATCAGGTCGATGTCGGCGACATCGATGGTGCCGCGGTTGCGGAAATAGACGACGAGGATGGCGAGGCCGATGGCGGCTTCGGCGGCCGCGACGGTCAGCACGATGCAGGGCGAAGACCTGGCCGACGAGGTCGTCGTGAAACGGCCGAGAAGGCGACGAGATTGATGTTCACCGCGAGCAGCATCAGCTCGATCGCACATCAGGATGACGATGACGTTCTTGCGGTTGAGGAAGATGCCGAAAATGCCGAGCGTGAACAGGATCGCGGCGACGGTGAGGTAATGGGAGAGGCCGATGGTCATGAGAGCCCCTCCCCGTCTCGACCTCGCACGACCTCGATCGCCGCTCGCGCGCGTGCGCGCCGACTTGACGCGCGACCGACTGCCGCTTGCACGTCGCGCTTATGCTGCAGCGTCAGCACGATGGCGCCGATCATGGCGACGAGCAGGATCAGACCGGCGCCTCGGAACAGATAGACGTATTTGGTGTAGAGGATCTGCGCCGAGCGCCATGGTGTTGCTCATTCGCGAGACCGGCGGCGTGGGCGCTTGCGCGGCGATCTCCGGCGCCGTCACCCAGGCCACCGAGAATCAGGATCAGCTCGACGAGAAGCAGAATGCCGATGGTGGCGCCGACCGGCAGATATTTGAGGAAGCCGGCCCTGAGCACGGCAAAGTCGACATCGAGCATCATCACCACGAACAGGAACAGCACCAGCACCGCGCCGACATAGACCACGACCAGGATCATCGCCGAGGAACTCGGCGCCGAGCAGCACGAACAGGCCCGGCGGCGTTGAAGAAGGCGAGGATGAGGAACAGCACGGCATGCACCGGGTTCTTCGCGGCGATCACCATGAAGGCGGACGCCACGCACATCCCGGCGAACAGATAGAAGAACAGGGCGCTGAGGATCATCGGCGTCCAGCCCTCACCGATACGGCGCGTCGAGCGCCAGATTCTTGGCGATCTCGCGCTCCCAGCGGTCGCCGTTCGCGAGCAGCCGCTCCTTGTCGTAGTAGAGCTCCTCGCGCGTCTCGGTGGCGAACTCGAAGTTCGGTCCCTCGACGATGGCGTCGACCGGGCAGGCCTCCTGGCAGAAGCCGCAATAGATGCATTTCACCATGTCGATGTCGTAGCGGGTGGTGCGGCGCGTGCCGTCGTTGCGGCGCGGCCCGGCCTCGATGGTGATGGCCTGCGCCGGGCAGATCGCCTCGCACAGCTTGCAGGCGATGCAGCGCTCCTCGCCGTTGGGATAGCGGCGCAGCGCATGCTCGCCGCGGAAGCGCGGCGAGATCGGCCCCGTCTCGAAGGGATAGTTGATGGTCGCCTTGGGCCGCGACGAAATATTTCATGGCGAGCCAGAAGCGCCGAGACGAACTCGGTCAGCAACAAGGCCTTGGCGGTGCCGGCAAGGCGCTTCACGGATCGTCTCCTCTCATGCTCCCTGCTGCCAAAGCTTGCAGCGCGGCCGCTACGATCACGACCATGGCGAGCGACAATGGCAGGAAGACCTTCCAGCCGAGCCGCATCAGCTGGTCGTAGCGGTAGCGCGGCACCATGGCCTTGACCATGGCGATCAGGAAGAACAGGAAGCAGACCTTCCCGACAAACCATAGCACGCCCGGGATCCAGGTGAAGGGCGGGACCGGAACGAGCGGCAGCCAGCCGCCCAGGAACAGGACCGTGCCAAGGCCGCACATCAGCACGATGGCGACGTATTCGCCCAGCATGAACAGCATGTAGGGGGTCGAGGAATATTCGACCATGAAGCCCGGCCACGAGCTCGGACTCGGCCTCGAGCAGATCGAAGGGCGGCCGGTTGGTCTCGGCCAGCGCCGAGACGAAGAAGACCACGAACATCGGCAAGAGCGGCAGCCAGTACCAGCCGAAGCAGTCCCGAAGGCGCCGTCTTGCGCCTTCGACGATGTCGCTGCAGGTTGAGCGAGCCGGCGCAGAGCAGCACGGTGATGATGACGAAGCCGATCGAGACTTCGTAGGAGACCATCTGCGCCGCCGAGCGCAGCGCCGCGAGGAACGGCGTATTTCGAGTTCGACGCCCAGCCGGCCATGATCACGCCGTAGACCTGCAGCGACGAGATGGCGAAGATGTAGAGAATGCCGACATTGATGTCGGCGACGGCCCAGCCATCGGCGACCGGGATCACCGCCCAGGCGGACGAGCGCCAGCACGGACGGTGACCATGCGGCGCGAGCAGGAAGATGCCCTTGTTGGCGCCGGCCGGGACGATCGGCTCCTTGAACACGAATTTCAGCAGATCGGCGAAGGATTGCAGCAGGCCGAACGGCCCGACCACGTTCGGTCCGCGCCGCATCTGCACCGCCGCCCAGACCTTGCGGTCGGCATAGAGCAGGAAGGCGACGACGATCAGCAGCAGTGACGAGCAGCAGCAGGCTCTGCCCGATGATGAGGGCGATGGGCAGGCCATAGCTCGACCAGAACTCAGCCATCGGTGCCGGTCGCCCCTGTCTGCGCCAGCTTCATGCATCGCGCTCAAGCTCGCCATGATCTCGGACGCCCGTGCAATCGGGTTGGTCAGATAGAAATCGGTGATAGCCTCGCCGAAGCGATCTCTGCCGGTCTTGCCGCTGTCTTGTGCCGCCAGCCTGCTCGATCGCGGCGCTGTCGGCCGGCGTGACTTGGTCGATCAGCGCGAGATGCGGGCGAGGCGGCGAACAGCTTGGCGCGGAGCTCGGCGACGGAGTTGAACGGCAAAGCCTGGCCGAGCGCGCCCTGACAACGCCCGCATGATCTTCCAGTCTTCGCGCGCGTCTCCCGGCGGGAAGACGGCGCGGGCCGTCATCTGCGGGCGCCCTTCGGTGTTGACGTAGATCGCGTCCTTCTCGGTATAGGCGGCGCCGGGAAGGATGACATCGGCGCGGTGGGCGCCGCGGTCGCCATGGCTGCCCTGATAGATGACGAAGGCCTTGCCGAGCCGCGTCCATATCGATCTCGTCGGCGCCGAGCAGATAGACGACTATCGATCTCGCCCTTCTCGGCGCCGTCGAGGATCGCTTCGACGTCCCTGCCGCCCTCTCCGGGCACGAGGCCGAGGTCGAGGCCGGCGACGCGGCGCCGCGGCGGTGTGCAGCACGCTGAACCCGTTCCAGCCGAGATCGGGCTTCACGGCGCCCCATAGCCATCGCAGCCTTGGCGGCGAGCGCGAGCACGGCAGCGCCATCGGCGCGCGCAAGCGCCGCCTGGCCGATGATGACGAGCGGCCGTTCGCGCCTTTCGATCTTTTCGAGGAAGGGTGCGATCCGCCTGCGAGTTTGGCGAGGATCTCAGGGCCGGCGCCGAGATGGCTCGTAGGCGATAGGTGAGGTCGGCCTGCGTGCCGATCAGGCCGATCGGGAGGCGACCTTGCGTCTGACGGAAGCGCTTGAGGATGCGGGCATTGAGCACCGGCGGCCTCGAGGCGCGGATTGGTGCCGATCAAGAGAACGGCGTCCGCCCGCTCGATGCCTTCGACGGTCGGCGTTGAACAGATAGGTGGCGCGGCCGAGCGCGGGATCGAGCTTCGCTCCATCCTGCCGGCAATCGATATTGGGCGAGCCAAGCTGCTCCGGCGAGCAGCTTCAGCGCGAACATCTCCTCGCGCCGCGGCGAGATCGCCGGCGATCGGCCGCAAAGCGCTTCGCCGTCGAGCGCCGCGCAGTCTCTCGGCGATGGCGCGGAAGGCCTCGTCCCAGGTGACCGGCTCGAGCTTGCCGTTGCGCCTGCAGGTAAGGCCGGTCGAGACGCTGCACGCGCAAGCCGTCCCAGACATGGCGCGTCTTGTCGGAGATCCATTCCTCGTTGACGGCCTCGTTGACGCGCGGCAGGATGCGCATCACCTCGCGGCCGCGGCTATCGACGCGGATGTTGGAGCCGACGCGCGTCCATCACGTCGATCGACTCGGTCTTGGTCAGTTCCCAGGGCCGGCGACTGAAGGCGTAGGGCTTCGAGGTCAGCGCGCCGACCGGGCAAAGATCGACCACATTGCCCGGAAGCTCCGACATCATCGCCGTGCTCGAGATAGGTGGTGATCTCCATGTCCTCGCCGCGGCCGATGGCGCCGAGCTCCTGCAACGCCCGCGACCTCGGTCATGAAGCGGACGCAGCGCGTGCAATGGATGCAGCGGGTCATGATAGGTGCTCGATCAGCGGCCCGATATATTTGTCCTCGACCGCACGCTTGTTCTCGGCGAAGCGGCTGAGCGTCGACAGCCATAGGCCATCGCCTGGTCCTGCAGGTCGCATTCGCCGCCCTGGTCGCAGATCGGGCAATCGAGCGGATGATTGATCAGCAGGAACTCCATCACGCCCTCGCGCGCCTTCTTCACCGTCGGGGTCTGGTGATGATCGTCGGCGGCGTGCCGTCGCGGCCGGGCCGGAGATCGTCGACGCTCATGGCGCAGGAGGCCACCGGCTTCGGCACGCCCGCGACCTCGACCAGGCACATGCGGCAATTGCCGGCGATCGACAGGCGCTCGTGATAGCAGAAGCGCGGGATCTCGATGCCGGCGAGCCCGCAGGCCTGGATCAGGGTGACGCCGTTCGGCACCTCGTGCTCTTTGCCGTCGATGATGAGCTTAGGCACGTCTTTGCCTGCTTTTCCTTTGCGGCGCGTCGATCCGTGGCGACGTTTGGCGGCCCAGGCGGCGTGTGACGAGGATCGTTCAGAGCTTCATGCAGGAACGCCGGAACCTTGGGCCGTATTGGTCAAGGTAGCCCGGATTTCTGAAAATGAGGCGACAGCAAATAGTCGCGATGCGGCAAGGCTGGATGCGCACCGCGACGTCCCATTCCTTGGTCGGCGAGACCTCCAGGATCTCTTCGCTCGCGTTGAGAATGGTGTCGACATAGAGCTCGTATTTCTGGAACAGCTCGATGCTGCCGTCGATGGTACGCTCCTCATAGTCGAATTCGAGCGAGCTTCAGGGTCGGGTCGGAAAGCTTCGGGTTGTCGAAGGCCAAGCCGCAGCGTCTCCGCCAAAGCTCATTGGCATTGGCACGTCGCTCGGCCCTCTTGTTCTCGGCGATTTGCAGATGGGCGTAGATCAGGGCGGCGATGGCGGCCGCTGCCATCACGACGTTGGCGAGCGTTACGGCGTTGTCCCAAAGCCAGGTCATGCGCGGCTCCTACTCCGCCGCCACCGGAACGGAAGGCGCGAGCGGCCTCGTTGCTTGCGCGTCGATCCGCTCCTCGATGACGTGGCGGAAATGGCGGATCAGCCCCTGCACCGGCCAGGCCGCGGCGTCGCCGAGCGCGCAGATGGTGTGGCCTTCGACCTGCTAGCTCACGTCGAGCAGCATATCGATCTCGCGACTTCTCGGCCTCGCCGCTTGGCCATGCGCTCGAGCACCCGCCACATCCAGCCCGTGCCTTCGCGGCAGGGCGTGCACTGGCCGCAGATCTCGTGCTTGTAGAAATAAGAGAGCCGCGGCGATGGCGCGGATCGATGTCGGTCGACTTGTCCATGACGATCACGGCCGCCGTGCCGAGGCCCGATCTTCAGCTCGCGCAGCGCGTCGAAATCCATCGGCAGCGTCGTCGCATTGGCTCGCCGGGATGCAGCGGCACCGACGAGCCGCCGGGGATCACGGCAAGCAGATTGTCCCAGCCGCCGCGCACGCCGCCGGCGTGGCGGTCGATCAGCTCGCGCAAATCGACGCCCATCTCTTCCTCGACATTGCAGGGCTTGTTCACGTGGCCGGAGATGCAGAACAGCTTGGTGCCGGTGTTGTTGGGCTTGCCGAGTGCCGCAGAACCAGGCGGCGCCGCGGCGCAGGATGTCAGGCACCACCGCGATCGATCTCGACGTTGTTGACCGTGGTCGGGCAGCCATAGAGGCCGACATTGGCCGGGAACGGCGGCTTCAGGCGCGGCATGCCCTTCTTGCCCTCGAGGCTTTCGAGCAGCGCCGTCTCTTCGCCGCAGATATAGGCGCCCGCGCCGTGATGCAGATAGAGATCGAAGTCCCAGCCGTTGACGTTGTTCTTGCCGATCAGCTTGGCGTCGTAGGCCTCGTCGATCGCCGCCTGCAGCGCTTCGCGCTCGCGGATGAACTCGCCGCGGATATAGATGTAGCAGACATGCGCCCGCATGGCGAAGGACGCGAGCAGCGCAGCCTTCGACCAGCAGATGCGGATCGTGGCGCATGATGTCGCGGTCCTTGCAGGTGCCGGGCTCGGACTCGTCGGCATTGATCACGAGATAGTTCGGACGGCCGTCCGACTGCTTCGGCATGAACGACCATTTGAGGCCGGTGGGGAAGCCGGCGCCGCCACGGCCTCTGAGACCTGAGGCCTTCACCTCCTCGATGATGGCCTCATGGCCCTCGCTCGATCATGGCCTTGGTGCCGTCCCAGGCGCCGCGGGCGCGCGCCGCCTTGAGCCGCCAGTCATGGAAGCCGTAGAGATTCTTGAAGATGCGGTCGGGTCTTTCAGCATCACTTCCGTCTCCGGCCGGAGCTGTCGCGAAGGGAGGCTTTGGCACGGCCGCCTCGCGCTCGCTTGCCGCGGCGCCGGGCTTCTTTGCGCTCGTCGTCGATGAGAGCGAGCTCGACCTCTTCTGCGTGAGGCTCGCGCGCCGGCGCCTCGCCATAAAGTCCTTGCGCGATCAGCGTGGTCGGACCGCCAAACGGCTCGGAGGAATGCCGGCCATCCTGCGGTCCAGGCTTCACTTTCCGGCCCTCGCGCAAGGCGACCAGGATCTCTTCGAAGCTCTCCGGCGTCAGATCCTCGTAATAGTCCTTGTTGATCTGCACCATCGGCGCATTGACGCAAGCGCCGAGGCACTCGACCTCGATCCAGGAGAACAGGCCGTCCTTGGTGACGTGGCCCGGCTCGCCGATCAGCTTGCGGCAGGTGTCTTTGAGCGCGTCGGCGCCGCGCAGCCAGCAGGGCGTCGTGCCGCAGAGCTGCACGTAGTAGCGGCCGACCGGCGCCAGATTGAACATGGTGTAGAAGGTGGCGATCTCGTAGACGCGGATGTAAGCCATGTCGAGCAAGTCGGCGATATAGCGGAGCGCAGGCTCAGGCAGCCAACCGCCGCATTGCTCCTGCGCCCGCCACATGATCGGCAGCACCGCCGAGGCCTGCCGCCCTTGCGGATATTTCTTGAGCTGGTCCTTCGCCCAAGCGAGGTTCTCAGGTGTAAACGCGAAGACTTCCGGGCTGCTCGGCGGCGAGACGGCGGACGCTCATAGGCTCGCTTCTTCTTTTGGTGACTGGATCGGGCGCAAGAGCGTGACAAACGCCTCCTAGCGGAACACGGTGCAGGAGGCGATATCGGTCGAGCCCTCCTTCACATAAGCCTTGAGCGTGTAATAGCAAACCGCGATCGCGCTTTCCTTTTGCAGGGTGAGAAGGATGGCGTCAGAGGAGACCTTGCCGATCTGCCGGGTCACCGCCTCGGCGGGAACGAGCACCGTGGTCCTGACCAGGAAGCCTTCGGCGAGGATGTCTTTCATCTTCACCGCCGACTGAATCCCGCCGCCGGCGGGCGGCGCGTCCTCAGCCTTCGCGTCTGCCGGGGGCGCTTCATCGGGCTTGGCTTCGTCCTTGGATTTGTCGGCGTCCTTCGGCTCGGAGGCTTCAGGGGTTGCTCCCTTTTCAGGCGAAGCGCCGTCCTTGTCGGCTGGAGCGGCAGCGAGCGGGAGGGCGAGAAACAACAACAGGGCGGCCACGCCGACGGCGCTCCAGACCGGCAACATCTTTGATAAATCTACTCATATCTCCCCTCCTCCGATCTCCTGACCACGCCTAGCGATCGACCTCCCCGAACACGATATCGATCGATCCTAACACTGCCGAGACATCGGCCAGCATATGGCCTCGGCACAGGAAATCCATGGCCTGCAAATGCGCGAAAGCCCGGCGCCCTGATCTTGCAGCGATAGGGGCGATTGGTGCCGTCGGCGACAAGATAGACGCCGAACTCGCCCTTCGGCGCCTCGACCGCGGCGTACACCTCTCCGGCCGGCACGTGATAGCCCTCGGTGTAGAGCTTGAAGTGATGGATCAGCGCCTCCATCGAGCTTTTCATCACGGCGCGCTTCGGCGGCACCATCTTGTGGTTCTCCACCGTCACCGGCCCAAGCTCGGTGGTCAGCCTCTCGCAACATTGCTTCATGATGCGCACCGACTGGCGCATCTCTTCCATGCGCACGAGGTAACGGTCGTAGCAGTCGCCGTTCTTGCCGATGGGGATGTCGAACTCGAGCTCCGCGTAGCACTCGTAAGGCTGGCTCTTGCGCAAATCCCAGCGGGCGCCTGAGCCGCGCACCATGACGCCGGAGAAGCCATGCGCCCAGGCGTCCTCGAGCTTCACCACGCCGATATCGACGTTGCGCTGCTTGAAGATGCGGTTGTCGGTGAGCAGGCCCTCGATGTCGTCGCAGACTTTGAGAAACGGATCGCAGAAGGCGTAGATGTCGGCCACGAGCTCCGGCGGCAGGTCCTGATGCACGCCGCCGGGGCGCACATAGGCGGCATGCATGCGGCTGCCGCTTGCCCGCTCGTAGAACACCATCAGCTTCTCGCGTTCCTCGAAGCCCCAGAGCGGCGGGGTCAGCGCGCCAACGTCCAGGGCTTGCGTGGTGACGTTGAGCAGGTGGGAGAGGAGCCGGCCGATCTCGGAATAGAGCACGCGGATGAGCTGGGCGCGCTTCGGGACGGTGACGCCGACGAGCTTCTCCACCGCGAGCGAATAAGGCGTGCTCCTGGTTCATCGGCGCCACGTAGTCGAGGCGGTCGAAATAAGGCAGCGCCTGGAGATAGGTCTTGTACTCGATCAGCTTCTCGGTGCCGCGGTGGAGCAGCCCGATATGCGGATCGACGCGTTCGACGATCTCGCCGTCGAGCTCGAGCACGAGGCGCAACACGCCGTGCGCGGCAGGATGCTGCGGCCCGAAATTGATGGTGAATTTGCGGTCGTCGCCGTCCCGCTTGCCGGTGTCGGTCTCGGTGTCCTCGCCTGCGGTTTCGATCTCGGCCATTAGGCGTCAACCTTGGGTAAAGCCTTCGCGGCCTTGGCGGAGATGGATTTGTTGAAGCGGTCCCAGCTGACGATGAACCGCTCATGGATGCCTGAGCCGATCTCGTCGATGCCGTCATGCGCTCTCAGGGCGAATTTGGCGCGCGGCCGCCTCACCTCGACGCATTCGGCTTCGACCGTAACCGCGAAACCGACCGGGGTGGCCGCCTTGTGCGACACGTCGATGTGCACCCCGAGGCTCCTTCGCCAGGGTCGAGATGCGGGCCAAGCAGCTGCACGCAGGTCCATTCCATGAGCCCGACCATGAAGCCGGTGGCAAACACCTCGGGCATGGCGGCGAGCTCGGGCGACTCCTCATAGAGATGCGGCACCGTCTTCCCGACCGGAACCGTGTAGGAGAAGGAATGCTTGAGCCCGGGCCTCAGCGTCGGCTTCATGGCTTGGCGTCCTTTTCGGGCCGCTTGGCCTCGCCAGCCTTCTCGTCGCCGGGGATGGCGGTATCCATGCCCTCCCACGGGCTCAGGAAATCGAAGCTGCGGAACTCCTGCATCAGCTTCACCGGCTCGTAGACCACGCGCTTCAATTCATCGTCGTAGCGAAGCTCGACGAAGCCGGTGAGCGGGAAGTCCTTGCGCAAGGGATGCCCCTCGAAGCCGTAATCGGTGAGGATGCGCCGCAGGTCGGGGTGGCCGGAGAACAGGATGCCGTAGAGGTCGTAGGCTTCGCGCTCGAACCAGTTCGCCGCCGGGAAGACCGTCACCGCGCTCGGCACCGGCGTCGCCTCGTCGGTCTTTACCCGGACACGGATGCGGCGGTTCTGCCAGGGGCTCAAGAGATGATAGACCACGTCGAAGCGGCGCTCGCGCTCAGGGTAGTCGACGCCGCAAATGTCGATCAGGCAACCGAAGCGGCAGTTGGGATCGTCGCGCAGAAACTCGAGTGGAGAATAAGCTGCTCGCGGTCGATCTCGACGCTGAGCTCGCCAAGAGCCAATTGCCAGGACAGAACCGCGGGGCCGAGGCGATCTGCGAGATAAGCGCCGAGCTCGTTAAGGGCGTCGTCCATCAATCATCCAGGACAAGGAAAAGCCTCAGCGTTCGATCGTGCCGGTCCGCCTGATCTTCTTCTGCAGGAGCAGCACGCCGTAAACGAGCGCTTCGGCGCTCGGCGGGCAGCCAGGCACGTAAATGTCGACGGGCACGATGCGGTCGCAGCCGCGCACCACGGAATAGGAATAATGATAGTAGCCGCCGCCATTGGCGCAGGAGCCCATGGAGATGACATAACGGGGCTCCGGCATCTGGTCGTAGACCTTGCGGAGCGCCGGAGCCATCTTGTTGCACAGCGTGCCGGCGACGATCATCACGTCCGACTGGCGCGGGCTTCCGCGCGGGGCAAAGCCGAAGCGCTCGAGGTCGTAGCGGGGCATCGAGGCCTGCATCATCTCGACGGCGCAGCAGGCAAGGCCGAAGGTCATCCACATCAGCGAGCCGGTGCGGGCCCAGTTGATCAGCTCATCGGCGGTGGTGACCAGAAAGCCCTTGTCGGCGAGCGCATCGGAAAAGTCGCCGGATCGTCCTTGCACCGGCGTGATGAGGCCGCCGCCCCTGCCCTCCTTGGGCTGCTCAAAATTGATCTCGGGGCCTAATCCCATTCGAGCGCGCCTTTCCGCCACTCATAGATGAAGCCGACGGTGAGGATGGCGAGGAACACCATCATCGACCAGAAGCCAAACACACCAACATCCCCGAAGGCCACCGCCCAGGGAAAAGAAACGCGACCTCCAAATCGAAGATAATGAACAACAACGACACCAGGTAGAAGCGCACGTCGAATTTCATGCGGGCGTCGTCGAAAGCATCGAAGCCGCATTCATAGGCCGACACTTTCTCCGGGTCGGGATTGCGCGGTGCGATGACGAACGGTGCGACCAGCAGCGCCGTGCAGATCACAAATGCGATGCCGACAAAAATGACAAGCGGCAGATAGGCTTGTAGGAGCTGGCTCATGGCTTCTGCGCCTCACGCTGACGATTGATATGAAACGGCGTTCCCGGAAGTCAGCGGGCGGCATATTTGGAGTTAATGCCTGAGGCTTACCGCAGCAAGATGACCGTGGCAAGAAAGGCCCAGGGTCTCAACAGGCAAAAAAGCCCGATTTGCGCGGCGTTTGGCAGCGGTCAGCAGGGCATGCCCAAGAGGCAGGCAGTTTCGATCGTCTTTCGGCTGTGAACTCGGAAAGCCGTCAGCTCGCCATTGGCCGAGGGCGTTTCGACGGCGCGCACAAGCGGCAGCCAGGCTTGCTGCTGCTCGAGCGTGGCCTTGTTGTGACGGTCGAAGACGGTGGGGCCGTCGCGCGCCAGGTCGGAATAAATCTCGCGCTCGGAATCCGCGCGGTCAGAAGCAGGCCTTCGGTCACGAGAAACTCCTCGAGGCGCCGGCTCGCCGAGCGGTCAGCGCGGTAACGGTTGGCGACCAGCATCACACGCTTCTTCTGCTTGCGGACCGACTTGATGGCCTCCAAGCGCTTCAGGAACTCCAACGTTGCCATCTCGTCGAAGATCGAAGGCAAGATAGGGACCACGGCAATATTGCTCTCGGCGATGATGGCCCGCACTCTTTTGGTCCTCAAGGACGGCGGGCAATCGACAATGAGGCGCTGAAGAGACTCGGGACTCCGGCCGAAATCCTTCCGCCAGTTGATGAGCGACACGGTGACCGCATCCTTCGGCCGCAGCTTCTCCCAGAGCTTGGCGGTCTCTTGCCGGTCATAGTCGGCCAGTCGGTCTCAAGTCCGCTGGCGGCGAGCGCAACGGCAAGATGGGTGGCGATGGTGGTCTTGCCGCAGCCGCCCTTCCAGTTGATGACACAGACATGCTTGGTCATGCCAGAAGCGTCTAGCTGGATCTTCTCGAAGCCCCTCATCGCCTCTTCGGCACGGTCGACCAGGCTTGCGGCGGCGGCTCCCGACCAGCCGCGGCAGAAGTGCTCAACCGCCTCAAAATTGCGACGGCTGCGGCCTTGAACGTAGGGCCGAACGCGGGCGAGGAAGGGCGTAATGGTCTGCAAGTCATTGAGGCGCCCAAGGGACGTCTGTAGCCGGCTGAGCTGCTTGGAAAGCCGGTCAGTGTCGATCTTCGGCGCCAAGGCCTGGAACAGGGGCTCGCCGGCATATCTCAATTTCTTCGCAGCAATGCGCGTGCGATGCCAATCGTCGAGCGTTCCGCAGCGAGCTTTGGCCCCTGCTTCAAGAGCTTCGCATGGAGCGCTCTGATGCGGGAGCACGGCAAAATCCTCAGCCGCGCGCTCGACGAGCAACGCATCGATGGGTCTGTCCGCCTTGAGCAAATTTCTGCTTTCGATCCAATCGTTAAGCTGGACCACAAGGCGCGCGAAATTCGCTGAGGTCAGTTCGTCAAGGGCCCTCTGATAGGCGGCGGCGCGAAAGGCCGCAATTTCTCTGCGGAGAACCGAACTCAAGCGTTGTGCCGAGGCCTGCCGCGGCAAGCGAAGGAAGCGTCTCCCGATGAACACGTCAGCCTCGCGCACCTCCCCAATTGAGTGAAGAGGGTCTTGAGAGCCTGGAAAAGTCCCCTGGTATCTTCGAGGCGAAGCACCGGGCCGAACATGCGAATGGCGGATAGAAGCCTGCGCATGGCGACGCGCATCTGATGGATACCCTCCGGCTCGCCAGCGAGGGTGACCGCGGGATAATTGTCCAAGAAGTGCTGAAAGCCGTGCCGAAGGATGCGCAGGATGGCTTGCGGAAGCGGCAGGTTCCACGGCACCGCCAAATGGGGAGCGCCGACCGCATGCGGCAGCTCACCCGTTGCGAGCCGGTATCCGCGCGCAGCTTTGCTCTCGACGAGAAGCGCGGCCGGCACCTCGGCGAGGAAGGAGAGCGCATTCTTGCGTGTAGGAATCGAGCCTGCCGCCCTTGAGCTTGAACTCGACCTCGGAAATCAATTCGCTGCGCCCCGTCGCCTCGATACATCCCTGATCGAACGAAGCCCGCGTGATGCAGGAGTCATTCGCGAATTGATGCGAGATGCGACTGAATCTGGTGCGAAAGCGCGGTTTGAGCGCGGAGCGTGAAATCGCGTCGCGGAGGTTTGGCGCAAGCAACGCTCTGGCATGCCCGAGATTTGGCTCTGGGTCGCTCAGAACAATCTCGTGCGACTGGCATCCGAGGATGTTGCCGTTGTCCTGACGGGTCTTGATTCTTTGGAAGACTTGGCCATCCCTGTTCCGCACGCACAGCTCGACCCGGTGGCGCCTGAGGTCGAAATCGTCCGTGTCGAAGTAGATGGTTTCGTAGGCGGACGGCTGGCGAGTTCCCTCGCTCATTCCCTCCACCACGGTCGGTTTGCGGCCCCTTTCGACGGCGAACTTGATCTCGGTCTCACTCGACACGAGAACCCGCCGGAAGCCGTCACTTGGTTCGGCCCCCATGACTGAGACCAATCCCTGATTCAAACCCTAGTCCCCAACGGATCGCAAAAGAGTCCCCTCGCCACTAGAGCTAGCACGACTCTAGCCCGTCATTAAACTGTCACGAGGGTGCCGAGGTCTTTCAGGCTTGGAACTTCGGAGGTATCGCAGCTTCGTCCTTGGGCAATTGCCTTTGGTTTCAAGGCGATGCGCGAAGTTCTCGATTTCGGCAGGCACGGGGCCCGCTCTCAGTAGACGGCCGGAACATACATGCTCTTCGGAATGGGACCACGATGGTATTCCGGGTTGTGGACACGCGGCGGCAAAACCACTTCCGGGTGGTACACCTCGTCGTAAGGGATGATGGTCAAGAGATGCTGGATGCAATTCAGCCTCGCCCGCTTCTTGTCGACAGCCTCGACGATCCACCAGGGAGCCTCGGGGATGTTCGTCCGCTCCAGCATGGCCTCCTTGGCTTTGGTGTAGGCCTCCCACAGCCGCCTCGACTCGACATCCATGGGACTGAGCTTCCATTGCTTCGAGGGATCGTGGATACGCATCAGGAAGCGGAATTGCTGCTCGTCGTCGGTGATCGAAAACCAGTATTTGATCAGGATGGTGCCGGAGCGGACCAGCATTCTTTCGAACTCCGGCACGGAGCGAAAGAACTCCTCGACTTCCTCCTCCGTGCAGAAGCCCATGACGCGTTCGACGCCGGCGCCGGTTGTACCAGCTGCGGTCGAACAGGACGATCTCGCCGCCGGCCGGCAAATGCGGCACGTATCTCTGGAAGTACCATTGCGTGCGCTCGCGGTCGTTGGGGGCAGGTAGCGCCACCACGCGGCAAACCCGCGGATTGAGGCGCTGCGTGATCCGCTTGATCACGCCGCCCTTGCCGGCTGCGTCGCGCCCCTCGAAGATGACGACGACCTTGAGCTTCTTGTTCTGCACCCAGTCTTGCAGCTTCACCAGCTCACCCTGGAGACGCAGCAGCTCTTGGAAATAGAAATGCCGATCGAGCGGTTCCTCTAGAGCCGGCTCGCCAATCTCCGTCCGCAGCCTGCCCAATCGGCTATCGTCGAGCTCCAACTCCAATTCTTCGTCGAGGTTGTCCATCATTTCGCGATGGATACGCTCTTGCAGGGCGTCTCGAGAAACTGGATCGGACTTGTTCATGATTGAGCCTTCTCGAATTCGTCAATCCAACCGCACGGACAAACGCTCTAGTCGCGCTCGCGATGCACGTCGTGCACGAGCACGCCGACCTCGCGTGATGGTATGGCGAGCCATTCCGGGCGCTTCAGCGTTCGCTTGGTATCTTCGTAGCCGCTCTGCCAATGTTCGCGCATCGAGGTGCCTGAGAACTCATAGTCCTTGGCGTGACCTTCATAGGCCTTCTGCTGATAGATAATATGCAGAATGGTGATCTCAGGCATCTTCTCCAGATCGGTCTTCAACTTGCGTTCTGCGTCGCTCAGCCGATCCTCGGAGATCTTGACCAGAGCCTCATAGAGACGCGTCTTCAATTTGTGCATGCGACGGTAAACGTCGGTGTTGTACCTGGTGCGCGACGAATAGATGATGTCCTTGCGCCGCGCCATCACGTCCTGGATGGCGCGCGGCAGCACGCCCGCGCGCTATAGAGGTCGACCTGGAACACGAGCTTGTTCATGTGGTCGGTCTGGTCGAGCAAATGCTACAACGGCGTGTTGGAGACGATGCCGCCGTCCCAGAAATGATCGGTGCCGATCTTGATCATGGGCAACGCCGGCGGCAGCGCGCCGCTCGCCATGACGTGCTCAGGGCCGATTTCCTCCTCGTAGTTGTCGAAATAGATGAAATTGCCGGTGAGCACGTTGACCGCACCGACGGCGAAGCGGATTGCTTGATCGTTGATGATCGAGAAGTCGACGAAATCGTTGAGCGTCTCTCTCAGCGGCTCGCTGTCACTAGAAACTCGTGGCGCCAGCCGCTCCGGTGAAGCTTAACCAAGGGTTGGTTGAGCGCGGGGTGAAGAAGCCCGGCTGTCCCCCGACCATGGTCATCCAGGAGCTCGTCGCGTTCCGCGCTTTGCGAAATACATCACCGTCTGGTGTATAGGCCCAGATCTTGCGTTCCGTGATCAGATCCCAAAAGGCGTGAAGCTGCGCCAGGCGCCGGTGTGGCGGGTTTCCGGCAATAATGCGGCGTTGATCGCACCGATTGAGACGCCCGAAACCCAGTCAGGCAGAATATTTGCCTCATGCATGGCCTGGTAGACGCCCGCCTGATAGGCGCCGAGAGCGCCACCGCCCTGGAGCACGAGGGCGACGCAATCGCATCGATCCGGACGGCCCACGGGCAGGCGACCGCGTGGAGGCAAGATTTTCGGCGGTGGCGTCGAGGAAAAATCGTTCATTGAAGAACATCCGCCGGATACGCAGGACGCTGCAAGTCTTCAAGAGCCTCATGACGCTGCGATGACAGACATTCCACTCGCGGTCTTGGAAAGCGGAGGACAGCCGTCACACAATTGTCGAGACAATTTCAGAAGCTCCGGCAACGCGCATTTCTGGCCTCACGGCTCGTGAGTCCGCGCATGCTTAACCAACGAGGCTAGTCGCACATGCGCAAGGAAGACGTCCTCAAGCTGCCGTCGATGCCTGCGCGGGCCCAAGCTACCCGGCCGGTCCTTACCGCTTCGTCAATCGCGAATATATGGTCATCACTTACGAGACCGATCCCCCAAGCGCTTGTCGCCGACCTGCCAGAGCCGCTCGAACCGGTCGAGCACGCGCTCGTGCATTTTGAGTGGATCAGGATGCCGGACAGCTCAGGCTTCGGCAGCTACACCGAATCCGGCATGGTGATCCCCTGCCGCTTTCGCGGGGAGGACGTCAATTTCGTCGCGCAAATGTATCTCGACGACGATCCGCCGATCTCAGTCGGCCGCGAGATCTGGGGCTTTCCCAAGAAATACGCCCATCCCAAGTTGGAAATCGTCAAGGACACGCTGACCGGGACGCTCGAATATGCCGGCCAACTCGTCGCCATGGGCACCATGGGCTACAAGCACGAAAGCATGGCCGGGAACGGCGAACGCACCACGGCGATGCTCTCCAAGACGCAAGTCAATCTGAAGCTCATCCCCGGCGTCGATGGCGACCCGGCGATTTGCCAGCTCGTGGCCTACAACCTCACGGAGATCGTCATCAAGGGCTCATGGATCGGGCCCGGGCGCCTGCATCTCGTGCCCCACGTGAACGCGCCCGTCGCCGATCTTCCGGTCAGGAGGACGGTCGGTGCGCATCACTTCCTTGCCGATCTCACGCTCCCTTATGGGCGGGTCATCTACGATTATCTCAGGACTCTTGACCGCCGGTCAGATAGATCGCGGCGGTTTGTTCTCTTGCGCCAAGACAAGGAACAATGGCGGGAGTCGACGGGCGTCACCCGTTGCAGCGATCGACGAGTTAGGTCTACAAACCTACCCAAAATGGGGCTTTGGCGCGAAGGGCCTTTTCGCCGCGCTTACAAGCCGTACGCCCCGCCCCTGACCGACGAAACGCCCCCAAGATGCAGGCTTGGGGGCGTCCCAAACCGTATGAGACTCTTTGTGGACAGTGATATCGTCTTTTTGAAAAGTCCCGTCGATCATCTCAGAGTGGTTATCGAAAGTACGGAAGCCCATCTGATCATGCAATTTGAGGCGCCGAAGAACGTCTATTGTACTGGATTCTGGTTCGCGAGACCTGACCCGGTGGTCCTCGTCGAAAACGGGGGTAAAGATCAACAAAAACAAACTAAGCTACACAGAGAGGGTACACTCCTCAATTGCGCTCAAATCGGGTAGGCCGGTGATCGATCTCATTGGGATTGAGCCGGAGTGGGCGATTTTCCGGTGCGCTTGGCGGCATCGATCCGAGCTCAAAGGCGCCGCCGCACAGGGTTGAAGGTGCTTCCCCAGTAGCCGCTAAAGTGCGGCTTGCTGATGTAGGTGCCTTTTTACGTCGATCACGCCTGCTGGGTAGATCGCCTGCAAAGCGCGGTGGAGCTCGTCCCGCAGAGGCCGCAGGCAATGCATAAGAACGCATGCAGGTGAGGTTCCGCCCGTTGGATCCAGACTTCGCCAGACCCAAATCGCAGTGAAGGCTCACCATGTTGCCGACGCATCAAGTGCGGATGTGGCAGAGAAAGCGATTGGGTCGGTTGGGGAGTGCCGCGGGCTCCGGCAACATCCCCGGTACTGACGCCAGTTGACGTGGGTGTTTAGGGGAGGCCGATTTTGCGAGCGTGGTCGCAAGAAGTCTACAATTCACGAACATCAAGATGTAGATAACTCCGTAGTCAATTTCCCGGTGCCATTCCTTAATCCCTGTCCTGCATCGCCGTCACACTCCTTCGCCCTATGGTTAGAGGTCTGAGCTCAAGCGACTCTGCTAGTAACTTATATTGTGTTCTACATTTGTTCCACTATGTCAGCATCACATCAACACTCTCCCACAAGACCAGCTTTGTGTTTAAGATCAATATGATAGCTACTTTGTTGGTCTGGACTATTTAGCTAACACCCTCTCAAATGCTGTTTGAAGTTTGACCCTGACGAATCGCCGTGTATCATAAGCAGACGTTCTACCGCCCCTATACATTTGACCGCGAACGTATGGCTATGCCCGCTGCATGCCATACTTCCGTTACCCGCTGCAGTCCTACCGTGGCGGCCGTGACGGCCAGGATGGAAATAGCCGCGCCGGTCCGCATGGGGAACCGGGGTTATGTGTAACTATTCCACGGCATACCCCACTATCCTCTGTACAACTCAGTCGCGGCCTCTAATACCAAGAGGCGTGTTTCCCGTGGCATCGTATGGTTCAAATCGTGCGGCGACTAATTTGCAGCACCAGCGGCTGTGAACCTGTCGACGATCGCAAGGCTTTCGGCATTGTCACCGCATTGGAGATTTAGCGACTCGTTATTGGCGGCGTCGATACGCACCATCTGCAGGGGTTTAGGTCAGCCTGAAAGCCCGAGGTTGATTCTGCGTTAGGTCCTCTTCCTTTTTTAAACGCAGTGTCAGTGCAGCCACTTTGCCCGACGGTCGCGCGTATGGAGAAGCCCCGGACAGCGGGGGATTGAGGGCCGGGGCTTCTCCGGTTCCACAGGGGGAACCAGTGACGGCTGGGAGGCCGTCACCGATAAAACTAAGTAGTTGCGGTGCGCTTCATTATCAAGCAGGGCGTCGGCTTCGGTTAGCGTCCTTTGTTGTACGTTCCTACTTATGGCAATCCGGGGGCGTTGGTCTTTTGGCGAAACCGTAGCCTGGCACCCGGCGACGTCATCACCCTTTATTGTCGAGGTGCAGAAGGGAAATCTCGTCGTGAGCCTTCCAGGCGGTGGGTTCACGGCTGTGTACTATAGGACGGCGCGTCGACCGCATTTGGCCCTGCGCGAGCGCACCAAGACCGACGACCAAGAATTGCTGGCAAGAGTGCACTTCGGGCTGCGGTTTCCATGGCGCGCGACTTGGTTGGATTGTCTAGTCCAGTCAACTGCATAAGTCACCAGAAGATGCACGCGGCAAGTCTATTCTCACGAGTGCTAGCTCTTGAGTGAGAGCTTCAGTGTATTTCCTCTTCCCCGTAAGAGCCCTGGTGCCTCGTCGGCATCGGGCTTTTGTACCAGAGTGCATGACGATCTTCATAGCTGACGTTATTATAAAGGCATGAAGCCTTTCGCTTTCATGATCACTCGCTCGCAAGCGTGCCCATTACCCCAAGCGACGAACTAGCATTTTACAATGCTGCAACGGCTGTAGCTGTGGGGCAACACCAGAGAGTTACTTTGTTCTCACTTAGTGGCCGCACGGACCGTATCAAGACGCACGAGCGAGCCGGAGTGTGGTGCCATTGTGGCGAGCTTACCACTTAGTCGAACAAATCGAGCGATCCTGCAGCAACCGTTCGGATTCGAGTTGACGGTACCGGCTTGCTTGGATTCAAATCAGGCTTCAGCGACGGACCCTCGTCCCCCGAACTCCAGCCGATCCGTCGCTGGCATGAGTGTAAACGCGTACACCTTGATGGGGCGCCGACCACCATGCCGACGCCCCTCTTCTTGAGAGCCTCTGGGAAGATCATCCCGCTTCGGCAGGCAGTTAGGCAAACCTGAAGCCGAGGCGCCCAACACTTGCAAATCATTCTGCTGGCGACGAGCAAAGGCCGGAAGGCTATTCACCCTCCGGCCTCCGGCTCTTGAGTCCCGTTCGAGGGGCTGGGGCTACTCGAAACGGGACGTAGAACTTAGCGGCAGCTTACTTGTTTGCGGCGTGTAAGCGCCGCCAGCCCTGCGAACCGCATTCGTACCCCCATGCGGGAGGGCGGGCGGACTTTGCCGCCACGGAGCAATCACGCAATGCGAATACAGGCCAATTTCTTGTTAAAGGATGCCACCGGCTTTGGAGCGTGAGCTACCGGCAGCGCGGCCGAACCGACGCCACTCTTGACGCCCTTCTTATTGAAGTGGAAGCTGACGGCTTGTGCTTCTCCGCACTTCTTGCCGGCATTATCCCAGACTACTTACCGGCTTTCTAGCAGCTGAGGCTAAAGGAGCCTGTCATCCCTAACCCGAGTGTGTTTGTGTCACGGGTCGACATGCCCAGGCGGGGTGTCAATCACCTCCCACGCCATTGAGCAATAGCTTCCTCCTGCGTCGCCCACCGCCAGACCTGCTAAATACGCCCTAGCTACAATCACCCCCGCCCCAATTTTTGATGCCCCCCCAATTGCCCGATATGAGGCTCATTACCAGGCTGTGTCCTACCCATTGTAGTAGGCATTAAAAGGGGATGCTATCTAGTACATTGTCCTTGTCGTCCAATGGGTTAGGTATTGATGCTCAATGGTAACACAAGAGGTAACTGGCTGATCTAATGACTTGGTCCACTCGGTCACGTCTACGCATGGGTAGGCAGGCGATGCGCAGAAAAACCCGTCTCATTAGTGATGGCTATTCCAGATCACCCGTGGACTAAAGCTACGCCAGAGGCTGCAGCCGTCCGCATCGTCAAATTGTCGATCTTCACCTGTAGCGCCCGCACCTTGTCGGTTAAGCAGGCGATATCGTAAGCATATTGCTTGCACGCTGCGTTCCTCGCCTCGATCTCGCGCGTCAGGCGCTCGATCCGCTCCTTCATGTCTCTTTCCAGCTCCGTCATTCGTCATCAGCATCTGGTGAGAGATGACCCCCGCCCCAACCATCAACGGAGACGATGGTGCAATATCAGAATGAGGAAATTGTAAACGCCCGTTTCGCCGCGGGATAGTTGCCGGAGCACCATGACCGAGTTCCCTGAGCAGCCTTTCGATCCAGGGCTGCAGGCCCTGACTTCACCGGGCCAACGGCCATGATGCGTTTCAAGGTGGTGGTAAATGCTTTCATTAAGATTTTCTTAAACCTTCGAGTCCTAATTCGGCTTCTCACCCGAACGTGCCCAACGGGGAATGAGGAGGGTACGGGCTGACGGCCTCTTAGGTTTCGTACCCTCACTCTTCAAGCATCATCGCCCGCCCACCTATCCCAGAGGCTGGCTACAATCACGCCCCCGCCCCCAATTTTTGAGCCGCTGTTGTGTGCGGCACGCTGTGGCTGGCGATGGTGATCTATCGAACCGAGGGATGCTGGAATCCGAAATCGATTCGATGCCCAGCGTGTGCAAGAGCGCGATTTACATCGCCCGCGTTTGACTCACTCGGGACTACCACGAAACGTTTTGCTCTATTCCAGCATCTGCCAGTGCACGAGGATGCTTTGGGCGAGTGCGATTGCTCGCCGGTCACCGGGAGCGTAAGGATTGCGGGTCTGTTTCCCTCGTGGAGGGGCGATGGCCGACCGAAGCAGCCGACGCAAGCTCGCGCCGCGATCTTAGCGAGCGCGGACGTGGTCGGCTTATTCCCGTCTCATGGCGGCCGACGAGGCTTGCAACCGTCGAGACCCGCCGGGGCCTATCGCGACATCATCACGCCTATTATTGTGGCAG